>OKRY01004181.1_pt1 | contig 10241 bp, 9 predicted proteins | sample 1601121 | NCBI WGS metagenome assembly OKRY01 (sample SAMEA3541546, study PRJEB24748) | human gut metagenome | biome: human gut; feature: human-associated habitat; material: faeces | place: China | collected 2012
TCTCTTCGGCGATTGCTGTCGTCAACTCACTACCCGCAGTCAGACTCAGGGCTTGATCCAAAATGGACAAGGCATCCCGCATCCCACCTTCAGCGCGCCGAGCAATGATCTGGACAGCATCTGCTTCATAGGCAATGCCTTCAGTAGCTAGGATATTTTCCAAATGCTGGACAATGTCTGGCAATTTGATAGATTTGAATTCAAAGCGTTGCACCCGTGACAGAATAGTAGCTGGAATCTTGTGCAACTCCGTTGTTGCAAGGATAAAGACCACATTTTCCGTCGGTTCTTCTAAGGTCTTCAACAAGGCATTAAAGGCCCCTGTTGAGAGCATATGGACCTCATCGATAATGTAGACCTTGTGCTTGGCTAGACTTGGAGCATAGGTCGACTTGTCGCGAATATCGCGAATTTCATCGACCCCATTGTTGGAGGCTGCATCGATCTCAATGACATCTTCTAGGCTCCCATTGGTAATGGATTCACAGATATAGCAGTCGTTACAAGGCTCCCCATTGACTTGATTAGGACAGTTCATAGCCTTAGCAAAGATCTTGGCCACACTGGTTTTCCCAGTACCACGAGGACCCGAAAAGAGATAGGCATGGCTGATCTTCTCCTGCTCCACTGCCTGTCTCAACGTCCGTGCCACCACTTGCTGGCCGACCAATTGGCCAAAGGTCTGGCTACGGTATTTCCGATATAAAGCTTGATACATTAGTTCTTAACTCCAAACATCTTAAAGTCCCAGTTTGTCTTATCGATCAAGATAGCGACAAACTTTTCCAAATACTCCTGATCCAGCTGATCATAGTCAGAGACACACTCCGAATCCAGATCTAAAACTCCAAGGAGCTGACCGTCCTTGACCATAGGCACCACAATCTCACTCATAGTTCGACTATCACAGGAAATATAGTTGGCATGCTGGCGCACATCATCGACAATCATGGTTTCCTGCTTTTGAGCTGCTTCTCCACAGACACCCTTTCCAAGAGCGATATGGACACAAGAAACACCTCCCTGAAAAGGTCCCAAGATCAATTCCGTTTGGTCATACAAATAAAAACCCGCAAAGACCGAACGAGGCAGGGCTTGATTTAACAGCGCACTGGCATTGGACAGATTAGCCAAGGCATTGCTTTCTCCTGTTAAGAGAGCGTCTAACTGAGCCAGCAAGAGCTGGTATTGTGATTCTTTTTCCGAATGTTTCATACCTTCCATTATACCAAATATTTGCCCAAAAATTAAGCTTCAAACAGCGAAAGAAAAGAGAGTGGGACAGAAATCGGTCATTCGTTAGAATTCGATTTCGTCGTCCCACCTCCGCACAGTTGAGTAGGGCTGTAAAAGCTGATGAAATCAGCGTAGTAGAGCCCACTCAACCACTGCGTCTTGCTCGACAATCCAAAGATAATGGAGAGGCTAGGACTTTTGTCCCAGCCTCTGGAATATATAAACTAATTTTTAGTAAAATAACTTAAGCGATTCTGAAAAGAGATAAAATCGAGGTCTCATTAATTTAAATTGATAAAGAATATACTAAACTTTCCGCTGTGAGAAAAGTGCCTGAAGCTTAACTGCTTCAGGCACACGGAATTATTGAGACCTTAGGCTCAATAATTAGTCATGGAACTTCTTAAAAGAAGTTCGCTGACGTCCGCACTCACCTAAGGAAAGTTTTTTATGATACCTTTATCTATTCATGCAGCCGATTGAAGTGAAAGACTTCAAAATATTGAATGGCCCGGTAGATTAAAAAGATGGTCAAGATAATGGCCACCAGCCAAATCGTCTTTAGTCCATAAAACTGGATCAAGTAGGTCGAAAAGATGGCCCCACAGACGAAACTCCCGATCAGGCAGGTCATAAAGATGGCTTCCCAGAGGAATTTCATCTCCCTGTCTCTAACAAAATTTCCATAAGCTACCATGGTTTTCTTGAGATTTCCGGTCATAAAAGAGTGGTTGTAGGCATAGCTACCTACTTCTCCAAATGAGGTCGCTACGATTCCCAAACTCAGTCCAAAAAAAGGCACGATGAAGACATTTTTTACCGATGCTGGCAAAAATCCCGTCACCAAAGTTGTGAGGATATAGGGCACTAGGGTACTCAAGCGCCAGACTGAATTATCAATCAAGCGACGCAAGACCGTCATTAAAAAGATCCCCAGCATAAAGGCCAGCATCGTGGCTAACTTCACTTCTACATCTGAGATCTGCTGGCCGATCAAACCAACCGATAGAAAGACCACATTTCCCGTCTGGCCTGCCGCCAAGGTCCCACCCCGACAAATAAAGGTATAAGCATCTGAAAAACCAGCACACATGGTCAATAAACAAGCGAACGCCTTAGTCCGCGAATGAAACTCCCTTTTCATTTTCATTCTCCTTAGGAAAAAGAGGGAGTGGTAGAAAATATTTAAATAAACATTTCCCATACCACCCCCACAAAGTTGATTGAGAACTCTTCTGAGTCTTTTAGCGAATGAAGAGTCTCACCAACTACTGCGACATTCCGTAATTCCAACTATTGTTATAGGATTGGAGATCGATTGCCCTCTTTCCCCTATTTTATTTTCCCTCACGCGCTTCGTTGAGGATTTTTTCAATCTTGGTTGTGATCAAATCAATCGCTACCGTGTTGGTCACTCCTTCAGGAATGATCACGTCCGCATAGCGCTTGGTTGGCTCAATGAACTGATGGTACATGGGTTTCACCACTCCAAGGTACTGCTCAATAACACTATCGAGACTCCGTCCACGCTCCTCCATATCGCGTTTGATCCGGCGAATGATCCGAACATCATCATCCGTATCCACAAAGATCTTGATGTCCATCAAGTCTCGAAGGCGCTTGTCTTCAAGGACTAAGATTCCTTCCACGATGAAAACATCTTGGGGCTCCTGACGATAGGTTTTGCTACTGCGCGTATGCTCTGCATAGTCATAGGTTGGAATATCCACCGGACGACCCGCCAAGAGTTCATTGATCTGCGCAATCATCAAGTCCGTATCAAAGGCAAAAGGATGGTCATAGTTGGTCTTGATCCGCTCCTCAAAGGTCAAATGACTCTGGTCCTTGTAATAAGAATCATGCTCAATCATGGCAATCTTTTCATTCGGAAAATTAGCCAAAATGGCACGAGACACACTGGTCTTTCCACCACCAGAACCACCAGTAACACCAATAATAATAGGTCTATTTTGCATTTTCTACTCCATTACCTCTAATCGCTTGAAAAGGTCCTAACCTCTCCATTACATCTTATCCATTTTACCATATTTTTGCCTAGACTTGAATCATTTTTTCCGATGAAATTTGGAGTAGAAAAGGACCTTGCGGTCCTTTCATTATTTCACTTTTTCTAATTTTGCGGCAAATTCATTACCACCATGTAAGACGAGTATATTTTTTCCACCGTTGACAGGTACGAAACAATAATTTGAATTAGCTTGTATATAGACTTCCTTAACGCTCTTCACTTGATAGCCTTGTGATTTCACCGCTTCTTGAATTACTTCAAATGTGTGTTCGATCTCTTCTTTAGAAGTCGTGTCTCCATCATACTTTTCTGAATCAGCTAGAGAATAGAATGCGTAAGCCTTGCTATCGTAATACTTATCACTAATAATTCCGTGATCTGAAATCTGAACAGTTGTATTATCTCCTTCTGTCACATTCTTCCATTTTCCAACCATGGCCTTTGGTGTTTCAACCTTGTGATAGACTAAATTATCTTCAAAGTTTCCTTTGTATGACTTATAAGTTTTCAAGTCGAATAAATCATTTCTTAAAATAATATTGCTTCCGTCTTTTTGGAGCAAGTTATAGCGTGTGTTCCCACCAGACTTAATAACAACTATTTCTGTCGTCTTCAGGTTAAATTTCTTATCGACATCCGCAAGTGAATGCAAGTCAGTTGCATTCAACAAAGATAGTGCTGTATTAAATTCTTTTTTCGCTTCATTGCCCTTGAGAACCTTTTTGATGGTCTCATTGCCATTGACTCTTTGTTTCTTTCCGCTTAGTTCATAAGTGACCGGACTAGAATCCGTATTTCTCAACCAAACACCATCTAGACTTGGTCCACCTGAAAAGAAAAAGAACCAAGCAAGAGCAATTACTGCGACAAGTCCCGCAAATGCGGCCCCAATTTGGGCTTGTTTATTGAAAGTATATGTCAATTTTTTTGGTCTTGGAACAGGTTGCAAAGTTTTCGCCGATGGCTGCGGTTGGACAAAAGCTTTCTGCTCTTGTGAAAGAGGTGCGCTAGGTGCAACAGGTACTTCCTGAGCAGGAGCCTGCGCCTCAGTTGCTGGAGTCGGCTCTTCTTTTCGCTCTACGACAAACTCCCCTTTTTCACGCGCTCCTTGAAATTCTTGCATACTTGGCTTGCGACCATTGACCGCTTCAAAGTATTCAACCCAATCGTTTTGATTCATCATATCCCCCTTATTGATTCATCATAAAAACTAACCATATTATACCACAAATCAATGGTTAATTTTTTGATTTTCAGAAAAATATCTGAAAAAAGTCCAAGTGATTTTCCACTTGGACCTTCTTCATTATTTCAAAACTTTTTGTGTTTTCGCGTAGTTGGCTTCTACAGCTTCTTTTTCAGCCTTCCACCAGTCTTGGTGGTCTGTGTACCACTTGATGGTATCTTCCAAACCTGCTTCAAAGTTTGTGAATTGTGGTTCCCAACCTAATTCTTCACGCAATTTGGTTGAATCGATGGCATAACGCAAATCGTGACCAGCACGGTCTGTTACACGGTCGTAGGCGTCTTTTGGTTGACCCATTTTTTCAAGGATCAACTCCAGCACTTCTTTGTTATTCTTTTCACCATCGGCACCGATCAGGTAAGTTTCACCAATACGGCCTTTAGTAAGAATCGCCCAAACACCAGTTGAGTGGTCGTTGGTGTGGATCCAGTCACGGACGTTCTTCCCTTCACCATAAAGTTTTGGCTTGATGCCAGACAAGATATTGGTGATTTGACGTGGGATGAATTTTTCGATGTGTTGGTATGGCCCGTAGTTGTTTGAACAGTTAGAAATCGTTGCTTTAACACCAAAGGAACGAACCCAAGCCTTCACGATCAAGTCTGAAGCAGCCTTGGTTGATGAATAAGGTGATGATGGGTTGTATTTTGTTTCAGCAGTGAATTTTTCACCAGGACCTTCCCCATGTCCAGGAAGATCTTCGCGCAATGGAAGGTCTCCATACACTTCGTCTGTTGACACGTGGTGGAAACGAATGTCGTATTTACGAGCCGCTTCCAAGAGTGTGTATGTTCCAACAAAGTTTGTGTAGATAAATGGAGATGGGTCTTTGAGGGAGTTGTCATTGTGGCTTTCAGCCGCATAGTGAACAATCGCATCAGCCTTGGCAGCCAATTTGTCAACTAATTCAGCATCAGCGATGTCTCCCACAACCAACTCAACACGGTCCCCAAGGATTTCTTCGATATTGGCACGGTTTCCAGCATAAGTAAGTTTATCAAGGACAGTCACATGCACGTCTGGATGGTTGTTGTAGACATAGTGTACGAAGTTTGAACCGATGAAACCAGCTCCACCGGTTACGATGATATGTTTATATTCTGACATTTTTTCTCCAAATAATTTTTAGTTTTGATTGTTCCTTAAATCAATCTTTTTTTAGCTTTCCTTAGGTGAGTACGGACGTCAGCGAACTTCGAAGAAGTTCCATGACTAAGTTTTGAGCCTAGTGTCTCAAAACTTCCGAGCACCTGAAACACAATGGTTCAGGTGCTTTTCTCACGGCGGAAAGCTAAGCATATAGCTCGCTTCGCTCGTTTATAGCAAAGCTAAAAACTATATAATGATGTTCTTGATTGTTTTAAGAGCTTCATTCTTACAAATCTTCTGCTTTTAGGGGTTTGACGTCTTTGAGCAATGGGTGGTTCTTGTCTGCTTCTGAGACTTCAGCTTCTTCCAAGTTTTCCCATTGGATGTCTAGACTTGGGTCTGCATAGTTGACAAAAGCATATTTTGGTTTGAGTTCCAGTGCCCAGTAATCATTGACTAAGTATGTATAGGCAACTTTGTCTGTCAAAACTTGGAACCCATTGGCAACACCACGAGGGACGAAGATGCCTTTTGAAGCATCGATCACGGTTTGGTAGGTGTTCCCAAAGCTATCGCCTTCACGAAGGTCTACCCAAGTTCCAAGAACCTTGCCTTCATCTGCTACAGAGATGTACTTGTCCCAAGGCTCTGCATGCAAGCCACGCAAAACATTCTTACGAGAGAATGAAATATTGTTTTGCAACTTGCCTTCCGCAAAGAAGCTTTCAGGGAATCCAAGAGGAAGCATTTTCTCTTTTTGGAAGTTTTCTTTAAACCAACCACGGTTATCTCCGCGCACAGGAATATCAAACTCCATCAAGCCTGGGATGGCTTCAATTTTGCGGGCTGCTAATTCTTTATCAAAAAATAGTTCCGTCATTATGCTTCTCCAATCAAACGGAGCAAATATTGTCCGTATTCGTTTTTCTTCAGTGATTGCGCTAATTCATGGACTTGTTCTTTGGTGATATAACCCATGCGATAAGCAATTTCCTCAAGGTTAGCCACTTGGACATTTTGCAAGCGTTGAACAGTTTCGATATATTGAGATGCCTGCAAGAGACTTTCGTGAGTTCCAGTATCCAACCAGGCAAAACCACGGCCCATGAGCTCAACAGAGAGATCTCCACGCTCCAAATAAGCCTTGTTGACATCTGTGATTTCAAGCTCGCCACGAGGACTTGGTTTGATGTTTTTGGCAATCTCTACCACATCATTGTCATAGAAGTAAAGTCCAGTCACTGCAAAGTTGGATTTTGGATGTTCTGGTTTTTCTTCGATAGAGATGGCATTCATATCCGCGTCAAACTCTACCACACCAAAGCGTTCCGGATCTTTGACTTGGTAACCAAAGACAGTCGCTCCTTTTTCCTTCGCTTCTGCCCGTTGCAACATCTTGGTTAAGCCGTTTCCGTGGAAGATATTGTCCCCAAGGATGAGGGCAACATGATCGTCACCGATAAAGTCTTCTCCTATGATGAAGGCTTGCGCCAAGCCATCTGGACTTGGCTGCTCTGCATAAGAGAGGGAAATACCAAGTTCAGAACCATCTCCAAGAAGCTCTTCAAAACGAGGAAGGTCTTGAGGAGTCGAGATGATCAGGATGTCTTTGATCCCAGCCAACATAAGGGTTGACAGCGGATAGTAGATCATTGGTTTGTCATAAATGGGCATCAACTGTTTAGAAGCCGCTCGTGTCAATGGATACAAGCGAGTTCCTGAGCCCCCTGCTAAAATAATACCTTTCATAATGGTAGGCCTTTCTACGTAGTCATTACCCTTATTTTATCATGTTTATATAAAAAAGTCACCTTGCATTTGTGTTACAAGGTGATGACAGGTTGTGAGAAAAAGTCTCGTTAACGATCTTCATTATAGTGATTCAAATAGGACGCTCGGACTAAATCTCCTTGATATACTTTTATTCACTGATCACTGCTTCTCTTCTGAACCATCCGAATATCTTACCCTTACTCTTGATTTTGTCGTTCCTCTCCTAGAATCCATAAAGCTCTGAAATTCCTCATCTTCATTATGATAGACCCCTATCTTAATTTTATTCGCATCTTTATCATAAGCTAATACATGTTTCTTGCAAGTCCCGTCAACAAATGTGAGTTTCACCTCAGCTCCCCATGCTTCTGAAGGAATGGAGCTATAGGATGGATTTATAATCTCAATCTCCTCAATACCCTCGTAAGAATTCTTCAAGGTCTTTACAAGGCTGACTTCATACTCTCTATTGCGTTGCTTTTCCTCTAATTTTTTATTCACATAAAACAAAGAAATCCCAATTGCAAAAAGGAAAGCCAAAGCGATGACACTCATCATCCTTTTGTTTTTCTTTTTAAACTTGATTTTTACCATAAGATGATTTTCCTCGCTAACTAAGTGTTGCCTCTGAATTGAATCTGATGAATTGTTCTTCATCTTTTCATTCTCAAATACAATGATACCAATCAAAAAGAGAGCTTGTCCTGATGCTCTCCTTTTCTGATCCTTATCCCAAAGCGACATCTAGGATCATCATAATGACAAAGCCAACCATGAGGCCTAAGGTCGCCACATCTGTGTTGCCATTGGTCTGGGAGTCTGGGATTAACTCTTCAACCACCACGAAGATCATCGCACCTGCCGCAAAGGAGAGGGCGTAAGGCAAGATGGCTGTCATAGATAGGACCGCTACTGCCCCTAGCAGAGCTCCGATGGGCTCGACGATGGCTGACATGGATCCCCAATAAAAGGCATTGAGACGGGATTTTCCATCTGTTCTAATCGGAATAGAAAGGGCAGCCCCTTCTGGGATATTTTGTAAGCCAATCCCAATGGTCAAGCCAACTGCCCCGATAAAGGCTTCTGGACTTGGATTGCTAGCCAGAGCTCCAAAGGCCACTCCGACTGCCAAGCCTTCTGGGAAATTGTGGATGGTAATGGCGAGAAAGAGAAGGGTTGTTTTAGACAACTTCTTCTCCCGCGGCGTATGGATACTCTCAGCCTCTTCAATCTCCTTCGTCATATGAAGGTGAGGGACGATGGCGTCAATCAAGCGAAGGAAAAATCCTCCAGCTAGAAAACCGATCGCAGCCGGCAGCCAAGCCAGGCTCCCATAAGAGGTTTCCGCATACTCAATCGAGGGTTGCAAGAGCGACCAAAAGGAAGCCGCAATCATAACGCCCGCCGCAAAGCCCATCATGATGTCCAGTAATTTGCGACTAATATGCTTGAAGAAAAAGACGATGGCTGACCCTACAATGGTACAGCCCCATGTAAACAATCCTGCGAGAAAGGCCTGCATGACCACGGATTGCGATTGAAACCAATTCATAACAACTCCCATTTTCTTGATGATTCACTTCTTCTATTCTACTATTTTTAGCCAAATTACGGAAGATCTTTCGAAAAAAAGAGAGTGGGACAGAAATCGGTAATTCGTTAAAATTCGATTTCGTCGTCCCACCTCCGCACAGTTGAGTAGGGCTGTAAAAGCTGATGAAATCAGCGTAGTAGAGCCCACTCAACCACTGCGTCTTGCTCGACAATCCAAAGACAATTGAGAGGCTAGGACTTTTGTCCCAGCCTACTTCTTCACATATTGTTCAACTGGATAATCCGCTGGATCTAAGCGCAGGTTCCCTCCTACCACTAGTTGAGCTAGATGCCAACCAATGAGGGGACCTGTGGTGAGGCCAGACGAACCAAGTCCACTGGCGACATAGAGGCCTGCTTGATCAGGAACAGCTCCCCAAAAGGGTGAAAAGTCACTGGTGTAGGCCCGTGTTCCCACGCGCTCCCCGACGACTTCCGCTTGAGCTAGTTCTGGATAGTAGGCCAAAGCTTCTGTTTCCATCTGATTCAACAAAGCCTGATCCACTGTCAGGTCAAAGCCCATCTCATTTTCATGTGTGGCTCCCATACTGATCTTGCCTTGCTGGAAGGGAATGATATCCAGCTCTCCTTCCGGCATGACCACAGGATAATCAGCAGTATCTAGGTCTAGCTGATAATCCCGCAGTTGCCCCTTTTGCGGACGGACATCCACTTGGTAGCCAAGTGGCTCAAGGATTTGCCCCAACCAGGCTCCTGTTGCTAGGATAACTTGGTCATAGCTTTCTCCTGCAATCTGATAGCCATCATCTGAGACTGAGAGAGCAACCTCTTTCTTGATCACTCTTGCCCCACTGGCTTTAAGAAGCGTTTCCGTTAGAAGGGCTCCCTCCACATGAGCACCACCTGATGCATAGACCAGCTTCTCAAAACCTTGCAGCCCTGGGAATTGCTGGGCCACTTCTACCTTGGTCAAGATCGCCAAGTCTCCAATCAAGGGAGATTCTTCCCTACGACTCAGCGCCAACTGATAGAGGTCGTCTAATTTTTCTTCCTTTTTCTTGAGGAGATAGACGCCGGTCTGCTGGTAAAAATCTGTATTAATTCCGTCCTTGGCCAGGTCTTCTACCAATTCTTGGTAGAAATCAGCCCCCAGACGAGCCAGGCGATACCAAGCCTTATTACGCCGTTTGGAAAACCAAGGGCTAATAATGCCTGCCGCCGCCTTGGTTGCTTGGCCGACTCCATGGTCATAGACAGTCACATCCACTTGTGCTTCTTTGGATAAATAATAGGCTGCAGTGGATCCCACGATCC
>OKRY01004185.1_pt1 | contig 10234 bp, 9 predicted proteins | sample 1601121 | NCBI WGS metagenome assembly OKRY01 (sample SAMEA3541546, study PRJEB24748) | human gut metagenome | biome: human gut; feature: human-associated habitat; material: faeces | place: China | collected 2012
CCAATATTCGCATTTTCGGCAAAGGCGAAGTCAATGGCCATCGCCGTTTAGGTGTCTTACTCGCTCGTGATATTTCCGTAGAAAAAGCATTGGAAAAAGTAGAGCGTGCTTACGCCAAATTAGATGTAAAATTATAAAACTTACTTAACATAAGCCGTTGAAAATACAAAAAGTGCGGTTAGTTTTTGAGAGGTTTTAAAACTCTTTTAAAAAAGACCGCACTTTAATTTATTGTATTAATTAAAAATCTTCTGCATATTGCATAAAATCAAACTCACCCTCAGCACGTGAGAATAAATGAGCAGCATAATGATCTATTGCCTCTGCTGGATTCGTCAACTTTTTAATACCCATCACATCTGCTCTAGGTATCACATAAACATTACGTTCATCATTATGAGAAGACACAAATAATTGATATCCTGTTTTACTCCCATCATCATTGGAACGGGTATCAAGCAAACATCTTAATTCAAAATATTTTTCATCATTAAATTTATCATCATAGCTTTGTCTAAAAGCATGATGAAATTTATGTTCTAGAAAAGCTGTATATTCAGGAAGTGCAACGCCATGACTATCTTCAAAACCTTCTATAATTGAATGAATGGGCATTAATAATAATGAAGGTAAATTACTTTTATATATATTATGTATTGTATCTTCTGCAATTTCCCATCCTTGACTTACATATAACCAAGAGCACATTATTTCTTTTAGAATATAACGATGAAATCCTCCCATACTTTTGTTACCACTCTTATATGAAAAAGGATCATATTTTATATAATATCCAATATTATTTATTAATATACCAAACTATGTAATATCTCCCATTACAGGTATATTACTTTTCTCAACCCCATAGAAGAATTTTCCTTTGCTCATATAGGAAAATGATAGTGGCTGAATATATCTAAAAGGACCTATTATATTCTCAAAAAGATCACCCTTTACTATAAAGTTATATCCATCAAATGTTCTTTTAGCATCACTCAGATTTAGCTCACAAAATGGAATTGAATCAAATTCATTATAAAATTCTGTAAACATGTCATTAATTTGTTTTTCTGATAACCCTATCATTTATTTACTCCAAATTTTTCAATAGCAACTAAAACTTCCGCTCTTATTTCATACTGTCGGTTAGCTAAATATTTTCTATAAGTGGCTTGCTTGGTAAGTTTTACTTTCGCCATCTTCCTTGCCACTGCTTCCACCTATTACTTGCTCGTGATAGAACGCTCTTACGATAAGTTGGATGTGAAATTATAAGATTAGCTTAAATATAAATAGTTCTGAAAATACAAAAAGTGCGGTCAATTTTTGAGAGGTTTTAAAACTCTTTCGACATTATGTAGCAGTTGCACAAAGCTGAAATTGCGGTCACTGAGCTTGTCGAAGTGTAAGTAATTTCAGCTTCTCCGATACACAAAACCAATGCTTCGACAGGCTCAGCAAGCGTTTTGTGCATTTGCTACATAATACCGTAAAAAAACACTTCAAAAACTCACCGCACTTTATTTACGTTCTTGGGCGCGCGTTAGGAAACACGCGTTGGCAAAAGAGTGGTATAATCCCCGCCTAATTTTGGTAGTTGATTTCCAATTACGACAAAATCGTTGGAACTTCATTGCTGACACTTTCCAAGAATCATTCTGTAAACCGACTGTCTCAGCAACTAAACTATCGTGTAGCCAACAGTGCTTTCAATCACACTTCTCTTGAAATTGATACCATGAACAAACTTAAAATGATGTTATTCACCACGGCGTTGGTGAGTTTATTTGCATGTACAACAACGCCGCCCAAAAAACCGCTGAAGACCAGATTTTTAAAGGATAATATTAGCCAAGCAGAATTAAATAATGCCCTTAATTACAAGCGATATCATTATCGTTGTAAGAACTCGGAAACAGGGTCAACCTCATATTTGGCAACCTACTTTCCTCTCTCGGTAGAGAGTCGGATGAAAGATAATTTCGGTTTTTATTTCCAACTGGATGGCGGCAATGCGATGCCGTTTGATCATCTTGCGAATAGAGCATTAAATGCGCGCGGTAGCCGTTTTGAAGTGCTTTATCAATCGTACAACCCTATTCAAGGAAGCACTGTTGATTTGGTGGCGCGTGAACATAGTTCCGTTTATTACAAAAACTATCAAGGCACGCGAAAGGCTTGGTTGAATTGTCAGGGTGGGTAAATATAGATTTTTTTGATGGTACTCGTTTTCCGGCGAGTGCCTAACTCCAAGGAAAAATACCTGAAAAATGAACCGCACTTTTAGATATGACAAACAAAAAGCGCTATCTCTCTCGAAATAGCGCTTTTTTTTAATTTAACAAAAACTTGAATTAGAATTCAAAGTTAGCACCAACGTTATATGCCATACCACCACCGCCATTGGCGTTTACAGCAACACCGGCTTTCATCGCAAATTTTTCATTGAAACGGAAACCGCTACCTACCGCTAAAGCAGTTTTATCACGATAACCACCAACCGCAGCACTTATATTTAGTTTACCGACATTATAAGGTTGGAATAAACCGTTTAATGCTGCTTGTGTAGACAGGCCATTTTTGATTTCACGGCCTAAGCTATCGATGCGGGTATTCAAACCGGCAACATTTGCTCTACTTTCACGAATTTCAGTTTCATGTCTGTCTAACACGGCTTTATGTGCATTAATCGCATTTTCATGGGTATTTAATACAACTTTTTGCGCATTGATTGCATTTTCATGAGTTTGAATTACTTTCTCATGAGTCTGGATTGCCCCCTCGTGAGTTTTAATCGCACCTTCATGAGTTTGGAGTACACCTTCATGAGTTTGGAGTACACCTTCATGAGTTTTAATCGCACCTTCATGAGTTTGAATTGCTTTCTCATGAGCTTGAATTACTTTCTCATGAGTCTGGATTGCACCCTCGTGAGTTTTAATCGCGCCTTCATGAGTTTGGAGTACACCTTCATGAGTTTTAATCGCGCCTTCATGAGTTTGAATTGCTTTCTCATGATTTTGAATTACGCCCTCATGAGTTTTAATCGCGCCTTCATGAGTTTGAATTACTTTCTCATGATTTTGAATTACTTTTTCATGAGTCTGAATCACGCCTTCATGCGCAGTAATAACGCTATCATGATTATCGATTGTTCTTTTATATTTCACTAATTTGTCATTATGATCTGCCAACTGATCAGAATGGTTATTAATCACTCCCTCATGCGTTTTAATTGCGCCTTCATGCGTTTTAATTGCGCCTTCATGCGTTTGGATCACTTTTTCATGAGCTTGGATTACTTTTTCATGAGCTTGGATTACTTTTTCATGTGCACCGATAACCTTTCCATGACGGGTAACGATTTTATCCAAATCATCTACTGTTGCTGCGGTTGCAGTACCAATACCCATCCCTGCTACAAGCAATGCAATTAAACTACTTTTAAATGTTATATTTTTCATGTTTTCCTTTTAATATAATTAATATAATCTATAGGCAATATAAAATTGTCCTTAACCCGATTGCATTAAACACTCCTTTGCAATCGATTATTATATTAGCACTAGAATATTTTAACTGAAAGTATTTTCTATTTAACACCATGATTTACACAAAAACACCAAGAAAATGGCTGCACTTTTGACATTAACCATTACGCACATTTCGAGGATATTATTCGTGATGGGATAAAAATTCATTATTCTTTAGTTTTTCAATAGCGATGATTTCTTTTTTTGTTTCGTCAATTTCCGCCCAAATACTAAACGTTTTCGCCAAATTCTCAGCGGTTAATACGCATTGTGTTTCTCCATAGGCAATCACGTTGCCTTTATTTATTGAGCAAAATCACTTCATCACAAAATTTGTACGCCAAAGAAAGATGATGAATCGCCACCACGCAAGTATGCGTTGGGGTGAGAGATTTGAGCTGTTCCATGATGTCGATTTGGTAGTAAGGATCGAGTGAAGCAATGGGTTCATCGGCAAGCAATAGGGGCGCCTCTTTAATGCAACAACGGGCAAGCTGCACGCGGGCTTTTTCGCCGCCGGAAAGTTGTTGGAAAGGTTTATCTAATAAATGGGTAACAGAAAACGTTTCAGAAATCGACCGCACTTTGTACTTCTGTATTTTAAATTGTAGTCTGTTTAAATATCAAACAGACTAAAAATTTCTAATAATTAACATCAAAAATTAAACACTTTCTATACTAGCTACCTCTGAGTTTCTTAGATATAAGAATTGATAATACTATTAATGGTGATAATCTGGAAAAACCATATAAGTTAAATGACAATACGTCAAGAATATCTTTCATAGAGATATTTCCAAAACTCACAATAAATTTAAATAATATAATAAGAGAAGACATACCAACAAAACAAAATATAAAAATGAACAAAGAATAACCAGCAAAATAAACTAAAAAACTCATTAATCTACTTAGCATATAAACTCTCTCTGGAAAAATTTCTAATATCTTGCTCATTGCCTTCTAAAAATTTATTTAATGACTCACCTGTAAACGAGTCAGCTACAACCCCCAATCTAACTAGATATAAGTTTGGACTTTTATTTCATATTTGATGGTTCCCAATTATTTAAAATATCATAAATAAACTCTGCATATTCTTTTTCAGGATGTAATTCCAAAAAACGTTCACATGCTTTTTTAAAATACATAAAGCAGATTTCTTCAGATACATGAACCTGATATCTAGGATCACATAAGCCTCCAATCTCAAACCTTACCCCTTCAAAGTGATCTTCTGGAAATGGACTATTCATATCAGGGTAATAGCAATCTGCTCCCTCCTCACAGAATCCATCCTTTTCTACCAGAACAGAATAAATAGCTTTTAAAAAATCTCCCTCATAATATACATTGTCAATATACCCGCTTATAGTAAGTTCTATTTTATTATTTTCATGTAAAATTTCTTTAAGAATAGGTGTATCGAAAGCTCCTATAGGAACGTACTTAGGAATTGTGTTATTTAGGGTGAACATTAGTTACTCCTTTAGTTTCCGTATCTATATAGTAGTGAAATTTTATACCATTAATTTTTTGTGAATCTTGATAAACTTTTGGGTCTAATCTATTTCTCTCAAGTAAATCACTATATCCTTTAGCTACAGCCTTTTACCCCATTTCAAGCATCTCATGATCTGAGAATTTGATAGGATCATAAACCGTTTTAGGGCTAGATATTGCTTTATAAGTCCCATCAGGTTTACCGTCTCTTCCTAATCTTGGAATTTCATAATGAATACGAGTAATACCATCAACATTTGTTGATTCCTCCTTAACAATTCGACCGTCCCCCAGGGGGGGAGTATTTAGGAAGTTTTCTCTATTATGTCCTCCAACAACACCTCTTCGTTGATTAATACCTTCCCCTTGGATTAGGTGATTTTTCAAATTCATACTGAAATGAATGCCTTCAGGATAATCCGCATCCCCAACATTAGTACGCTTATACCCATCCATCCCCGATGTCGGATAAGCTTTATTTTTTCCACTAATTAAGCTCTTAACATTGCTTAATCCAACTTTTGCTGAACCTGCTGCACCCAGACCTATTGCTGTACCAGCCTCCATGGCATTCAAACCAAATTTCGTTGTATCTGAAAGCTTGCTAAAACTTTCTGCATTTTCACGTTCAACTAAATTAGATAGTGCAATACGATTTGCTGTATTTAAATCATTTGGGTAATACACCGTCATACGACTAAAGAACCCTAAATTTCTCTCAAGCTCTTCAGCCCCTGTGTTCATTTCATGTAAATGTGCCGTTTCACAAGCCACATTCCCCTTACACGCGATGAGTTGCTGGCGGTTTTCCTCACTAATCCCTTTATATTTCTCTAAAATCGGTTTAGTATCGCGCCCTTCTTTTTGTGCTTTGCTCAGTTCTCGAATGAAGTTCTGAACATCTGCAATACTTAGGTAATTATTCTCCACCGCCCTTTTAGCCGTCTCTGCTCCAGAAGTCGTAGCAAGGAAATTCCCCCCTTGTTCTGTTGTGGTGCCATTCGCTTTCGCTGTCAATGCCGCAGCCAATCCGCCTGCCAGTTGACTTAACGTACTAATATTTTCCTTCTCATTTGCCGTTAATTCACTAACCGGTTTGCCATAAGCTCTCGCGATGATTTCAGCCGTTGCCTCACCTGTCACCCCGGCAATCGCTCCCGTTAATGGGTCTTTACCTGTCACCTGGAACTCCACTGCAGAAAGCAGGGCATGCGCCATAAGGTTAGTCGCTTTGTCTTTTGCCGTGTCGCCTGCCGTCATCTCGTGGATGGTTTGGTTGAGGTAAGGCGAAGCCAGTGCAACAAGACTGCCTGTGGTATCGTTTTGTGCCGCCGCTTGTAATGCTGCTGTCACCGCTCGAATCGCCATCCCTTTTTCACTACCTATGCCGTAAGTGCGGTCGATTTCATCTTGCGTTTTCGTGATTTCGGCTTGAACGTTTGTCAGCTGTTGCTTAATGGCTGCAAGCTGTTGTTCATTACCCGCTTGTCCCTTCAACGCTTTTGCTTGCTCTTCCAGCTTAAACTTCTCAAGCCCCAGTTTATTGATTTTCTCACGCTCATTATACGTGGCGATGCTTATCGCGTTGTTGCTGATGTCGCCTATCACTTTCGCCATTTCCTGACGTTCTTGCACTTTTTGTAAATCTTGCTTTTCAACACGTTGATTCGCATTCTTCGCATCCCGTGAAAGTGCGGTCAGATTTTCCGGTGTTTCTGTGTCAATTTGAATATTAGACCCTATCGCTGATTGCGTTTGACTTGTAGCACTTTCATGTTTATTCCCTAAAGCACTCGCCGCGGCAGCCATCGCATTTTTAGTATTCTGTGCCATATCCGTTGAAAGCCCCGCACTCACGCTTTTCACTTCAACCTCACTGCGGTTTTCAATATCCGTGTGAGTGAGCGATTTTGTTTTGAAGTGGTTCTTATCTTGGTCAGCTTCACTGTCAATCACAGAGCCCGCAAGATGCGTATTCCCCGCAACCTTAACATCCATTCCACCTTTGCCCACATGGAAGCCCGTTTGTTCTTCCACTTGGGCATAGTTCACTTTCGCTTTGTTTTGAGAATAGTTCGCTGAAGCACTTGAGCCGCTGCCATAAATTGCCACACTAAAGCCCGCCCCGGCTTGCGTTTGTTTGCTGTCGTAGTGATTGCTGTCTTGACGGCTTTCTAAATTAAGATTGCCTTTAATAGAAACATGCACATTTTCTGCAAAGACGAATCAATGGTCATCACCATTTAAGTGTATTGCTTGCTCACGATATTTGCGTAGAAAAAGCATTGGAAAAAGTAGAACCTGCTTACGCTAAGTTGGATGTGAAATTATAAGGTTTGCTTAAAAATAAGCATCATTAAAAACACAAAAAGTGCGGTCAGTTTTTAAGAGGTTTTAAGAGGTTTTAAAACTCTTTGAAAATTGACCGCACTTGATATTTCCATTTTTCCAATCTACTTGTAAATAATTAAAAATGAGCTTTATATAGCACACCTTTAAATTTATTCCCAAAGTAAATTAAATTCCCTTTTTGGAATACTTTTCCATTAACTCAATCACCGGTTTAAATTTAGGATCTTGGGAGCGATATTTTTTGATCCCCTCTAAAATACCATGCTGTCCAGTAAAGAAATCTACATCTCCCCCGTTATCTAGCATTAATTGAAGCAAATCCAGCCTTTCTGGGAAACCATTAATATAGGATAAAGGTGTAATTCCTCTTTCATTTGGTAAATTAGGGTTTGCACCAGCCTTAAGTAACGCTATCGCAGCATCAATATTTTTACTTCGTAATGCATAATGCAAAGGAGTCATTCCATATATATCCTGAGCATTAATATCTATACCCTTATTAATTAGATAATTAATAACATCAGAGGATGGTTTATTTGACTCAAATCCTAATAAGGCTTTATGCAACCAATTCCAATGCTCTACAGGAGTTACTTCCATGATATTCCTTTCCTTATTTTGAAAAAGCTCTTCCAATAAAGTTAAATCATCAGAATCCATTGCATCTAAAATTTTTATGCCCATCTCTAACTTATTATTCATGTATTTTCCTCTTTCAAAGTTTTTCATATCACGAACAATTCGTTCAATATCATCTTTACCTGGCATTTCATTTCTATGACTACGATTCACCGAACGATTTTCCAATCTAAACCACTGCGAGATTAGTGTATCACTACAAACATCTCCATTAAGCTACGTTTCGCCTTTACTTATCACAAAATAAATTTATATCGTCAAAAACATCACTTATCGCGCCTAAAAACTGACCACTATTTTTTAATAACTCTAGTTTATTGATAATATCAAGGGAAATTCTTTTATCAATTCTAACTATATGTCCTACTGATATTATTGATGTATATTTTAATTCATCTATTGATGAATCAAGGTTATCTAAAACTATTTTTTCTGCGATATCTCTATCTACTGAATATAGCACAATATTTAAAATAAGATTGCAACAATTCGCCACAGTATCAAGTGTAAAAGAACAATATTTAGGATCCATATATTTCATACTATTTACCTTTTTTTTCCATTAGATTTAAATAACCCTTCTGTTATTAATTTATTTTTCATTTCCTGATTTAAATCATCCCATTTTCTAACATGCCCATGATATATTCCTGAACTCGGGTATGTTTCATCAAATATAACTATTTCTCCTGTAGATTTATCTACCCCAATTCTACGAGTTGAAGAATCTTTTATAATAAAAGAATTATCTAATGCATTTTGCCCATTTTTAGGAGCTTTTGATTTCACAGGATTATCTACTACTCCATGATAGTCTGCTTTTTCATAGGATAATTTCCCCTCTCTATTTGGATGAAAAATAACAGATTTAGCAGAAGTATCTGTTGGTTTTTCTGGCGGATAAACCTTAGGATCATAATAACGTTCATCTTTACCTTTATAAGCTGTTACCTGCTTACCTGTATTATCTTTAAAGGTATATAAAGGTCTTCCATCAGGTGTTGTTTTACCGGTATTAACTGCATCTGCCGGTAAGCTATTCCAACAGTTATTATGCACCCAAACGCCATCAAGGTCAGAATTCGCTCCTTTGATAAAGTAAGTATGGTCAGTCTCAACTGTCAGGTTATATGCACTTAACTTCTCAGCCTTGATGCTAACACCCTTCACCGTTTGCCAGTGATTATTTTCTGACAACAGTTTATAACCCGCTTTCAGATTTTGTGCATCTACCCACTGAGCGTTTTGGATTTCTCCGTTGTAGTGATGCCCCTCAGAACTCGGTACTAGCTCACCTTGATTTACCTGGGTAAAGAATGGATGAATTTTGTTTGAAACAATGGTTTGGTGTTTGCCTTGTTCATCAATCACTTCTACATATACTGTAAAGTCATACGGGTTATTGTAGTGCGCTTGTACGTGCTGATAGGTCATTTGTCCTGTCAGTTCGTTTTTCGCATAAACCTTATCTCCGACTTTAATAGACGCTATCGGCTTATAACCTTGCTCTGTTTTTACTTCCATGTCACCACGGAAAGAACAAGTTTTAGGTTTTATCTTCGCGACATTAATACCTGAATGAGCTACATCAATCGTGCCATTTTTTAATTTGGCAATAGACTTAGCTATCCCCAATCCCGCACCACTTAGAACTACTCCTCCAGTTGAAACACCTTTCATTTTTCCTTGGCGGTAACCTTGCATTTCACCCGCAAGTTTTGGGTTCTCTTGAAGGGCAAGCGTATAAGCCTCATCCCAATCTTTCAACGAGACCACAACATTATTATAGGTTTTCTCTGGATTTGAAATTGCTTCCCATAAAGACACAACGGTATCATCTAAATTAACAACTGCATCTGCTGTTTCTTTAACACTATCAATTTGCCCTTTAGCCTCTGCAATCTCTAGGCCTTCTTGATATTCTTTAGCTTTATCTTCATCTCCATTGAATAAAACCTTGGCATACATTTCAATGTTTTGCTTACGCTCATCAATAGGATGAACGTCATCAGCCATGCTGTTATTCTCCACAGAGTCTTTCGCCGTCTTAGCCGCAATAATCGCCCCATCAGAACTATCCGATAAACTACCACCGGCAATACCTGCTGCTACTTGGCTTAAAGACGATACCGTACGTTTTTCTTCTTCGCTCAGCTTTTCAGGTGATTTATCATAAAGTGTCGAGGCGAGGAAATGAGCTGCAGCCT
>OKRY01004199.1_pt1 | contig 10203 bp, 9 predicted proteins | sample 1601121 | NCBI WGS metagenome assembly OKRY01 (sample SAMEA3541546, study PRJEB24748) | human gut metagenome | biome: human gut; feature: human-associated habitat; material: faeces | place: China | collected 2012
AGCAGTGCCTTATGAGCTTTATAAGGGTTTGACATTTACCACAATCTGGCTAGAGGTTAATCCTCGAAAGAAAATGTTAGAAGGGCTCTGCTTATGCAGAGCCTTTCTTAATCTAAGGATGTAGTGGAGAACTGTAATGAGGAATGTTTTAGATTGCATAAATGCATTTATTCCGCTATTATCAACCGAATATGAGCTTGTACTAGGGAGAAAAGGTGTTTCAGTTACATTAAGAATTTCATTTGATAAAAAAGATTGTTTTCATCTTATGGGATTACAATATCTGGTAGACAGACCTGAATTGAGTCGAGACAGAGGCAGAGTATTTGATGAGATAGCAGATGGAACAATTACAATTGAAAAAATAGAGTCATCAGATTTTTATAATAAGATAGAGCAAAGAGTTCATTTCCTGCCATTGCTTGAACAAATGATTGATAATAATGATACTGTGTTTAAGTATAATAAGAAAGCAAATATGTATTCAATGATTGAGGCTGATTATCTTATGGAAAACAACATGGAGAACAGGAATCTATTCTTGTTTTTATCTAATGATGAAGGAGATAATTATTTCTGTCGTTCATTTTTTCCAGAGGAAAAGATGGATTATTCAAAAAATCAAGCATCGTGGACACTTCTTTATAAGAAAAAGATTGATTTATCAACCAGAATAGAGACAGTTCTTTACAATAGAATTAAATAGATTTTTACATAAGCCATTTGGACTAACAATCCAGATGGCTATTTTTTTACCCATTTTTGGGTAATGGATGTAGAAAGAAGGTGAGAACATTGAAGATAAAGAAAGTGGATGACAAACCGATGGTCATTCACACCAAGGAGAAAGCCAAGATTCATGCCCATGAACCAAAGGGAGCCAAGATTAAAGGCAGCAACATCTATACAGTAGAGAGAGGTCCGAAGACTATCGGTGTAAAGGTATCTGATGATAAAAAGAAGTCCTATCGCAAGAGTACCATTCATCAGTCAGAGCCAAAGAATAAAGGATTATCAAGATTCAAGCGAAACTATAGAGAATCCAACACTTCTATCAAGACCAAGAATACCAATCTTCACATTGCAGGAAGAACAGGTGCACTTGCAGCCGGGACAGGATTCTATCGGCAGTCAATGCAAAAGAAGAACACACAGTACATCCACATGGATACTTTTCAGGTTAGCAACGAGAAGTGCCAATAGAGTAAAGGACAGGGGGAAAAAACATGATGGATAAAAATGGGAAAATTATAGGATATTATGTATCTAGATGACAAATATTATATATGTATAAAAAGATGGGCATATAGAGATTGGTATTATACATTAAGAGAGTGGGAATTTAAGGAGAAAAAGTAAAAAAAGAAAATAAAATCCAGTAATACTATATGCTGAATAAATTTAACATATTTTTACGTAATTTTCTCATGACCATGATATTGGATTTTACATAACCTTATTATGATTAATGCGTTTTAATTTTTTAAAGCAATACTAATAAGGAGAATGTCATGAGAAAAAGAAAAAAGCGGATTGTGGCAGGTACTATGGTTGCTATTATGATGGCAGGCAGTATCTTATGCAACATCTCACCACTCAGAGCGAGTGAGACGGGCGGCAATGTAACAGTAAATGAGAAATTTAATAAAGAAGGACTTTGGATTACGGAAATTTATCAGAATGATGTAGACCGCAGTGAGAAAAATAATTCAAGAGAGACAAGTGGATATGAAAGTATCAGATTATACAAAAGCACGACTGATTTAATGGAATTTGTAGAGATTACAAGTACATATGACAAGCCAGTTAATTTTAATGATACATATGAATTTGTATACAATGACACAGCTTTACAGGTTTCAACTATGGATGGAAGTTCAGATGTTGTAATTCAGCCTGAGGAAAAGGTTGTATTGTGGAATTACAGAAGTGATATAAAAACCCCAATTCCTACAGAAGCAGAATTCAGGGAAGAGATGAGAATTCCTGATGATGCAGTTGTTCTTAAAGTAACAAGTGAAGTAAACTGGGGCGTTACATCAACATTTTCATTAAGAACAAAATCAGACCAGAATGTTATTTCTACATTTACGGCTACTGATAAGGTTGATACAATGGACGGATTTTCGGTTGAACTTGCAATCCCTGACATTGGAAATGAAATGCAGGTTTATCGTGAGATGTGCGAGCCTTCACCAGGATATATATATTCAGGGCAGCTTAATGGTCTTGTAAAGGCAAAAGTGCCGGATTCACAGATTGCAGATGGAGTGTTTATTACAGAAGTAAGACCAAATGATGTGAACAGAAAAAGCACATATGGAATTGCCGATGATTTAATGGAATGTGTTGAGATTGTCAATACAACAGACCATGATGTTGATTTGAATAATGAATATCAGTTTGGATATGAAGTTAAAGAGGGCAGCAGAAAAATTCTTGAACTGAATCATTATGATGACAATGCGGAGAATGGCATCGGCTCATCAGATAGTTGCATTATTCCAGCTGGAAAAACTGCTGTAATATGGTTTTACAGAGTTAAATTCCTTAAAGGTTATACAAGTTTTACGACAGAAAAAGAATTCCGGGATGCATATAAGATAAGTGATGATGTTCCGGTTTATCTTGTTACAGGTCAAAATGGCATGAATAATACCAATCGTGCGGTGGAACTTTATAAAAAGAATTCTGATGGAACAAAAAAACTGGTATCTTATTATGCTTATGTTGGCAATTCAGATTGCAAGGATAATAAGTCAGCAGAACTTATGGTCAATCCAGAAGGACCAGAGATGATTCTTAAAACTGCAAATGCAGCGACTTCTATGGGAAGTGTGTCAGAAGCACAGTATACATATGTTAAAGATGATGGCTCAGCATTAGGTTTGGCACTTGATGATGTAGTTCCGTCATCAATTATGCAGGGGGATGAGTTAAGAGTTAATTTCCGTTATGATGTTACAGGCAGTCTTCCAAGAACTGGTATTACAACATATTACAGATTTGATGGAGCAGGGAGCTGGTATAGTACAACAGAGGTAAACAGGCGTGTACCGAATCTTTATGAATCATTAATTCCAGCAGATGAGCTGTTTTCACACGATTATGTAGAATTTTATGTGAGTGCAGACAATAGATACAGAAGCACATATAGTGATATTTACAGAGTAGATATTAAAAAATTAAATGCAGTTGATGGAATCCGTACTAATATTACAGATAATGAACAGGTAAGAGGAATTGTGTCAATAACAGCTAATGACGGAGAAAATAACAGCAATTCAAAGATATATGTTGATGGTGTGCAGCGTCAGACTGAGCCAATGCTTGAAGATGGAGCATATTTTACATTTCATGCTGAAGGAAGAGACAGTTATTTCAAAAATGCCGTTACAACAACAGATAATGAAGTTATTGCTTCGATAGGCAAATGGCAGTATCAGATACTTGATGGACAGGCAATTCACATTGATAACAGATATTTTAAATATAACGAAGAAAAGGCAGCTTATGATGTGACACTCCGTTTCTGGGCTGGTACATATGGTGCAACTGTTGATGAATATCTGCTGCCAGATGCTAACAGAGAAGATTTTACAGTTAAAAATCTTGCATTGAAGCTCATTAATGGAAATATTTATTATCCAAAGGCAATCGGACCAGATAATGAAGATACAAGTACAAAGACAAATCTTAGCACAGATTATGAAACAGTTCATTATATTGGTGATTCAACAGGAATGTGCCCATATATGGATGTAAGTTTTACAATTCCGTCATCAGAAGTTACAGCGGTTGGTACGCAGGTAGACACAACAAAGTTATCAGATGGTGAGCATATATTAAAAGTGACAAATGGAACAAGTACAAAAGAAGTTACATTTATTGTGGATAACAAAGCTCCAGAGATTGAACTTGGTGTAAATGATGGTGATGTTTTAAGAGGAAATATTACATTAAATCCTAAAGTTACGGAAACAAATACACTAGATGAGTTTGTTGTGACACTTGACGGAGAACAGATTAGTGATGTGTATGAGACAACTTCTTATGCACTTGGAGATGGTGTGCATACAATAGCAGCATTTGCGAAGGATGCGGCAGGAAATGAGACAACAAAGAGTGCATCATTTACAGTTGAGGGAGCACAGATAACGATTATTTCCGGCGGAACATCAGATGTAACAGATAATAGTGCATCACTTTATCTCAATGTGAAAAGTGATAATTCAGATACAACGACAACATTTTATAAAGCAGAAAAAATTGATACAGACAGTATAAAAACTAATACATCAGAAGGAATTCTTCCATATATACAATATACAGTTAATGTGCCTGATGTAAAAGATGATGAGATTATAGCTGCGAACTGGAATGGAGAAGCTTCTAACAGCGATGGAACACACGCAGGTACAATGTATGTTTTAAATACCGCTTCAAATAAGTGGGATGAGATTGCAAAGGCAGATGAAAAAGGTAATATAAAAGAGGCATCATTTACAGCTGCTAATCATGTGAAAGATGGAAATGCAACAATTATAGTACAGTGTACTGCTGATTCTGCACTTCCGGAACTTGATACAGTTACAGACAAAAAGAAAGATAATAATGCCAGCTGGGATGGAACAAATGTACCAGAAGATTATGATTTCTGTTTTGCATGGGAAACTGATACACAGTATTATGCAGAAGAGTGGCAGCATCATTTTACTAATATAAATAACTGGATTGTAAATAATAAGGATGAACGTAAAATTAAATATGTTATTCATACAGGCGATATAGTTGATGATGTTGATATGACATATGAGTGGGAAAATGCAGACGCTGCAATGGGAATCCTTGATAAAGCCGGTATGCCATATGGTGTTCTTGGTGGAAATCATGATGTGGCAGCAGGTCTTGCAGATTATGAGAATTATTATAAATATTTTGGTGAAAACCGTTTTGCGTCACAGCCGACATACGGCGGCACATATCAGAATAACAAAGGTCATTATGATTTGATAAGTGAAGGCGGACAGGATTTTATCATTGTATATATGAGCTGGAATATTTACCAGGATGAAATTGACTGGATGAATCAGGTACTTTCCCAGTATAGTGACAGAAAGGCAATCCTTTGCTTCCATACATATACAAATGTCAAGCAGAGCAATGGTACATATCTTGATTATTACGGACAGCTTGTCAATAAATATGTAGTGAAAAAAAATCCTAATGTATTTGCTGTATTAAATGGTCATTATCATGGCTCTTCATATGAAACAGCAATGTTTGATGATGATGGCGATGGCAGAAATGACAGAACAGTATACCAGATTTGTACGGATTATCAGTCAGGTTTTGAGGGTGGTAATGAATATATCAAATTCCTTTATTTTGACCTTGATAACAACAAGATTTATATGAATTCATATTCACCTTGCATGGACGATTTTAATTATTATGATACAGAACTTCATACATTAAATGTGGAGGGTGCATCAGCAACAGGTGTTGACCAGATGGTGCTTGATGTGGATTTTGATACTAAAGAGCAGAAAATTCTTGAAAAGAGTTTTTCAGCTTACGTATATACAAATGAAGAACTTGGAAAGGCTGTAAGCACACAGAATGCAGTTCTTAATATGACAAATCTTAGCGAAAATACAGATTACGCTTGGTATGCGGTTGTTACTAATGAGACGACGGGCATTAAAAAGAGCAGCATTTATGAGTTTACTACTGCAAAGAAAAATGACAGCAATATAGCTGATGGTGAAAATCAAAACGGTGCTGACACTGATAAAACAGGCTCAATAGTAACAGGTGATGTTTCAAAAGCATGGATATTTGCATTGCTTGGACTGACAGTGTCTGCGGCTGGAGCTGTAATTGTTATAAAGAAAAAAGAGGCTTAATTAAATATGGATAACAGAAGAAGTTTATATAAACGGGTTCTGTTTGTACTGCTTCCGATGGTGATTCTTGCGGGAATCATCATCGGAAGTTGTCAGATTAAGAGAACTCATATAAAAGCAAATAATAATGTTGTATATGTAAAAGCAAAGGTCACACAAATTATAGAAGATAATTCGGGCGGACAGCCATTCGGCGGTGCACAGAAAGTATCCGCAAAGATTACCGGCGGTCAGTATAAGGGGCAGAATTGTGAACTTGATAACTCAAATTCATTTCAAAGAGGTGCATTCTGTACGACAGGAACAAAGGTTATTGCGGTAGTAAAAGATATAGATGGTGTGATTACGGGTTCTGTGTACAATTATGACAGGACAATGATGGTATATGTTCTGCTTGGATTGTTTTCGCTGTGTCTTGTGCTTGTCGGAGGCAAAAAAGGAGCAGCGGCACTCTACGCACTGATATTTACATTTATATGTGTAATATGTATGTATGTTCCGCTTCTTTATATAGGTCTGAACGGAATATTTGCGGCACTTCTCACATCGGTTGTGATTCTTGCAGCGTCGATATATATATTAAACGGAATTTCTTCAAAGACGGTCTGTGCAATAATAGGAACAACAGTAGGCATAATTTTGTCGGGCGGTCTTGCAATGATTGCCGGCAGCCTCTCAAATCTCAACGGATATAACATGTCTGATGCAGAATCAATGATATATATAGCCAACAGTTCAAAACTGCATGTTTCGGATATTTTGTATGCGGGAATATTAATATCGTCACTCGGTGCGGTGATGGACGTAAGTGTGTCTATAGTTGCCGCTATAACCGAGATTCATGAAAAGGCACCTGATTTGAAAGCAAAAGAGCTGTTTATGTCAGGTATGCACGTCGGACACGATATGATGGGAACCATGTCAAATACACTCATTCTTGCATACACGGGTTCAGCAACGGGAACACTTCTTACGATATATTCTTATGAGATGCCTTACCTTCAGATTATGGGTTACAATTCCATAATAACAGAAATAGTCTGCGGACTCTGCGGTACAATCGGCGTGATACTGACGGTTCCGATACAGGCATTTATAACGACGGTGGCGTTGAAAATGAAAAAGTAGACATATTTAAAATATAAAAGTGATTGATACGAAAATATTAATCAGTTATGTTTGCACTTGTATAAATACAAAAATATGTGTTTTATTAACAAAAGTACAGGCGTAACTGTTTTCTGTTTTAAATTATGCCTGATGAGTGAATAAGACAAAAGAGGAGAACGATGAAAAAATTAAATGAAAAGTTTTGTTAATCCCCCATTTGAAATGGGAACCGAGGCAAAGCCGTAGCGTTACCTAGAGTGCTAGAAAATAAAACCTTGCGTGTTATAATGATATTGGTTTCGCAGACCATATCAAAACACAGGAGGTATCCAAATGGATAATCAAAGTATAACACACACACGCTGGAATTGCACATATCACATTGTTTTTATTCCAAAGTTTAGAAGAAAAATAATGTATGGTGAAACAAAGAGAGATTTAGTAGAAACAATCAAAAAATTGTGTGAGATGAAATAGGTAACACTAACAGATGGAAAAGTATGTATTGATCATGTACATATGTACATTGCAATTCCACCGAAACTATGTGTTTCAGAGTTTATGTCATATCTGAAGGGAAAAAGCACATTGATGTTGTTTGACCGACATCCGGAATATAGGAGCAAGTGGGGAGATAGACATTTTTGGGCGAGAGGATATTACGTATCGACAGTAGGAAATGTGAATGAAGAAACGGTAAGAAAATACATACAGGAACAGGAAGAAAACGATAAGTAAGAAGATGGAAGGAAGTAATGAGCTTCCTTTAGGAAGCAACAAGTAATTATGGTGTTGCGAAACCCCGCCTTTGGTGGAACCAGTATAATACCCTGGAGGGGGCAAAATTAAACCCCCATTTGAAATAACTTTTTCCGCATTGAATATTAAGAGACTTGTTGGTGTACGTCTTTTGCTGTTTTATTATATTCTTTCAAAAAATGAAAGCTAATCTTTGAATAAATATTTTTTGAATTTAAGTGACGCTTGACACATTTTTCTCGTCTATTAGGGTGAAAGACCTTAATACAAGGGGAAGGAGGAGAAGCTTATGGATGATAAGCAGATATTAGATTTATATTGGGAGCGCTCCGAAGCTGCTATATCCGAAACTTCAAAAAAATACGGAAAGTATTGCAGATATATAGCCTCTAATATTCTTCACAATGACGAAGATAGCGAGGAATGTGTTCAAAAGATTACTGAATTACAGGATATAGGTGAGGGTGAAGGAGGAATTATTGAACATTTTGAAAACATTAAATCCATCAGAGGTAATAAAGATTCGATGATTGAATCAATTAAAAACGAAGAAGAATTTGATGCATTTCAGGAAAAAGTCAGAGAAGTATTTGATTATGAACAGGAAAACAATATACCTGAAGACTTTAGAACAGTTTCAGAAAATATGGAAGTAATCAGTCGCGAAATGGTATCAAAACAATATGATTTAATTGCAGACAGAATCGGACAGAATGTGCAGAATGAAAATTCAATTTTTGATTATATGAAGAAAAATATACAGAAAGCTCAAGTGAAAAATAAAAGCAGGGGCTTTGAATTATGAGAGGTAAAAAATGAACAGGTTAGAAGATTATATAACATGCACACAGGCAGCATGGCTTATGGGTACGTCTATAAGACAGGTACAGGGATTGGCCCAGAAATCTAAACTTAATCGAATTAAAAAAGAAGACAGAGTGTTAATTGAAGTGGATTCAATAGTTAATTTTGCATATCAAAAAATCAAGAAATATGAAAGAGCAGTTCAATATTTCAAAAATCAGGATAAAGTTCAGTATTGGAAAAATGTTGAATGTCATATACAGATGTTTTCTGATGTAAAAGGTTATCTGTCAATGCCACAGGCAGCATATATACTTAACAGTTCAAGAGAAGGTGTAAGGTTAATGGTTAAAAGGGAAGCTTTAGAAGCCATTATATCTAAGGTTGGTAAAGTTGACAGAACATTAATCAGTGAAGAATCCATTGAAAAATATGTTAATGGCATATTGGGAAAATATTATTCTGATTTTAAAAATTTATTTGAATACATTGACTGTGAAAATAAAGATAAATATTGGATGGAATGTGAAGGTATAATTCAAAAAAATTATACGGATGTTGAATCAAAAAGAAGACAGTATTACAAAAAATCATATGTCAGGAAAGAGAAGAATAAATGGGAAAGTTCAACAAAAAATTAGTTGCTGATATTAAAAAAGAAAAAGAGCAGGAAAAACAGCAAAGACGGTTACGTGTTAAATATGAAGTTCCTGAAGATGTAATGATTATTGAAAAAGACAACACAATCAAATTTTTTATAAGAACAACAGGAAATATAGTAAAGCTTATTACCGGAATAATTATATTTTTATTGACTGTAATAGGTGTATCGGCACTTATATTTCCGGTTTCACGAATGGAATTATTTAATCAGTTAATGAATACATGGAATGAATTAAAAGATTTTGTATTTATGAAATGAAAAAAAGCAGGCACCCTGCATCGTCCCTGCTTTTCAAAAAATGTAATGTATGAAAAGGTGATATGGTAAGCCAAATAAAACCATATAATCTGTTCAGAGCACAAACTGAACCCACCTTTTATAGAAAAAATTATATTGTAAATGCAATGCGTTGTCAATACAGATAGAAAAATAAGGAGAGAAATATGAGATTACCATATAGTGTTATTGAAAAACTGAATAATCTTACTAATTGTGAAATGACACTATATTTGTGGCTTTGTGAACGTCAGAATAATCGAGGTGTCGTTTATGGTGTACGTATGGCTGATTTAAAAAATCACATGTCTAAACAGAGTTTTTACAATGCATTAAATGGATTACAAAGCAAGCAACTTATATATACACTTTATCATAAGAGCGAGCATGATTATGATATTGGATTATTTATGAAACATGATCATGAAGAATGCAAGCAGGGGTACATTAATTTAAATAATCAGATTTTTCAATCTGATGACTTTAAAAAACTTAATTCAAGGGAAAAATATTTGATGCTTAGTTTATATGCCAAAACCAGTGTTAATATTTCTTCAAGTGGAACAAAGGCAATTCACAGAAAAAATAAAAATGAATTTTATAAAAAATATACAACAATATTAAACAGATCAAAGAGAAGAATTCGTGAATACTTACATGATCTGAGAAAATTTTTTAACA
>OKRY01004203.1_pt1 | contig 10195 bp, 8 predicted proteins | sample 1601121 | NCBI WGS metagenome assembly OKRY01 (sample SAMEA3541546, study PRJEB24748) | human gut metagenome | biome: human gut; feature: human-associated habitat; material: faeces | place: China | collected 2012
ACCAGCGTGGGGCGACCGGTGTGCACGCGCTCGACGGCAAGCCACGAGACCATGCCCGCCGCGCTGGCCGTCACGGTGTTGAGGATGGCGAGCGCCGCCACGGCGTCGGCCTTAAACTCGCTGCCGCCGTTAAAGCCAAACCAGCCGAACCAGAGGAGGGACGCACCGAGGACAACCATGGGCATGTTATGCGGAATGATAGGATATTTCCCCAGGCCCCGGCGTTTGCCAATGAGCAGGCAGAGCGTCAGTCCTGATACACCGGACAGAATGTGGATGACCAGGCCGCCGGCAAAGTCGAGAGCCCCCAGCTGGGCCAGAAAACCGCCGCCCCAGACCCAGTGTGCCATGGGATTATAGATGAGGACGGCCCAGAAGAATATAAAAATACAGAACGTACGGAAGCGGACCCGTTCGGCAAAGGCCCCTGTAATGAGGGCCGGCGTAATGACGGCAAACATGCACTGGAAGGCAACGAAGGCCAGCTCCGGAATGGTGCCGCCTGTTAAGATATTCATGCCGACACCGGCGAGACCGCCGTGGTAAGCGACTATGTGGCGCAAAAGACGCTGGAGACCCTGCAGACCCTTGCCGCTGTGGATGCCCGCTTTACCGAGCTGGGCGGTGAGCTGACCGAGGAGCAGAAGTCCGCCGCCGACAGCTACGCCCAGCAGCTGATGGATAACTACGGCGACACCTACACCGCCAACGGCATCGGGCTGGAGACTTTGAAGCTGTTCCAGCAGCTGCAGTACAAGCACACCCTGCTGCTGGATCTTGTCTACGGCAAGGACGGCGAGACCCCTGTGGAGGACGGCGAGCTGACCGAGCATCTGGACAGCACCATGTACGAGATCGGTTTTATCACCGTGCCCCTGTACAACACCAGCACCTTCGCCTTTGCCAGCGACGACCAGAAGGCCGAGATGCTCTCCCTTGCCCAGAAGGCTGCGGACAGCTACAACGCCAACGCTCCGGAGGACACTTCCAGCCAGCTGACCGCCTTTAACAGCATCGCAAGCAGCGCACTGACCGGGATCTGCGCCGTGCTGGATGCAGAGGTTCCCTCCACCAGCACCCTGCAGACCGACCTGCTGGGCGAAAGCGACCTGACCGACGCCTTTACGCAGGAGGGTGCCGCCGATACCCTGCGCGGCCTTGCCTACGGGCAGGCAGCCGCCATCCAGTACTCCGGCTACGCCATGATGCTGGCCGTCCGTCTGGACCCGCTGGGCGTTTCCACGCTGGATGCTCTGCGCAGCCAGATCCTGAGCGACCTGAATGGCGAGGAGCTGGACGACGCCCTTGCCGCCTACGGTGCTCAGCTGGATAACAACCTGAGCAGCTCTGCCATGAGCAAGCTGCCCGCCGCCAAGATCGTGAACGCCACCAGCGCCAACAGCGCCAACAGCTAATGGCTTTGTAAAAACAACACACCCGGGTTTTCCACATCCTTTCTGCGGAAGGTGGAAAAACCGGGCGTTGTTTTTATTTTATTACTTTTGCAAACTCTGCGGCAAGGGCGGCGTTCACCGAGCGGACGGCGTTGGCGTCCGGCTTGATGGCGGTGCGGTCGTAGGTGAACAGGCCATTCACCTCGTCCTCCACGTCGGTCAGCTGGGTGTATACCAGCGCCGAAAGCCCCTTTTGCAGCTGCGGCAGCACCGTGCCCAGCTGCAATTTTTTGTAGCGGGCGGTCAGTTCCTCCCGGCTTTTGGCTGTGCCGTATCCGTAGGTCTTGCGGGGCGGCTCGTGCCCCGGCATAGGCCATGCAATACCGCCGTACTCGCTCAGCGCCACGGTGCGGGTCTGCGGGCGCACCCGCAGGGGGTAAAAGTAGTTGTGCAGGGAGTATACATCCCCGCCGCCCTGATCGTACCAGCCGCTGGCCTCGTCCACAAGACGGGTGTCGTCCAGCGCGCGGATGGCTTGCACTGCCCCGGCGGCATCGTACTGTCCCCACCCCTCGTTAAAGGGCACCCAGCAGCCCACGCAGGGGTGGCAGCGCAGCGTCTGTACCGTATCTTCCAGCTCCCGGCGGTATTCTTCCCGGCTGCTTTCGCTGCCCCGGCTCAGCAGTCCCCACAGGGGTGCTTTGTCCGGCAGGCGGCGCATAAGCGGCTGCAAAACATTGGTCAGGTAGGTGACGAACCACAGGTTATACTTACTGCCGCCGTTGACCATATCCTGCCAGACCACAAGCCCCAGCTTGTCGCAGTGGTAGTACCAGCGCTGCGGCTCTATCTTTGCGTGCTTGCGCAGCAGGTTGTAGCCCAGCGCCTTTACCTCGCTCAGCTCCCGCTCCACCGCCGCATCCGAGGGCGGGGTGTACAGCCCCTCCGGCCAATAGCCCTGATCCAGCAGACCGTTGAGCAGGATAGGCTTGTCGTTCAGGCAGAAGCGCAGCACGCCCTTTTCGTCCGGTGCGCAGCTCCACTTGCGCAGGGCAAAGTAGCTGTGCACGGTGTCGAACTGCTCTTCTTCTCCCTGCGTAGTGCCCACGGTCAAATCGTACAAAAAGGGCGTGTCCGGGCTCCATGGGAAGAAATACTCCTTCGCAATATGCAGCGTCACCTCACCGTCCTGGTCGGCCTCATCGCTGCCCCAGTCCTCGGCAATGGTCACACCCCCGGCGCGCACTACCGCCCACAGGTTCGCCGCACCGCCGGGTGCAGAGGTATGGGCTTTCACGGTCACGGTGCGGGCATCATAATCCGGCGTAACGGTGAGAGACTGGATGTAATTTTCCGGCACGCGCTCCAGCCAGACCGTCTGCCAGATGCCGCTCTGGGCGGGATAGAACATCCCCCCGGGCTGCAAAGTCTGCTTGCCCCGCGCCTGTGTGCCGTGGCCGGTGGGGTCCTGCACCGCCACCCACAGGCTGTTGCGGCCTGTACCGTTGAGCTGCGCGGTGATATCCAGCGTAAAGGGCCAGTAGCCGCCCCGGTGGCCGCCCACCAGATGGCCGTTCACCTGCACAGCGCAGGCGTAGTCCACTGCGCCGAAATGCAGCAGCACCCTGCCGCCCGTCCCGGCGGGCGGCGCAAAATATCGGTGGTAGTGCAACCACTGCCCGGGCTGCAATGTGCGCCCCACCCCGGAGGCGCGGCACTCCGGCGCGTAGGGCACTAAGATCTCGCCGTCCCAGCCCGCCGGGCGCTGTGCCGAGGCGGTGATGGCGTACTGCCACAGGCCGTTCAGGTTCTCGTAGCTGTCCCGGCGCATAGTCGGGCGGGGATATTCCGTCAGAGGGTGCATACACTCACCAGCCTTTTTCTCGTTTGCTCCATTCTAGCACAGCCCGGGGCATTTGTATACCGTGGAGCGGACGATTTTGAATGGCCGCCGCGTGCGCTTTGGCCATCTTCAGCGGAAAATTATTTTTATATTTGCAATTCTGGAAAATCTGCGGATTTTCCAGAATTGCTTCTTCATGGGAGTAAAAAAGAGCCGCCGCACGGCGGCATGGCTGTGCGGCGGCTTTGTGAGAAGGTGGGAAATTGTTTAGTTCTCGGCCAGATTACCGGTATAAAGCTGGTAATACTTGCCCTTTTTGGCGATCAGCTCGTCGTGGCTGCCGCGCTCGATGATGCGGCCCTGCTCCAGCACCACGATGCAGTCTGCATTGCGGACGGTGGACAGGCGGTGCGCAATGACGAAGCTGGTGCGGCCGTACATCAGGCCGTCCATGCCGCGCTGCACCAGCGCTTCGGTGCGGGTATCGATGGAGGAGGTGGCCTCGTCCAGGATCAGCACCGGGGGATCTGCCACGGCGGCGCGGGCGATGGCCAGCAGCTGGCGCTGGCCCTGCGAGAGGTTGGCACCATCGCCGGTGAGCATGGTGTTGTAGCCTTCCGGCAGGCGCTTGATGAAGCCATCCGCGTTGGCAAGGCGGGCGGCGGCGATGCACTCTTCATCGGTGGCATCCAGCCGGCCGTAGCGGATGTTCTCCATCACCGTGCCGGTGAACAGGTGGGTGTCCTGCAGCACGATGCCCAGAGAACGGCGCAGATCGGCCTTTTTGATCTTGTGGATGTTGATGCCGTCGTAGCGGATCTTGCCGTCCTGAATGTCGTAGAACCGGTTGATGAGGTTGGTGATGGTGGTCTTACCGGCACCGGTAGAGCCGACAAAGGCGATCTTCTGGCCCGGACGGCCATACAGGTTGATATCGTGCAGGACGGTTTTTTCCGGCACATAGCCAAAGTCTACATCGGTAAAGGTGATGTTGCCTTCCAGCTTGTGGTAGGTGGTAGTGCCGTCGTGGTGCGGGTGCTTCCATGCCCAGATGCCGGTGCGCTCGTCCGTCTCCACCAGCTGGTCGTTGCGGTCATACTTGGCGTTGACCAGCGTGACATAGCCCTCGTCGGTCTCGCTCTCTTCGTCCATCATCTTGAAGATACGCTCGGCACCGGCCAGAGCCATGATGATGCTGTTGGCCTGCATGGACACCTGACTGATGGGCATGTTGAAGCCCTTGTTCAGGCTCAGGAAAGCCACCACCGTGCCAAGGGTCGTGCCGCCCATGCCGCTCACGGCCATGGCTGCGCCTGCCAGCGCGCAGACGGCATAGCTGATGTTGCCCAGCTGGGCGTTGACGGGCATCATGATGTTGGCAAAGCTGTTGGCTTTGTTGGCGCTGTCCTTCAGCTGGTCGTTCAGCTGGCGGAAGCCGGCCAGCGCCTTCTGTTCGTGGGTGAACACCTTGACGACCTTCTGGCCTTCCATCATTTCTTCGATGTAGCCGTTCAACTTGCCCAGATCCCGCTGCTGCTGGATGAAGTATTTGCCGGACTGCTGGGTGATCTTTTTGGAGCAGAACATCATCAGCGCCACCATCAGCATGGTGACGATCGTCAGCTGCCAGCTGAGCATGCACATGCTGAAGAACACCGAAACAATGGTAATGGCGCTGGACACCAGCTGCGGGATGCTCTGGCTGAGCATCTGGCGCAGGGTATCCACGTCGTTGGTGTACACGGACATGATGTCGCCGTGGGGATGCTGGTCAAAATACTTGATGGGCAGGCTCTCCATGTGGGTGAACAGCTGGGTGCGCAGGTTGCGCAGGGTGCCCTGCGTCACGTTGACCATGATGCGGGCGTTGAGCCATGCGGCCAGAATGCCGATGACGTAGATGATGCCTACCCGCAGCAGAGCTGCTGCCAGCGGGGCAAAATCCGGGTCCTGCTGCTGGGTCATGGGCACGATGTAATCGTCCATCAGGGTCTTTAAGAACAGACTTGCCTGTACGTTTGCCAGCGCGCTGACCACGATGCAGACAAGCACAAGGATGCAATGGGGCAGATAGTGCCGGAATACCTCATCCATAATGCGCTTCAGCAGCTTGCCCGGGTTTTCCACTTTGGACCGGGGGCCGCCCATGCGGGGGCCGGGGCCGCGAACTTCTTTTGCCTGAGCCATTACTGTTCACCTCCCTGTTTGTCAAAGTCGCCGCTGCCCTGGGTCTGGCTGTTGTAAACTTCCTGATAGATGGCGTTGGTCTTGAGCAGCTCTTCGTGGGTGCCCAGACCATCGATCTTACCGTTATCCAGCACAAGGATGCGGTCGGCGTCCTGCACCGAGGAAATGCGCTGTGCAATGATGATCTTGGTGGTGCCGGGAATTTCTTCGCGGAACGCCTTGCGGATCTTGGCATCGGTAGCGGTATCCACGGCGCTGGTGGAGTCGTCCAAAATCAGAACCTTGGGCTTACGCAGCAGGGCGCGGGCGATAGTCAGGCGCTGCTTCTGGCCGCCGGACACGTTGGAGCCGCCCTGCTCAATCCATGTATTGTATTTGTTCGGGAAGCGCTCGATGAACTCATCCGCGCAGGCAAGCTTTGCCACACGGATGCACTCTTCCTCGCTGGCGTTCTCGTCGCCCCAGCGCAGGTTATCGAGAATGGTGCCGCTGAACAGCACGTTCTTCTGCAGCACCATGGACACCTCGCGGCGCAGTACGTCGAGGTTGTAGTCGCGCACATCCACGCCGCCCACCTTCACGGTGCCGGTCTCGGCATCATACAGGCGGGGAATCAGCTGCACCAGGCTGGATTTTGCGCTGCCAGTGCCGCCGATGATACCTAAGGTCTCACCGGGCTTGATGCTGAAGGTGATATCATTCAGCACCGGCTGGCCGCTGCCGTGCTTATACTTGAAGGTGACATGCTCGAACTGGATGCCGCCGTCCTTCACCTGCTGCACCGGCTGCTTTGCGGGGGGCAGGTCGGTGGTCTCGTCCAGCACTTCCACAATACGCTTTGCGGAAGCGGCAGACATGGAGATCATGACAAAGGCCATGCTCAGCATCATCAGGGCCATGAGGATGTTCATGATGTAGCCGAACAGAGCGTTCAGCTGGCCGGTGGTGATGGCACCATGCAGAACGTACTTGGCACCCAGCCAGCTCAGGGCGATGTTGCAGCCGTAAACGGCGGTGAGCATGGCAGGGTTATTGAAGCTCAGACGGCTCTCGGCGTTCACAAACTGGTCGTACAGGCTCTGGCAGGCTTTGGTGTACTTCTCGTTTTCAAAGCCCTCGCGCACGAAGCTCTTCACTACGCGGATGGCGGAGACGTTTTCCTGCACGGAAGCGTTCAGGGCATCGTAGTTTTTGAACACCCGGTCAAAGATGTGGAAGGTGGGCACCATGATGCCTGCCAGCACCGCCACCAGAAAGACCACAGCCACCACGAAGATCAGTGACAGCGGGCCGCCGATCATCAAGGCCATGAACAGGGCGAACACCAGATGCACCGGGGCGCGCACGCACATGCGCTCGATCATCTGGAATGCGTTCTGTACGTTGGTCACGTCGGTGGTCATACGGGTGACAAGGCCTGCGGTGGAGAACTTATCAATGTTGGAAAAAGAATAATGCTGGATGTTCTCATACATGGCATCGCGCAGATTGCCGGCAAAGCCGGTGGATGCCTCGGCGGCGTATTTGCCGGCCAGAACGCCCAGCGCCAGCGCGACCACAGCCACCAGAAAGGTGAGCAGGCCGTACTTGAGGATGGCGTTCATATCGCCCTTTTCAATGCCCTGATCGATGATAAAGGCCATGATGGTGGGCAAAAGCACATCCATCACGGCTTCCAGAGCGGCAAAGAGCGGTGTCAGGACTGCGGCGCGTTTATACTCGCCCAGATGTGACACTAACTTTTTGATCATCTGAGTTACCTCCTGTTACTTTTTATTTGTTTGGTACAGAACAATTTTATACAAAACATTTTAATTGTCAAGACGTTTCAAAAAATGTTCATAATTACTAATTTAACGAACACTTTTTCGGTAGATTGCACGGGATATATGCATCTTTCCGGGGCGGTGGGCCGGGAGTTTCTCCGAAGACCGTCCGCTGGGGTGGGACCCTGTTGCCCGAAGGGCAATAGGGCGGGCGATGGAATGGCCCGATTCGTGTCTGAGGAGAAAGCTACCGGCACACCGCCCTTTTGCATTACTGCAGCGCTTCCCGCAGCTTGTTTAAAAGCCGCAGCAGCTCGGTATTTTCCTCCGCTGTCAGCAGCCCAGCCACATAGTCGTCGGTCTGGTGGAAGCAGAGCATCGTCTTTTCGTGGAAGCAGATGCCCTCTTCGGTGAGCACCAGCTGCTTGAGCCGGGCGTCCTGCGGAACACTGCGCCGCTCGATATACCCCTTGCGCTCCATCAATTGCAGGATGTTGGTCACGGTGGAGCGGGTGATAGAGAACTCCCGCTCAATGTCCCGCTGGAACACGGGGGTGTCCCGGTGGCGGTAGAGATACCCAATGATCCACCCATGCATGGGGGTGGCCTGCTCCACGTCATTTTCGCGGGCAAACTGGTTGATCTTGCGGAAGATCAGGTTGTCCACCCGGCGGATCTGCGCCGGGATGACCTGTGGGCCTTCCCAAGGGGGATCGGCGTGATTGCAGCACTCGTTTTTGGTTTCGTCACACATCATGGTTTTGTCCTTCATGGTTGTTTTGGCATTGAACAGTTTCAAATAAAACTGTTTGATAGCATACATATTATACAGCAGTCAAAGTGAATGTCAAGGGGAAGGAAACGATTTTAAATGCCCTCCGCTTTGCTCTGGGTATAAAATAATGAAATATTATTTTTTATATTGCAAACCAGCCAAGCCTGCGGGCTTGGCTGGTTTGCTTTTTCACGGAAGGGGCCGTAGTTGCAAGCGGCATATTTTCCGGTTGCGCGGTCATTTCCGAAGGAAATAAGCGCAACAGGTGGAGTTTACCTTTTGGGCCATTCCTGTGAAAATGCAACAGCAGACAGCCTGCAGGCTGTCTGCTGTTGCCCTATTATAAAAATATTTTTCCGCTAAATATGCCCAGAGCGAAGCGGAGGGCATTCTAAATTATTATTCCAGATTGTGTTTTTTGCAGAACTGTTTGCTCACCCAGTACATCCCGCCCCACAGCAGAACGGCCAGCACCAGATACAACGGGTTCTTCATGGAACTGACCAGCGACTGCCCAAACACTGCCATCATGGCAATCATCACGCCTTTGCCCAGCAGCATGGTAATGAGATAGCGCTTTTCGTCAAAGTCCGAGATGCCAAAGGCCAGATGCATAAAGGAGCTTGGCGCGAAGGGCAGCAGCGCGAGCATGAACAGCGACGAAGTGTCAAAGCGGTTCACCCACTGCTGAGCCTTTTCCAGCTTGGGCGAGCGGGAGGCAAACTTCCAGAAGAAGCACTTGACCACCCGCCGCCAGAACAGGAACATGATGCTGCCACCCAGCGCCACACCGGCCCAGCTGTACAGAAAACCCAGAATGCCGCCGTGAGCCGCTACATTCAGCGCCACAATGGCAATGAGCGGAAGCGGCGGAAAAAACGACTCCACCATGGCCAGCATGATGGGGGCAATGGGGCCAAGGTTGCCAAAACTGTCCAGCAGAGTTTCCCAGAACTCCAGCGTTCCCAGCTGGCGCAGACAAAAGTTCATTGTGCACATCCATCCCTTCCGCCTGCGCTTTCCCATCCGCAGGTTCCTCTATCCGTAGTATATCCATATTGTATGACACAAGCATGAACACAAAGCGACATTTTTTTGCCCTGTGCACAGCCTCCTTGGGATACTACGAAGCTGCCGGTGCTGTTTTACTCCGCAGTCTGCTTTTCTGCGCGGGCCTTCATGCGCTCCAGCTGGGCGGTGCGCTGCTTTTCCCACCGGGCAAGAGAAGCGTCGTCCGGGATCTGCAGGCAGCGGGCGTATTCGGAATATAGGCATAAGGGCTCCGCACCGGATACAGGTAATTGCAGGAATAGATCCGGTTCCCCGGCACGGCAAGATCCGGTTTTTTAATACAATCTCCGGTCGGCCCACAGCCGGAATATTTCTTTCCCAGTTCTTCATCCGCCCCAACTGTGATCACCTTCCGGCTGTTTCCCGGTATCGTGACGCTCCCTTCCTTTGGTCCTTTGTTTCCTGCCGCCGTTACGACTACCAGACCGGCATCCCAGAGCCGTTCTACCCAGAACAGGAACAATTCATCTTCCGGATCCTTCTTATGAGGAAGAGTTCCAATCGAAATATTGACGATCCGGATCTTCATTTCCTTTTGTTTTAACAACACGTACCGGATCCCGTTTATCACATCCCGGATTTTTCCACCACCTCTCTGATTCAGCACCTTGACAGCAAAGATCTGCGCCTCCGGTGCCATTCCGCTGTACAGGCCTCTTCCGCTTTTTCCATTTCCGGCAAGAATTCCTGCCACATGGGTTCCGTGTCCGTTGTCATCATATATGGTTTTCTTCCCCTGTACACAGTCCTTCCATCCCACGATGCGGCCGACAAGATCCGGGTGCTGTGTGATCCCTGTATCCAGAACGGCACAAACGACGCCCTTTCCAGTGATTTTGTTTCGCATTGTATCCGAACACCAGTAGTGGATTTTCCGTTTCAAATCTTTCATATTTAAAATATCCTTTTTCTATTAGAATATTCTTTCTGAAATCAGATGCCAATTTCTTCGGAACTTTTTTGAAACACTGACATGCCTCCTTACATATGATGAAGTGTAAAGAAACCTTACTGGAGGCTATCAAATATGAGTGAATTAAGTGCAACAAACTGCGGATGTGGAAATTCTATGGATAACTGTGGATGTGGCTGCGGAATGTCTTCCTGCGTATGGATCATTCTTCTCCTCTGCTGCTGTGGTGGATGGGGACGCAATGGC
>OKRY01004204.1_pt1 | contig 10195 bp, 9 predicted proteins | sample 1601121 | NCBI WGS metagenome assembly OKRY01 (sample SAMEA3541546, study PRJEB24748) | human gut metagenome | biome: human gut; feature: human-associated habitat; material: faeces | place: China | collected 2012
AAAGAGCGCTTCCTTTCTTTTTTATTTTCATTTACTTCTTTTTTCTTCCTGTCTATCTTTTTTATATACCCATCATATATATCCTTCTGAAAAAGCATCTTTCTGCACCCCTTTTGTATCGGACGGTCCCTTTGCTGAACCGCCCTGACCTCAGATATAACTGTATTGTCTTGTTACGGTAAATACTCTGTTTCTGTTCGCATCAACATCCACCGAAGCCTCGATCGCCTCAATGCAGCAGTCCAGCCGGAAGCTGTCTCTGCCCTTCGATTCACGGATACAGACCTCGATCATGTCCATCCCCCGCTGTAATTTTTCCTGTTTGGACTGTGCCAGAAGCAGCACCTGAAGATAGTCTTCATAGGACATGCCATTCTCGGCATCCTTCCTCTGACTGTCAAGATTTTCGAGAAGATACGGAAGATTTTCCAGTGATAACTGCCAGTTTGCCGCATTCTTTACCAGCGGAACTTTGCCGCCGTGAAACAGTTCCCTGACATCCAGAACGGCTTCTGCCTTTTTATTTTTTGCGTAGTAAATCATATCCCCATCCAGATAATAGCCATCGTCCAGTTTCTGACGGCTGCTGAAGAAGATCACCTTCGGTTTTAACTCTTCGCTCTGGCCAAACTCCCTAAGAACCTTATCATCATAATTCAGGACACAGGTATCCTCCTCCGTCTGGTTGCTGGTAATGCTCTCTTTCACTGCAATATAGCACTCCATGGTGTGATGACGATTCAGATGGTCCGGTGTGATATTCAGGATCGCACTGACATCTGGGCGGAAATCCATAATGGTCTCCAGCTGGAAGCTGGAAACTTCTGCTACCGTTACAGAATCATCCTCTGTTTCCATCGCCACCTGGGTATAAGGGATACCAATGTTGCCAACCACGAAAACACTTTCATAGTATGCTTTCATGATCTCCCCAGTCAGCGCTGTCGTTGTCGTCTTGCCATTGGTTCCGGTGATGGCTGCCAGTCTGCCCTTCGCGCACTGATATGCCAGCTGGATCTCACTCCAGATCGGGATCTTGGCTTCATCCAGCACTGCCACAAATGGCGCCTCCAGCGGAATTCCAGGACTGATCACACACATCTCCACGCCTAACAGATCTGTGCGCTTTAATTCACCCAGTACAATCGTGATCCTGGCATCCTCATCAAATTTATGCTTTAACTCTTCCGCATCAAGCTCCGGATTGCTGTCATATAATACGACCTCCCCGCCCATATCCAGCAGGAGCTTTGCAGCGGAAATACCGCTTAATCCAGTTCCTGCCACTAATACTTTCTGACTCTGACTCATGACGTCTTCCTCCTATAATCCTAAGTACGCGATCAGACAAAGGATCGCTGTAATGATGGAAAATACCGCTACCACACGGGTTTCTGACCAGCCGCACAATTCAAAATGATGATGGATCGGAGCCATTTTGAAAATACGTTTTCCACCAGTCTTTTTAAAATAGGTAACCTGAATGATTACCGATAATACCTCTACCAGATAGATCAGTCCAATGATCGGGATAAACAATGGAAGCTGCATCACCAGGGCGCTGGCTGCCACAAAACCCCCCAATGCCAGTGATCCGGTATCTCCCATAAATACCTTCGCCGGGTACACATTAAACAATAAAAATCCCAAAAGGCTTCCCACAACCGCTCCTGTCATCGGGCTTAAACCGCTGTTCTCTCCAAGAGCCACTATCGTTAAAAATGTGGCAACGAGAATGGTCACGCTGGTACACAGACCGTCCAGACCATCTGTAAAGTTTACGCCATTATCCGTTCCCAGCAGGACCACAAATACAAACGGAATGTACAGGTATCCCAGATCCAGCATCAGGCCGTGATCAAAGCCGCCGGTAAATGGAATCAGGATCCTGGTCCCCACATCACCGGAATTCATCAGATAATACGTAAATACTGCTGTGATCACGATCTGTCCTGCTAACTTCTGCTTTGGATTTAAGCCCTCGGAACGCTTCATGACGATCTTGATATAATCGTCCAGAAAACCGATGATACCAAAGCCCACAGTCACAAACAGAACAGGAATGATCTTTGGATAATCTTTTAGATAAAACAAGGATGTGACAATGATGCTTCCCAGAATGATCAGTCCACCCATGGTCGGGGTTCCCTGTTTCTTCAAATGAGCCTGAGGTCCTTCCTGACGTACCTGCTGGCCAAATTTCAGTTTGTGAAGCATCGGAATTACTACCGGGCATAATGCCGCGCTGATAACAAAGGCGATGATGATCGCCAAGATGGTTTCATTAATCATTTTGCACCTCAAATTCTTATGTATAAAATAAGCCTGCGTTTTCACAAGCAAAAATAGTATACGTCTTTTTAGAAGAATAATCAATCCTCTTATCTTTTACTTTTCCCAAATCAGCAAAATCTATTTTCTTTCTCAAGCAATATCTCTTTAAGAAGCTGCTTTGGCAGGAATTTCCAGATATGGTAAAATATTCTGGAAAATATCCGCAATTACCGGAGCCGCGATGGTCCCTCCATAATAAATCCCCACCGGTTCATCAATCGTGATCAGTGCCATCACCTTGGGATCATCTGCAGGCGCGAAGCCTAAGAAGCTGGAAATATATTTTTTCAGGCTTCTCGGAAGTTTTTCCGAGGTGGCCGTTTTCCCACCGATCCGGTAACCTGGCAGTGATGCCCGTTTTCCGCTTCCTTCCGCCACCACCTGTTCCAGAATATAGCGCATCGTCTCACTGGTCTCCCTGGAAACGATTCCTTCCTTTTGTGGATAAGTGAATGTATGTACCTGTTCTCCGTTCTGGCTGACCGCCCGAATGCCGAAATGAGGGGTCACCCGAGTTCCGCCGTTCACGATGGATGCCGCCGTAGTGATCAGCTGCAATGGGGTGATCTGAAACGACTGGCCAAAGGACACGGTTGCCAGTTCCACCGGCCCCATATTTTCTTTTTTGTGCATGATGGTAGACGCCTCACCCGGCAGATCCACCCCCGTCTTGCCTTTCAAGCCAAACTGGATGAAATAATGATAATACTGCTCTACCCCAAGTCTCTGTCCCACATCGATAAATACCGGGTTGCAGGAATTCATCGCTCCCTGTAAAAAAGTCTCACTTCCATGGCCGCCCACTTTATGACACCGGATCTTCCGGTCCTCTACGATCCGGAATCCCGGGCAGGAAAAGGTATCCTCCAGTTTCACCACACCTGCCTCCAGCCCGGCTGCAGCCGTTATGATCTTAAACGTAGAACCAGGCTCATAAGTATCATTGATCGCCGGATTACGCCACATCTGATTCAGCAGCTCCTGCTTCGATCCCGTTTTCCCACTCTCGTTTTCTATCTCTATATTTAAAGTAAATGGATCATTCAGATTAAATTCCGGCACATTGACCATGGCAAGCAGTTCTCCATTTTGTGGATCCATAATGATCACCGATACCTGCTTTGCCCCTTTTTCCTCCTTGACCTTCAAAGCCATCTGCTGGGCGTACATCTGGATATTGTAATCCAGACTGATCGTCAGATCATGACCGGGAACTGGTTCCTCCCGATCCTCAAAGGCATTTTCAAGTTCGACTCCTGCCGCATCCGTCATGGTCAGGATCTTACCATTTCTGCCTTTCAGCCAATTCTCATATTTCACCTCCAGACCGATGATCCCCTGATTGTCACCTCCCGTAAAGCCAAGTACCTTCGATGCCAGGGAATCATAAGGATAATACCGTTTATAATCTTCATCCACTTTTACACCTGCCAGATGCTGTTGCCGGATCTGATCTCCTGTCTCCTTATCCACATTGGTCCTGATAATCTCGCGAGAACTGTATTTTTCTACTTTTTTTCTTATCTCTTCCTGCGGCATGGCCAAAAGCTCTGATAAAACCGTTGTTACCTGTTCTGTGTCTTCCACCTGATTATGGATCACCGAAATGGTGCAGACCGTCCGGTTATCCGCCAGCACCACACCATTGCGATCCATGATCCGTCCTCTGGCCGCCTTGATGGTCCGTTCTCTCTGGTGCAGATCTTCTGCTTTCTGGCTATAATAACTGCTGCGAAATACCATAAGAAAAATAAGCCGTCCGGTCAGCCCTGACATTACCATACATAAGGTCAGGCATAGGATGGCTATTCTTCGTCTGTGATGTGTCTGATTTCGGTTCATGCCTAATCCCAGATTCACTTTTTTCTCTAATTCATATGTAATGACTCATGGAATTTATGCACAAGCCAGGTCCTTATGCTGTCTTTCCTGATTTTGTGCGGAATCCGCTATGGTGCCGCAGCCGTAGTCTCTTCCGCACCGGATGCTGTCTGTGCAGTCAGATCACCTGACGTTTCTGGAATGGCCTCTATGGTTTCTCTTGTATTTTCAGCAGTTGTCCCAGCCTGTGTGCTTCCATCTCCATAAGAGTTTTCCGGACTTCCAGGCAATTCAGCCGGAATGTCCAGACTGTCACCGCCTTCGCCTTCATCCTGCGGAACCACCTCTTCTGTATCATATGGCTTCTTAACAGTCTCACTCTCCTGCACAGTCTCCCCATCCTGTTCCTGACCTTCGGTATTTTCTGTGATCCCCTCTTCCTGTGGAAGCTGGTTCTTAATACTCTGATCTTCTTCTGGAAGATCTGTCGTCGGAAATACATTCAAATATGGGAGAATATCCCCCATAATCTGGGAAAATACGCTGCTGGCATAGCTGCTGTGGGCCTGATCCTCCACATGGGGCTCATCAATGACCACATAGACCAGTGCCTGTGGGTCGTCTGCCGGAGCAAACCCGCAGAAAGAAACCAGATAATTTCCCTGTTTACGCGGGATCTTTTCTGCCGTACCGGTCTTTCCGCCGACCTCATATCCTGCAACCTGGGCAGCTTTACCTGTTCCCTCTGCTACGGTACGCACCAGGGCCCGGCGGATAAAATCACTGGTGGATGCCGAAACCGTCTCACGGACCAGCAAACGGTCATTTTTCTTCACAACAGAACCCGATTCATTTAAAATCTGTTTTACAATATGAGGCTCATAATAATAGCCGCCATTGATCGTAGAAGCAAATGCTGCTGCCATCTGGACCATGGTACAGTTATAGTTCTGTCCAAAAGAATTCGTTGCCAGATCCATCGGACCCATATTATCTACTTGATATACCAGCGTACTGGCATCCGCCTCACCCGGCAGATCAATTCCCGTTTTTGATCCAAGGTTGAACAAATCCTGATATTTCTTAAACGTTTCCTTCTTCTCCATAGCCGCCATCTGCATCATGGCATCATTACAGGAGACCATCAGTGTTTCGTCCAATGCCAGGTCTCCGTGACCGCCTTTCTGGAAAGCCGTACACTTGACATTATATCCGGCAATGGTCTGATATCCATCACAGAAGAAGTGGGTGTTCGGAGTGACCAGATTCTCCTCCAGCGCTGCTGACACAGTTAATACCTTCGATGGGGATCCTGGCTCAAACGTATCGCTGACACAGAAGTTTCGCCACATCTGGTTCCAGGCATTGGCCTTCTCTTCGTCACTCATGGCATCCTGCTCTTCCTGGGTATACATAGAAGAAAGATCCCGGGGATTATTTAAATCATAGGTTTTATCTGTTGCCATAGACAGAATCTCACCATTAGACGGATCCATGACGACCACGCCGATCTGTTTGCTTCCCACTTCTGTCTTCCACTGCTCGATCCGTTTTTCTACCATTTTCTGGATATTTACATCAATCGTAGACATAATGGTATTGCCATTTTCCGCATCTTTCACGACAGTTTCCATATTGGAATCGTCATTTAAATAGCCATACTCTCTTCCGTTGGTTCCGATCAGGGAATCATTGTAATACTGTTCCATTCCGCCGCTTCCGGTGGTACCGTCACTGCTGGCAAATCCGATCAGATTGCAGGCCAGATTGTTATAAGGATACACTCTCTTATACTCCGGCTCAAACCACACGCCTTTGACCCTCTCGTCTTTTCCGGCTTTATAATTTGCGGTGTTGATCTCACTTTTTTTGTTTTCAAATTCTATTTTCTGTTCATAAGGGATCTGCTTATCATAACGGATATAGCTGGACTCAGGGTTCCGGGTGATCACCTGCTTCAGATCCGCAGCATCATATCCAAAATACTCCGATAACGCATCGACCGTAGTCTGCAGATAGCGCTCATCCCCATCCTTGATCCCCATCTGGGCCGGATCCAGAATCACATAAAACACCTGCTCACTGGTAGCCAGATAGGTGCCGTTCCGGTCTACGATATCTCCTCTCCGATAAGGGATCGTCCGGCTGTCATAGGTGGAACGCTGAGAAAGAACGATTTTGGTATATTCATCATTCTTACTGTCAATAATCGAATACAAACGTACTCCCAGTAGAAACAAAGCCAGCATAATCACAAGGACTGTGATTGCCAGCTTCTCCTGTACAAATCTTGGAATGATGTTCCTGTTTTTCAGTTTCTTCGGTTTTTCTGTCTGATTTCTAGTGTTTCGGGATGTCTTCATACTGTCTTACATACTCGCTTTCTGTCCGGTTATACATAAGCACCTGGTCTTTATTGGCGTAAACCATCCCCAACTCCTCCGTCGCTACTTTGTATACATGATCCAGATCCACATAAGTATTGATCTTCGTTTCCAGCGCGTTATTCTGCGTTTTTAATGTAGTCAGTTCCTGTTCCAGATTCTTAATAGAATCCATACGGGCTGTCATATCCGACTGGATGTGAATGTAGCTGACACAGATATACAGCATACAGCAGGCTGCAGCCATAAACATCACCAGATAAGGAAGATTCATCTGGAGCGCCTTCTCCTGGTTTCTCCGGATGGTATAGCTTTTTCTTGGGTCACGCCTTCTGACCGGCTGCTCTGGAATCCGCTCCGGTTCCAATTTGCGCACAGTATTCCCTTCAATATATCCCATCTGCTGTATCCGTTTATTCGAAACAGGTCTACCAGCCATAGTTACTCCCTTCTAACACCGCTCAAATACTCTCAGTTTGGAGCTCTTTGATCGTTTGTTCTCTTCAATTTCTTCTTCTGTCGGCACGATTGGTTTTCTAGTAATTACCTTTCCTTTGCTCTTGCGTCCGCACACGCACACCGGGAAATCCGGTGGACAGATACACGGATTCTCATTCTCCCGGAAACGGTTCTTCACGATCCGGTCCTCCAGAGAATGGAAGGTGATAATGCTTAATCTTCCACCCGGGTTTAACAGATCGATCATGGTATCGATCGAGTCATTTAAGACATCCAGTTCATGATTTAGTTCGATCCGGATCGCCTGGAATGTCCGCTTGGACGGATGTCCGCCTACGGCTCTCATCTTCATAGGGATCGCTGCCTTGATGATCTCGGTCAATTCTCCTGCCGTTTCAATCCGTTTCTCCTGTCTTGCCTTTACGATGTGCTTTGCGATATTTTTCGCGAATTTATCTTCTCCATAATCGCGGATGATCCGGTACAGATCCATCTCATCGTATTCATTAACGATATCTGCCGCCGTCATGGGATTTCGCTGATCCATACGCATGTCCAGAGGCGCATCGTCTTCATTATAAGTAAATCCCCGGTCTGCCGTATCTAACTGATAGGAGGAAACCCCCAGATCCAGATAAATACCGTCCACCTTCTCGATCCCCAGCTCCTGCAGAACACTCTTGATCTGCTCATAGTTGCTTCTGACGATCGTGACTTTATCGCCAAATTCCGCCAGCCGCTCTCCTGCTGCTGTGATCGCATCCTGATCCTGATCGATCCCGATCAGACGTCCATGCTCTCCCAGACGCCTGCACACCTCGCTGGCATGCCCGCCACCGCCTAATGTGCCATCTACATAGATGCCGTCCGGTTTGATATTCAGGCTGTCGATGGTTTCTTCTAACAGTACGGACTTGTGTTTAAATATCATATTCCCAGACCTTCCATATCACAAATTTCTTCAATATTCTCATCGTCGTTAGCCGCAGCCCACTTTTCGGAGCTCCAGACCTCAATCCGGTTTCCTGCTCCGGCTAAAACTACGTCTTTTTCCAGACCCGCAAATTCTCTCAAAACCGCCGGGATCAGAATCCGTCCCTGCTTGTCTACTTCGCAGACAGTGGCACCTGCTAAGAAGAAACGGGTCAATTTTCTGGCATTGGCATTGGTAACAGGCAGTGAAGTCAGCTTCTTCTCCAGGATCTCCCAGTCGGCATTACCGTACACGAAAAGACAGCCATCCAGACCCTTCGTAATTACGAATTCATCTCCCAGCTGTTCCCTGTACTTCGCCGGAACGATCAGGCGTCCCTTAGCGTCAACCGTATGATAATACTGACTCATGAACATACGACATCACCTGCTGCTTCTTTTGGAACAAAGCCAAACCACTTTTGCTCCACTTCTTGCCACTTTCTACCACTTTCTACCACTTGATAAATTAATTTTAGTACAAACGTTAGGAAATGGCAAGGAATTTTTTACTTTATTTTAATAAGTGGGCCAAAAACGGGCAGAAGCCCCGGCTCTGAGGACGCGCTCTCGCTGCGTTTTCCATAGTCCTCAGAACCGGGGCTTCTTGGTTTCTACCCGATTCACTTTCCAAATTTCTAAATTGTCCAGCTTCAAAATCGACTCACAATACTCACACTGCTTTGCACCCAGTTTTCTCACCGGCGCCCCACAATTGGGACAGGTGAGCGATGCGGTGGTTTCTGGATTTTGGTCCTGATCATATGTATACACCAGTTCCGTCACACATGCAGTCTGCACCGTATGTGTCTCCCCGGTGCCCTGATCCTCTCCGCCGGTATACTGAGCAGCAGTCTCACAGATCACGGTACTGTTTCCCCCATGCTTCCGATACCCGCTGATCACCGTGCGATGGATCCGGATATCCGGAAACTGTCCCAGATACTCTCTCACCGCCTGTTCCACCATCCGCTGCATCTCTTCCCAGTTAAACTCTGGAAAATCCCGCAAAATCTGCGGAAGGTAGAGATTGGTCATAGCACTTAAAGATTTCGGTGTGGTCTCCGACAGTTTTTCTCCTTCTTCAATCGCCTTAACCACTTCTCTTACCAGCCTGACCTCTGTAGAATTCATCAGGCGTCTGATCTTCCTGCGCGTTCTTCGGTACGCCACAGAAATCAAATAGATACATAAAAGAACTGCCGCCACACAAATGGCGGCGGCAGCAATATGACTGTTATCTTTCATTTATACTGTAATCTCAGCAGTCATGCCAAGTACTTCTTTATTGGCTTCCAGAATCGGATTTACCACTTCGCTTAAGAACTCATCCACCTGCTGCGGTGCACGGCCAACATATTTCGACGGATCCATCGTCTTCTTTAAATCTTCCATGGTCAGCCCAAAAACAGGATCTTCTGCGATCAGCTCCAGTAAATTGTTATCCAGGCCTTTTTCTTTTACATTTCTTCCTGCTTCCATAGAAAGCTGACGGATCCGCTCATGCAGTTCCTGACGGTCGCCGCCTGCCTTAACTGCATCCATCATGATATTCTCCGTAGCCATAAATGGCAGCTCTGCCAGAAAATGTTTCTCGATAACCTTTGGATATACTACCAGACCATCTACCACGTTCAGGTACAGATCCAGGATTCCGTCGATGGCTAAGAAGCCCTCCGGAACACTGAGACGCTTATTCGCAGAGTCATCCAGAGTACGCTCAAACCACTGAGTTGAAGCAACCAGCATCGGGTTGATCACATCAGCCATCACATAATCAGCCAGAGACGCAATTCGTTCACTTCTCATTGGATTTCTCTTATATGCCATTGCAGAAGATCCGATCTATAAAATGTGGTTTCGTTTGGAAGAGCCTAAAGAAGTGTTTGCCAATGGTCTTTGGGTACATACTTTTGATAAGATATTGCCATCTTCCGAGTTTGGAGACTCACATCCGGAATATTATTCGTTTATCAATGGTGAAAGACGTCCCGGAGCTGCCAGCCAATGGTGTCTGACCAATCCGGAAGTATTTGAATTGGTCTCTCATCGTGTTGATTCGATCTTCAAGGCCAATCCCGGTATGAATATGATTTCGATCAGCCAGAATGATGGAAATTTTACGAATTGTGCTTGTGATAAATGTAAAGCTTTGGATGAGCAGGAAGGTGGAGTACCAAGTGGCAGCCTGATTCATTTCCTGAATAAACTGGCGGCTCGTTTCC
>OKRY01004213.1_pt1 | contig 10184 bp, 7 predicted proteins | sample 1601121 | NCBI WGS metagenome assembly OKRY01 (sample SAMEA3541546, study PRJEB24748) | human gut metagenome | biome: human gut; feature: human-associated habitat; material: faeces | place: China | collected 2012
CCCAGATTCTGAAGCTCATCAAGGACCTGCAGAAGGAATTCGGCTATACCATCGTCTTCATCACCCACGATTTGGGCGTGGTTGCCAACATTGCGGACCGTGTGGCCGTGCTGTATGCCGGTCAGATCGTGGAGCTGGGCACTGTGGAGGACGTTTTCTACGATCCCCGGCACCCCTACACCTGGGCCATGCTCTCCAGCCTGCCCCAGCTGGCCCAGCGGAATACGGAGCTCTATTCCATTACCGGCACGCCTCCGTCTCTGTACAATAAGATCGTGGGCGACCCCTTCGCGCCCCGGAATCCCTACTGCCTGAAAATCGATACCTTGCAGGATGCGCCCATGTTCAAGGTCAGCGATACCCATTACGCCAAGACCTGGCTCCTGGATCCCAGAGCGCCCAAGATCGAAAAGCCCGAGATCATTTGCAACCTTCACGAGAAGCTCGTGGAAGCATTTAACATTTGAAAGGAGGTCATGCTGCTGTGAGTAATGAAACAACAAAGATGGATGCAACTTCCAGGCATTTCCCTGAGCATGGCCCCATTGACGAGAAGACCGGCAAGAAGGTCCTGCTGTCCGTCCGCAATGTGGACATTGAGTTCGGCAAGGGCGACAAGGCTTTCAAGGCCGTCAAGAATGCGTCTTTTGATATTTACAAGGGCGAGACCTTTTCCCTGGTGGGCGAGTCCGGTTCCGGCAAGACCACCATCGGCCGCGCCATCATGCGCATCCTGCCCACTTCCGGCGGCGAGATCCTGTACAAGGGCCAGAAGATCAACGGCAAGATCTCCCACGCGCTGGATCAGCAGGTCATCAAGGAGATCCAGATGATCTTCCAGGACCCGCAGTCCTCCCTGAACGAGCGCGCCAAGGTGAGCTACATCGTCGGCGAGGGCCTGATGAACGTCCGGCCCGACCTGACCGCTGCCCAGCGGGAAGAAAAAGTCCGCCAGGCGCTGCTGGATGTCGGCCTGCTGCCCGAATTTGCCTCCCGCTTCCCGCACGAGTTCTCCGGCGGCCAGCGCCAGCGCATCGGCATCGCCCGCGCCCTCATCGTGGAGCCGGAGTTCATCATCGCCGATGAGCCCATCTCTGCACTGGATATGTCCATCCGCGCCCAAGTGCTCAACCTGCTGCGCCATCTGCAAAAGGAACGCGGCATCACCTACCTGTTCATCGCGCACGACCTGTCCGTCATGCGGTACATCTCGGACCGCATCGCCGTCATCCACAAGGGCGACATCGTGGAGCTGGCCGACGCCGAAGAGCTGGTGAATCACGCCATCCATCCCTATACACGCAGTCTGCTTTCGGCCATCCCCATGCCGAACCCCCGGCTGGAGCGGAAGAAAAAGCTGCTGGTCTACGACCCCGCCATGCACGATTACACCGCCGATCCCCCGCAGTGGCAGGAGCTGCGGCCCAATCACTTCGTGCTCTGTAATGCGGCCGAAGCCGCACAGTGGATCCGCGAATTGTAAACTCTCTCAAATCTTTTAGGCTGTTGGGGCATTGTTCACCCTTTGTTTCTTGACTTTTGCCGGTGCCTTTACTACAATAGCAGGGAACGCATTGTACAATTTTTAACAAAAGGATAGGTTTTATGACAACGACCAGCAATGTTCTCTATGCGTCACAGGCTCGCCCGTGGCTCAAATATTACGACCCCAATTACATCGACCAGCCGATGCCGGAATGTTCTGCTTTCGACTTTGTCCGGCAGCAGAACAAGAACCGCCTGTCGGAAACGGCCCTTGAATATTATGGCCGGAAGTTCACCTATGCAGACCTCATCGTGAACACCAAGAAGACCGCTGCTGCCTTCCGGGCGGCAGGCGTCCGAAAGGGTGATATCATCACCGTGGTCAGCGTGATGACCCCTGAGGTCATCTATGCGTTCTACGCCGCCGACCGCATCGGTGCGACCCTGAATCTGGTGGACCCCCGGTACAGCGCCGACGGCATCCATGAGTACATCGAGGAAGTGGATTCTCATCTGCTGATCTGCCTGAACGTGGTGTATGACCGCTGCCGTCAGGCCGCCCGGCGCACCCATGTGGAGCGGGTCATTGTGCTTTCCCCGGCCGACTCGCTGCCCCTGCCGCTGGCCATCGGCTACAAGGTCTCCAATCCCGACCGCAACAAGTACGACTCCAATACCCTGATGTGGAAGCAGTTCATCGCAAACGGGCAGGACGCCAGCACATCCGGCGAGCCCTATGACCCCGACCATGCCTGTGTGGTGGTCCACACCGGCGGCACCACCGGCTCCCCCAAGGGCGTCATGCTGACGGACCGGAACTTCAACGCCCTCGCGCAGCAGTTTGCCGCATGGCATGCCCTGTTCCGGAAGGGGCAGACGCTCATGAACGTCATGCCCCCCTTCATCGCCTATGGCTACGCCTGCGGCGTCCACATGCCGCTGGCCCTGGGGCTGAAGGTCGTCATCGTCCCGAATCTGGACCCCGCCAAGCTCGGCAGCCTTCTGTTGAAGCACAAGCCCGAACACATGTTCGGTGTGCCTTCTCACTACCAGCAGATGGCCGCTGACCCCAAGCTGAAAAACAAGGATCTGTCCTTCATCCGCAACTACGCTGCCGGCGGCGACTCCATCTCCATCGGCGCAGAAAAGGCGGTGAACGACTTCCTTGCTGCCCACAACGTGGAGTACCCCCTTGCCAAGGGCTACGGCATGACGGAGGTCTCCTCCGCTGCCACCATCGCCGCCGGCACCATCACCAAGCCCGGCAGCGTGGGCATCCCCATGGTGAACACCCTTGTGTCGGTGTTTGAGCCAGGCACCACCAAGGAACTGCCCATCGGCGAGCGGGGCGAACTGTGCATCTGCAGCCCCTCCATGATGAAGGGCTACTACGGCAAGCCCGAAGAGACCGCGAACATCCTGCGCACCCACGAAGACGGCACGGTGTGGGCCCACACCGGCGACGTGGGCTACATGGATGCGGACGGCTTCGTCTACCTCGACAGCCGCATCAAACGCCTCATCATCCGCCACGACGGCTTCAAGGTCTTCCCCTCGATGATCGAAAACGTCATCAGCCAGCACCCCGCCGTCCACCAGTGTTCCGTGGTGGGCTGCACCGACAAGGACCATGTGCAGGGCCGCCTGCCCTTCGTCTTTGTGGTGCTGAAGCCGGAGGCCGCTGCTTCCGCCAAAAAGCGCCAGATCATCAAGGAGCTGCGCCAGATGTGCGCCGAGGAGCTGCCCGAATACGTCCAGCCCGTGGGCTACAAGTTCCTCGACGCCATGCCCATGACCCCTGTGGGCAAGTTCGATTACCGCAAGCTCGAAACGGAGATCACCTCCCGCGATTACTGATAGAAAGGAAGTCCCTGTCCCCATGAAGAAAAAACTCATCAGCCTTGCCCTTTCGGCGGCTATGCTCTTTGCCGGGTTCAGCATCTCTGCCTTTGCAGAAGAGCCGCTGACCGGGTCTGAACCCGAACCCGCTGCCGCAGAGGCTGTGGAAGAAGAGGAGAACTCCCTCTTCCGCAAGCCCGCCGCAGAACAGAAGCCTGAGACCACCGAGGGCGAAGCCGCCGACGAAACGGCGGAACCCGAAGAGGAAAAGCAGCCCCTGTATGTTGCACTGGGCGACAGCATCTGCGCCGGTGTCGGCCTGACCAACGTGCAGTACTCCCACAACCTGATGGGTGTGGACGTCTCCTACAACTTCAAGGGCTACCCGGATACCTGCTATGTGGGCCAGGTCGCTCAGACCCTCGGTCTGGACCGCGACCACGCCATCAACCTCGGCCTGCCCGGCCTGATGAGCGCCGACCTCGTCGAGCTGGTCAAGACCGGCAAGATGAGCGAGATGAACACGCTCTCCGGCTGCCAGTACGATTACCCGGAGATCGTGGAGTACCTCAAGGAGGCCGACATCATCTCCATCCAGATGGGCTCCAATGATGCCTTCGTGCCCACGGTCGTTGCCATTGGCAACGCCACCAACTGGAAGAGCGAAGACCTCGCCTCCATCGTGCTGAGCGGCAACCTGCGCAGCAAGGACCCGGAGACCAGGGCCGCCTTCCAGGCCAGCATGAAGAAGCTCAAGCTCACCAAAAGTGAGACGGACGCGGTGTGGAACCTCGTCACCTCCGGCATGAGCAAGATCTGCACCAACGCCTACCCCGTCAGCACTGCGAACATCCGCTCCGTTGTCGAGACCGTCCGCGCCCTGAACCCGGACGCACAGATCCTGCTCATCGGTGCCACCAACCCCGTTCCCCTGCTGCCCAGCTGGAGTAATTATTTCAACAAGCTCAACAAGTTCCAGAAGCAGCTCGCCGAGGTCTATGACATCGACTACGTGGCGGTGCCCTACGCTCAGACGGAGCTGGACGGCCACCCCACCGTCTCCGGCCACAAGTACATTGCCAAGAAGATCGTGAAGGCCATCCAGAACGGCTGATCCCGAACATAAAAACGCCCCGAACGTCACGGTTCGGGGCGTTTTTTCATGCTATTCTTCAGCTCAGCCGGCCGCTCTCGACCGAGAAGCTGACATCGGCCACGGCCATGGTGGACTTGCGGTGGGAGACCAGCAGAACGGTCTTTTCCCTGCACTCGTCCCGCACCGCCTTGAGGATGATGCCCTCATTCAGACTGTCGAGGTTGGAGGTCGGCTCGTCCAGCAGGAGGAAGGGTGCATCGTGGAGGAAGGCGCGGGCCACGCCGATGCGCTGGCGCTCGCCGCCGGAGAGGGCACCGCCCAGCTCGCCCACGGGGGTATCGTAGCCCTTGGGCAGCTTCCGGATGAAGCCGTCCAGCGCCGCCTTTTTGCAGGCCGCTTCTACCTCGGCACGGGTAGCATCGCGCCGGGCAATTTTGATATTGTTCTCGATGGTGTCGTCGAACAGTTCCGTCTCCTGCGTCACAAGGCTCTCCTGTGCCCGCAGTGCAGCGGTATTCACGCGGCGGATGTCCTCCGCACCAAAGCGGATGCTGCCGCTGGAAACATCCCAGAAGCGGAGCAACAGCCGCAGGAAGGTGGATTTTCCGCTGCCGGAGCGGCCCGTGATGCCCACGATCTTCCGTTCGGGGATGGTCAGGCTCAGGTCGTGCAGGACCTCCTCGTCCGCGTAAGCGAAGCGGACCTTCCGGGCCTCGGCACCGGCAAAGGCCGTGTCGGCCCCATCGGTCACGTCGGCCGTGACCGGTTCTTCGTCCAGCAGGTCCAGCACACGGTCGGCGCTGGCAAACACCTGGGTCAGGCTTGCGCCAAGGTTGGCCAGCGCCACCACCGGGCCGAAGGAGCTCAGTGCAGCCAGCGTGCAGACCAGCACCCCGCTGGCATCCAGCGCACCGCTCTGTTCCAGATGGAGGCTGACCCCCAGCACGGCCAGGACGGTCAGCAGGATGAGGGTGTTGGTGGCACCCACCGTCACGCCCTCACGGTACTTCAACGCCTTCTGCTTCTCCCCCAACGCCTCGCTGTGGGCCGCAATGCCCTCGGCGCGGTTGGCGGTGTCCTGATATTGCAGCGTATCCCGCAGGCCGCGCAGGTTTTCCAGCATATAGCTGTTGGTGTCGGCAAGGGTCTGGCGGTAGGCGCGGGCGGCTTTGTCACCGCGTCTGGCCGACCACACAGGCAGGGCCGCGCCCACCAGCAGGTAGCCCGCCAGCAGCACCAGTGCCGGCAGCAGATGATACCGGGCCGTGAAGCAGGTCATGCCGACGACACAGACCACCGCGATGCAGACCGGCGAGATGGTGTGGGCATAAAAAACTTCCAGCTGCTCGATGTCGGCGGTGATCAGGCTGATGAGGTCGCCGCGGTCGCGGCCCTCCAGCTTGGCGGGGCTCAGATGGCGGAGCGCTCCAAAGACCCGATCGCGGATGAGGGCCAGCAGCTTGAAGGCGATATAATGGTTGGATGCCTGCTCGGCATACCGCAGCACACCGCGCAGCAGCGCAAACACTAAGATGCAGACAAAGACGGTGCCCACCGAGGGGATGGGGCTTTCCAGCCCGGCGGCGGCCAGCAGGCCGAAGCCGCCGAAGATGGTGATGAAGGTGGCGCAGAAGTATCCCGCCACACCCATCGCGATGGCAGCCAGCATCACAGGCAGCATCGGCCGGACCAGCACGATGAGCCGCCGGACGATCGCAAACGGACTGCGTTTTTTCGGTGCGTTCATGCGCTCACCTCCCCAAGGTCTTCCAGCTGTTTCTGGGCGTTGTACAGGCAGCTGTAAACGCCGCCTTCGGCCAGCAGGGCCTCGTGTTTTCCCTGCTCGGCGATGCGGCCGCCGTCCATGACGTAGATGCAGTCGCTGTCCACCACATTGGCCAGGCGGTGGGAGATGAGGATGACCGTCTTCTTCCCCGCCAGCTTGCGGATGGCCGCCATGATGTCGTTTTCACTCTCGGCGTCCACATTGGAGGTGGCTTCGTCGAAGAGGTAGATGGGCGAGTCGTGCAGCAGCGCACGGGCCATGGCCAGACGCTGGCGCTGCCCGCCGGACAGGTTTGAGCCGCCCTCATGCAGCGGGGTGTCCAGCCCCTGCTGGCTGCGGCAGAATGCGGCGAGGTTCACCTCTTCCAGCGCGGCCCAGAGTGCGGCATCATCTGCAGCGGGCGCTGCCATCCGCAGGTTGGAACCGACCGTTCCCTTAAAGATTGCCGCATTGTGCGGCACGACCGTCAAGGTGCGCAGGCGGCTCTCTTCCCGGAGCGTCTGCACCGGCACACCGCCCAGCGTCACGCTGCCCGTGTATCCGGTGCGGGCACCGGATAGAATGGCCGCAATGGTGCTTTTGCCGCAGCCGGACTCGCCCACCAGCGAGACGAAGCTGCCCTGCGGGATGCACAGCGAGACATCGTGGAGGATCGTGCGGTCGTTCTCGTAGCCAAAGGTCACGTGGTCCAGCTTCAGGGTGGTATCCTCCCCTGCCTCCTGTGTGCCGTCGGCAGGCTCGTCCGCCGCCAGCAGACGGAAGATCTTCTCTGCCGAGGCTGCTCCGTTCATCGCGATGTGGAAGTAGCTGCCCAGCAGGCGGAGCGGCAGGAAGAAATCTGCCGCCAGCAGAAGGATGGTCAGCGCCGCCGTCAGGGTGATCTGCCCTTTGGCAAACGCCGCCACCGCGCTGATGATGCCCAGCCCCGCACCGCCGTAGGCCATCAGGTCCATGAGGGTGACGGAGTTCAGCTGCATGGTCAGCACTTTCATCGTGATCTTCCGGAAGCGCTCGGCCTGCCGGTTCATCTCCTCATGCTTCCAGCCGTCGGCCTGGTAGATCTTCAGGGTGGTCAGGCCCTGGATGTTTTCCAGAAAGCTGTCGCCGAGGGTGGTGTATTCGCCCCAGTATTTGTCCAGCAGCTTTTTGGCGAATTTCTGCACCGCCACAATGGACATGGGGATCAGCGGCACACAGCACAGCAGGATGATGGCCGACCGCGCATGGACGCCCACCAGCAGCACGAAGAGGGTGACCGGGGCCAGCAGGCTGTAGAACAGCTGGGGCAGATACTTTGCGAAGTAGGTGTCGATCTGCTCCACGCCCTCGCTGGCCAGCATGACGGCCTCACTGGTGGCGATGGTCTCGCTGTAGCCCGCACCCAGGCGTGTGAGTTTTTCATAAATTTTGCTGCGCAGGGTGCGCTTGACATCCTTGGAGGCGCAGTCGCTCATGCTGGATGCCAGCAGGGTGAAGACATACCGCAGCGGGATGGTGAACAGACAGAGCACAAAGTCCTGCCGCAGCATCTCGTGGGTCAGCTCGCCCGCAAAGACGGCTCCCACCAGTTGGGCAACGGCCCGCACAAAGATGATGTTGCAGAGCATCCCCAGCCACTGGAACGCCACATTTGCGCCCACAAAGCGCATGGCACCCCGGTCAAAGGCGATCAGTTTTTTGTTGATCACGATACCGCCTCCGTGTCTTCGCTGGCGTCCGGGCCGAACATGCGGTCGTATGCGCCGGTAAAGGCCCGCTCCGGCAGTGCCGAGGTCAGGGCCAGCGCGGCCGTGCAGCGCTCCTCCTCGGTCAGGTCGATCTTCACGGGCGGAAAGTTTGCCAGCACCGTTTCCAGCTGTTCCTTCACTGCTCTGGCCACAAAGATGCCGCGGTCGGTCAGGTAGATCTTGCCGTAGTGCTCCTTGACGATCATGCCGTGGTCCATCAGCAGGTTCATGATCCGCACCACCGAGGGCTTGGTCACATTCAGCTTTTCCGCAATGCTGCGGGAGCTGATGTCCAGATGGGTGCGGCTTACCTCGTAGATGGCCAGCAGATAGCGCAGATGCGCTGCGGTCAGCTGCATACCGGTCACTCTCCTTTTATGCCGGGGTCTGCCCGGTGTTATCATAAGCTAACTTTATTTCACTTAAAAAAGGAGCGCGAGCCGAGAGTTTCAGCCCGCGCTCCTTGCGGTTCAGTGCTTATTAGTTCAGTGCTCAGTGGCAGCCCTTGCAGTGGCTGCAATCGCCGCCGCAGCTGCAGCCGCCGCCGTGCTTGTGGGTGTGCCATACGACCCAGCCCAGCGCGCCGAACACCAGCGCTGCCACGATGATGGTGGGCAGATTAAAGTTTGTAGCAATAAATTCCATCATACAGCATACACCCTTTCGTTTCTATCAGATACGGGAGGTATCCAGCTTTACTTCGTTGTTGTCGGCGTACTTGTTGGGGCGCACCATCAGGTAGATAAACGCTGCCAGCACCACAACAGCCACCACGGTGAACAGGCCAAAGTGCACCTCGCCGGTGATAAGGCCGCCCAGCTGATACACCACCAGCGCTGCGCAGTAGGCCAGTGCGCACATATAGCCGATGGCAAAGGCCGTCCACTTGCCGTTGTTCATCTCGCGCTTGATGGCACCCATTGCGGCAAAGCAGGGGGCGCACAGCAGGTTGAAGATCATGAAGGCGTAAGCGGACAGTGCGGTGTAGTCCTGTGCGACCGCTGCCCAGATCTCGTCGCCGTTCTCGGAAAGCTCGCCGCCGAAGTGGTACAGCACACCGAGGGTGCCAACCACGTTCTCCTTGGCGATCAGGCCGGTAACGCTTGCCACAGTGGCCTTCCAGTTGCCGAAGCCCAGAGGTGCAAAGATCCATGCGACCTTGGTGGCGATAGCAGCCAGCACGGAGTTGTCCTGATCCTCGACCATACCGAAGGCACCGTTCTCAAAGCCGAAGCCCTGTGCAAACCACAGGATGACGGTGGCGAGCAAAATCACAGTGCCTGCGCGCTTGATGAAGGACCAGCCGCGCTCCCAGGTTGCCCGCAGCACGTTGCCCCATGCGGGCACATGGTAGGCGGGCAGCTCCATGACGAAGGGGGCGGGGTCGCCCGCAAAGGCCTTGGTCTTTTTCAGCATGATGCCGGAGCAGATGATGGCTGCCATGCCGATGAAGTAGGCAGACACTGCCACCAGCGAGGAGCCGCCGAACATTGCACCGGCGATCAGGCCGATGATGGGCATTTTTGCGCCGCAGGGGATGAAGCAGGTGGTCATGATGGTCATGCGGCGGTCACGCTCGTTCTCGATGGTACGGGAAGCCATAACACCGGGCACACCGCAGCCGGTACCGACCAGCACGGGGATGAAGCTTTTACCGGACAGGCCGAACTTGCGGAAGATACGGTCCATGATGAAGGCGACACGGGACATATAGCCCACATCCTCCAGAATGGACAGCAGGAAGAACAACACCAGCATCTGGGGAACGAAGCCCAGAACTGCGCCGACACCGGCAACGATGCCGTCCATGATCAGGCCGTACAGCCAGCCTGCCACGCCGATGCTCTCCAGCAAGCCGCCCAGAGCACCCGGCACGATCTCACCGAACAGGACATCGTTGGTCCAGTCGGTGGCAAAGGTACCAATGGCCCAGCCGCCGTCTGCAATGGAGGTGCCCATGGACAGGGAGTACATCAGGAACATGACCAGTGCGAAGATGGGCAGAGCCAGAATACGGTTGGTCACGATCTGGTCAATCTTATCGGAAACGGTCAGGTGCTCCACGCGGGCCTTTTTCTTAACAGCTTTGCCCACGACGGTGTTGATATATGCATAGCGCTGGTTGGTGATGATGCTCTCAGCGTCATCGTCCATCTCAGCTTCGCAGTCCTTGATGTGCTGGTCGATGTGGTCGGTCAGGCTCTTGTCGAGCTTCAGCTCGTCCATGACCTTCTCGTCGCGCTCGAACAGC
>OKRY01004214.1_pt1 | contig 10184 bp, 8 predicted proteins | sample 1601121 | NCBI WGS metagenome assembly OKRY01 (sample SAMEA3541546, study PRJEB24748) | human gut metagenome | biome: human gut; feature: human-associated habitat; material: faeces | place: China | collected 2012
CATACTGCGCAAAGGTCGAAAGAATTTCCCGGGCATCCGAAAACCGCCGGGTGGCGACGGACCCGGCACCACAAAATCGTGACGGCGGAACTCCGGCCGGCAACGGAAATTGCCGTGATATACTACATGATGATACTTCTTGCCGTAGAAACGGTGATAATAGCTGGCTCCTCCGCAATGACGGCGGCTGTGCCCGCCACAATAAGAATAATAATGCACCGGACGCCCGAAATAGAAATGAGCATGGTCCGGATACACCTTATATACCCTCAGGTAACAGACATTATTTACCGCATATACCGGGCGGAAAAAATGCTCCAGTGCCAGGAAACGGGCATACGCCATCTCCGAAAGAATCCAGCGCAGGTCGTCGTTCCGCTCATCCAGGAAGCGGTAATAGGCAGTCAGCGCCGCTGCCTCACTGCGGGCCATCCCCGTCAGGTAAGGATCGACACTGTTCAGAAAGTCAAAATTGATCTCAAACAGATCATCGTATTGCGACTGGTTCAGGCTCAGTTCAAAAGCCATCCGGTCGGTCAGAAAACGTGCATTCAGGCGGATGTCACCCAGTCCGGACGCCGACACCGGCAGTACCCCTATCAGACAAACGATCATACATAAAATGACATACTTCTTTTTCATAATCCTGTGACTTTATTGTGATGATACAAAAATAGGAGGATAAAAATCCTCCTGCAACAGAATCTCCCCATTGTCCGGTAGGGAGATTCCTATTTCTGATAGGGTTCTCTGCCTATTCGGCCAGGCGGATACCCTCGTCACCCAACACAATCAGGCGCTTCTTGTACAGGTCGCCTACCGCTTTCTTGAAGGTTTTCTTGCTGACTCCGAAGGTATCGTAAATCACTCCGGCATCCGTTTTGTCGTTCAGGGCAATCGCTCCTCCCTGCTCCCGGATATACTGCAGCAGGACTTCCGAGAAATCTTCCACCCGTTCCGCACCCCGCTTCTGCAGTTCCAGGTCGATCTTTCCGTCCTCACGCACCCGCTTCACATACGCCTTCGTCCGCATTCCCACCTCTACCTGCGTAAAGATTTCGTTGCGGTACAGCAATCCGCTGAAACGGTTGTCCACAATCACCTTGTATCCCAGGTCGGTCTGCTGCCATACCAGCACCTCCACCTCATCGCCCCTCTTATAGGCCGGACGTTCCTTCGACAGGTAACGCTCCACCTTGGCCGAAGCCACGATGCGGTAACTCTCGTCGTCCAGATGCACGTGCACCACGTATCTTCCTCCCTTGTGCATCTTCGCCTTCTGTTCGCGGAAAGGCACAAAAAGATCCTTCATCAGTCCCCAGTCGAGGAAAGCCCCGTACTCATTCACCCAGGCCACCTCCAGACAGGCAAACTCACCCACCTGCGCCAGCGGCTGCAAGGTAGTAGCCACCAGACGTTCCTCCATATCCAGGTAGACAAATACATTCAGCACATCCCCCGGCTTGCAGCCTTCGGGTACATAACGCTTCGGAAGCAGGATTTCACCGTCTTCGTCTCCATTCAGATACATGCCGAAGTCGACTTCCTTCACGACTTCCATTCTATTGTATTTTCCCAGTTCTATATGACTCATATTTATTATCTTTGCAGTAAAGGTAAGAAGTTTTTTTTATACACCTGCCACCTCCCGGTAAGTAATTATCCGGAGACAGGTGTTTTTATAAGAAAACCCAACAAAAACCGGAAATAACTTTAAACAACTCAATCAATATGAAAAAACAGTTTTTACCTCTGGTTGCCGGACTGGCAGCCCTGGCAGCAGTATCCTGCACTTCTACTCCCCAGCCTACGGAACTTACCTGGGGTACCTTCAACATCCGTTACGACAATCCGGGAGACAGCCTGAACAGCTGGACCTACCGTAAAGATAGCGTGGCCAGCTTCATCCGTACGCAAGACATGGACATCGTGGGCATGCAGGAAGTCCTCCACGGTCAGCTGGAAGACCTGAAAGAACGGTTGCCGGAATATGCGGAAATCGGTGTGGGCCGTGAAGACGGCAAGACACAGGGAGAATATGCCCCCTTATTCTACAAGAAAGACCGCTTTGAGGTGCTCGACAGCAATACCTTCTGGCTGTCACAGTATCCCGACAGTGTAGGATTCATCGGCTGGGACGGTGCCTGCACGCGCATTGCCACCTGGGCCAAACTGAAAGACAAACAGAGCGGAAAGATTTTCATGGCCGTCAACACCCACTTCGACCACGTAGGTACGGAAGCCAGAAGAAAAGGTGCCCTGCTGATTATCGACAAGATCAAGGAGATTGTGGGCGACCAGCCTGCCGTGCTGACCGGCGACTTCAACGTCAACGACCGTTCGGAGGCTTACCAGACCATTACGACCAACGAATTCGTGCTGAAGGATGCCCACAAGGAAGCCGCACAAACGACCGGTGCCAGCTATACCTTCCACGATTTCGGCCGCATCGTTCCCGACTCCTGCGAGAAAATCGACTTTATCTTTGTCACTCCGCAGATAAAGGTCAAGAGCAGTTACATTCCGCAGGAAACTCCTGGCGGTCCCTTCCTGTCGGATCATAATCCGGAGGTGGTACAGATTGCTTTCTGATCCGGACAGACGGATTCCTGCACACAACGAGCCCCCGTTTTCCTTCCCTGCAGAGGGAGGCGAACGGGGGCTCGCTGCTTTTCCTGACCACGGGGCAATGAGTGGCTCCACCGCTTCAGGCAACTTTCTGTTCCGATATCCGGACCTTCCGGTAACCGGCGTTATTCTTTCTCTTCTTCCTTGATATATCCGTCGAGCATGTGAATCGTGCGGTCGGTCTGTGCCGCCAGAGACTCGTCGTGCGTCACAATCACAAACGTCTGTCCCAGCTTGTCGCGCAGGTCGAAGAACAACCGGTGCAGTTCCTCCTTGTTGTGCGTATCCAGACTGCCCGAAGGCTCATCGGCCAGGATGACCGAAGGATGGTTGATCAACGCCCGGGCCACAGCCACCCGCTGCTTCTCCCCTCCCGACAGTTCTGCCGGCTTATGAGAAGCCCTGTCGGCCAGTCCCAGAAATTCAAGCATCTCCTTTGCATGACGGGTAGCCTCACCCGAAGACACTCCCTGAATCAAGGCAGGAATCATCACATTCTCCAAGGCCGTAAACTCGGGCAGCAACTGGTGAAACTGAAACACGAAGCCGATTTCCTTGTTGCGGAAACGGGCCAGTTCGCGCTCGCTCAGCCGGCCGACCTCCGTATCGTGAATACAGATACGGCCTCCGTCGGCCTTGTCCAGCGTTCCCATAATCTGCAGCAGCGTAGTCTTACCGGCTCCACTGGGCCCCACGATGCTGACTACCTCTCCCTGACGGATGGTCAGGTCTATTCCCTTCAAGACCTGCAACGAGCCGAAGCTCTTGGTGATACCTTCTAACTGAATCATACTCCCACTTAAAGTTTACGAATCACATATTCTGCCAGATAACATCCGAACACCGCCGGCATGTAGCTGACGGTACCGGCAGTCGACTTCTTGTTCTGTTCATTCTCCACCAGAATCACAGCCTCCGGATCGGCCTGTTCGGTACTGAACACCACCGACAAGCGGCGCTTCATTCCCATTTTCTGCAGGCGCTTGCGCACGGCCTTGCTCAGCCCGCAATGATAAGTCTCCCACAGGTCGGCGAAACGGACCTGCGTAATGTCGCGCTTCGCACCCGCCCCCATGCTGCTCACAATCTTCAGTCCGCGCTGCAGGGCATGGTAAATAAGGTAACACTTCGGAGCCACCGTATCGATGGCATCCACGATGAAATCGAAGTGCGCACTGTCGAGGAGTTCCGGTATGGCCTCATCCTTCAGGTAAACCGGCAATACCGTAAGTTTCAAATCCGGATTGATGTCACGGAAACGCGCTGCCAGCACCTCTGCCTTCGGCTTTCCCAGTACGGAATGCGTAGCCGGCAACTGACGGTTGATATTGGTTGGCTGCACCGTATCGGCATCCACCAGGGTCATCTGCCCCACTCCCGCACGGCAAATCATTTCGGCCGCATACGCTCCAACACCTCCTACACCCACTACCAGCACATGCGCCTTGCGCAACCGCTCCATTTTCTCTTTGCCCAGCAATATCTCTGTACGCTGCTGCCATTCCAAATTCTGCATATCTGTCTTATTTTCAATCATGAATTTTTCTTAAACCACTTATAAAACCAGTTGCCCACCTTGTCGTAATACTGTGTCTCGGCCCATCCTCTCGGATCGGAGAAGGAAAGACTCTCGTTCGGATCACCCTTCTGACCGGGGTAAAGCAACATGATGCTGTTGTTGTTGAAATACTTGGAAATCTGCATCGGCAGGCGTTCAAAAGAAGAATCGTAGGAAATTGAACCGCGCCGTGAACTGACAATCACCAGCAAATGGTCGTAATTCACCTGACCGGTCAGAATCAGCAGATCGTCCCAGTTTTCAAGTTCCGAATAAACCGCACGGGTATCCTTATGCTTCTTCGAAATGTATCCCCTGATATATCCCAGGGTCTGCGGATGGGCATAGAAGTGCACCCGGCATCCCAGCTGGCTGCTCATGCGGCACATGTGCGTAATCCACTTGACAAAGCCATGCTCAAACTCCGCCTTGGGAGGTACCGCCACGATGATGCGGCGCAAGGTATTGACCGGAATCAGGAAGCGGGCAATCATCACCTGCAGATACGTATTTTTCAGCAAATTCTCGGTCAGGTTTCCATAGAACGAATCGACAATGCTCATCTTATAGTGCAGACCGATGATGATGTTCGTAGCCTCATATTCCTTGGCAGTATGCAGGATACCCGTCGTAATGTTCAGGTCGAAACGGGTAAGCGTCTTCAGTTTCACGTCCGTAGCCGCCGTAATCTGTGCCGCCCGTTCCAGGTTGCGCTTGCCCCTCATCTCCTGCTTCACCGAATCCCCGTTGTCGTTGATCACACTCAAGGCCACCAGGTCGTCCGACATCTTCTCGTCGCGCACCACCAGCGCCAGTGCCATCAGGTTCTCCAGCGTATCGGGGTTGGCCACCGGAATCAGGAAGCGCTCCTTCTCCTGCGGCTTGTCGCCGTCGACCTGTGTATCATCCATGGCCATCCGCTTGGCCGCATGTTCCGTAATGAAAGAGCTGACCACGCAGGTCACCAGAATCAGCAGGATGGTACCGTTCAGCACATCCTCGTTCAGCAAACGCTCCCCATTGGGCAGGATGATGTTGTAACCGACCAGTACGGCCGCCAGCGTCGCCGCTGCCTGTGCATTGCTCAGTCCGAACATCAGTTCCCGTTCGAGCGCCCGCATCTTATAGATTTTCTGTGTCAGCCACGAAGCAATCCATTTTCCGAGCAGGGCCACCACAATCATGACCGTCGCCACCTTCAGCGAATCGATGTGTCCGAACAGCACATTGACATTGATGAGCATACCCACACCGATCAGGAAATATGGAATGAAAAGGGCATTTCCCACAAACTCCAGATGACTCATCAGCGGAGACACATGAGGAATCAGGCGGTTCAGTACCAGACCTGCCAGGAAGGCACCCAAGATACCTTCCATCCCCACAAACTCCATCAGTCCGGCCCCCAGAAAGACCATGGCCATGACAAAGATATACTGTACCACATTGTCACTGTAGCGACGGAAGAACCACCGTCCGATGCGGGGGAACAACCACATGATCAGCGAACTCAGTACGATGACCTTCAGTACCAGCCAGATCCAGAACATTTCCGAAGTCTCTCCCTTGTACATACCGCCCACTACCGCAAGCACCAGCAAGGTCAGCGTATCGGTCACCGCCGTTCCTCCCACCGCAATGCTGACCGCCCGCTGGCGGTTGATGCCGTAACGGATGACAATGGGATAGGCAATCAGGGTATGAGAAGCGTACATACTGGCCAGCAGCACCGAACTGATGAGCCCGTAGCCCAGCAGGTGAAGGTTGGTCCAGATACCGATACCCAGCGGAAAGATAAAGGCCAGCAAGCCCAGCACCGTCGCCTTTCCGCGTATGCTCTTGAAATCCTCCATGTTCATTTCCAGTCCTGCCAGGAACATGATGTAATACAGTCCCACCTTGCCGAACAGTTCAAAACTGCTGTCGCGGGCCAGAATATTGAATCCATGTTCCCCCACAATGACTCCGGCCAGAATCATACCGATGATGTGCGGAATGCGCAGGCGCTCCAGGACAATCGGCGCAAACAGTATGATTACCAATACCAAAAAGAAAATCCAAGTAGGGTCCGTGATCGGAAGATGTACGTCAAAATTTATCCAGTCAAGCATTTCTTTCATAAGAAAAGGGTCGTTATTTTTCATTTTATCAACAAATATACAAAAAAACTTCCTATTTTCATCATGCTTAATTCAGAATGTTTTATTTTTGCAATCAGAAAGCGCGGTCTTGAGAACGAAAACATAAATCGTCCTGTATCAGAGAGACATGCCTTCTGCGCAAAGTGGAATAATTAATTATTAACATAAAAATAAAACGCAAAGATGAAAGTAGCAATTGTTGGTGCAAGCGGAGCCGTAGGACAGGAGTTCCTGCGTGTGCTTGATGAAAGAAATTTCCCGTTGGATGAACTGGTGTTGTTTGGCTCTTCACGCAGTGCCGGACGAAAATACACCTTCCGAGGAAAGGAAATCGAAGTAAAACTGCTTCAGCACAACGATGACTTCAAAGGGGTTGATATCGCCTTTACTTCTGCCGGTGCAGGTACATCCAAGGAGTTTGCCGAAACCATTACCAAGTATGGCGCCGTAATGATCGACAACTCAAGCGCATTCCGTATGGACAACGATATTCCTCTGGTAGTGCCTGAAGTGAATGCAGAAGATGCACTGAACCGCCCGCGCGGAATCATTGCCAACCCTAACTGTACCACTATTCAGATGGTTGTGGCACTGAAGGCCATTGAAAACCTGACTCACATCAAACGGGTACACGTTTCTACCTACCAGGCAGCCAGTGGTGCCGGAGCAGCCGCTATGGACGAGCTGTACGAACAGTACCGCCAGGTATTGGCCAACGAGCCGGTAACCGTAGAGAAGTTTGCTTATCAGCTGGCATTCAACCTGATTCCTCAGATTGACGTGTTTACCGAAAACGGATATACCAAGGAAGAGATGAAGATGTACAACGAAACCCGCAAGATCATGCATTCAGACGTACAGGTGAGTGCCACTTGTGTCCGCGTACCGGCGTTCCCAGTTCCAATAATACAAATCTTAAAACATTCGGATGGGAACTGGAACTAATGTGGAAAGACCGGTTAAATAATGGATTGAATTATAGTGCCCGCTTTACACTTGCCGACAGTCGTACCAAGATTACTCGTTATTCAAATCCTTCCGGACTGATAGATGGATTTTATGCCGGAAAATACGTGGGTGAAATATGGGGATATGAAACGATAGGCATTGCACAATCTGACCAGGAAATGGCCGAACACATCGGAAGATTAATCAACGGTGGACAAAGTAATCTCGGACAAGACTGGAAAGCCGGAGACATTATGTATAAAGATCTGAATGAAGACGGAAAAATTGATGCCGGAAGCCGCACCTTACAAGATCACGGTGATTTAAAAAGAATAGGTAACTCCACGCCCCGATATAATGTAGGACTGGAATTAGCCGCCGATTGGAAAGGATTCGATATCAGAATGTTCTGGCAAGGAACATTGAAAAGAGATTATTTTCAGGGTAGTTACTACTTCTGGGGTGCAAACGGTAGACAAGGGCCCTGGTTTTCCACAGCACTAAAAGGACACGATGATTATTTCCGAAATGACGAAGCCAGTCCATTGGGAACGAATCTGAATTCCTACTATCCAAGACCCTTATTCAACACCGATAAAAACCAGCAATCACAAACTAAATATTTACAAGATGCATCTTATCTACGTCTGAAGAATCTGCAGATAGGATATAGCTTGCCACACAACATCGTACAAAAAATGGGAATGCAGCACCTTAGGATATTCGCATCCGGTGAAAACTTGTTCACCATTACGAGCCTTATTGACTTCTTCGACCCCGAATCAATCGAAGGCGGTAGTTGGGGACACGGAAACGTTTACCCACTATCCCGAACATTCTCTTTTGGATTAAATGTCACATTCTAAAAACAGGATATTATGAAAAGACTTACGATATCAACCTTATTGAGCGGAGTGCTCTTTTTGACAAGTTGCAATGATTTCCTAAATCAAGAACCTCTTGATCAACTTTCTCCAAATGAATATCTGACAACAGAAAGTAATATTGCAGCTTTTGCTACTGATCAATATCAAGTGCTACCTACTCATGGCACCTATGGATATGGAACTTTTGAAATTGACAATAACACAGATAATATGGCCGGTATGCAACCTAACGTAATGTATGCACCCGGATACTGGAAAGTAGGACAAGAAGGAGGCTCATGGTATTTCGCTGATATTTACCGATGCAATTATTTCTTTGAAAATGTGCTTCCATCGTATGAAAACAATGCCATTGTCGGAAACACGACCAATATCAAACACTATATCGGAGAAATGTATTTCTTCAGAGCTTTCATGTATTTTGAAAGATTAAAATCATTAGGCGACTTTCCTATTATTACTAAAACTTATCCTAATGAACGTGAAGCTCTGATAGAAATCAGCAAACGAGCCCCCCGAAATGAAGTAGCCAGATTTATCTTATCTGATCTGGACAAAGCTATAGAAATGATGCAAAACATAGCTCCTTCCGGAGGTAAGAACCGGCTAAGCAAAGACTGCGCTATCCTTCTCAAGTCAAGGGTCGCACTTTACGAAGGCTCATGGCTGAAGAATTTTAAAGGAACAGCTTTTGTACCCAATGGACCGGGATGGCCGGGAGCAAATAAAGATTATAATGCTAATTACTCATTTAAATCCGGAAGTATTGAAAAAGAATCAGAGTTCTTCTTTGATGAAGCTATTAAAGCGGCACAAATCATAGCAGAAAAATATAATATATTAACTGCCAATACAGGAGTATTCCCACAAACTTCTTCGGAACCTGAAAATCCTTATTTCAGTATGTTCTGCGATATTGACATGGAGAAATACAATGAAGTACTTTTATGGAGGCGCTACAACACAGGATTAGGAGTGGCAAATGAAGTTTGTCAATACGGATGTGTCGGCAACAATGGAGTAGGCACTACTAAAAGCATGATTGACGCCTTTATTCTTAAAAATGGAGAACCTATTTATGCATCCCCGATGTGGGCAGATGAAAACTCATCTTATTGGGGAGATAATAATATCATTCATATCACTAAAAACAGGGATACCCGTGCAGACATCTTCATCAAAAAGCCAGGACAGAAAAATTTGCATACTCAGGCAGGAGATCATGGGGTAGTAGAAGAATGGGGACCCAATATAACCGCCTCTTCTGTTACAGAAAAGTACAATACAGGCTATGCCTTACGCAAAGGATTAAACCCTGACGGGAAATACACAAATAACACTCAAAGTATTGTCGGTTCTATCATATTCCGTACAGCCGAAGCCTATCTCAACTATATAGAAGCTTATTATGAATTGCATGGTTCACTCGACTCCTATGCAGAAAAGTACTGGAAAGCGATTCGTCGCAGAGCCGGCATTGATGAGGACTATACCAAAACAATCAGGCTTACAGATATGTCAAAAGAAGCAGAAACTGATTGGGGGGCATATTCCGGCGGAGAAATTATTGATGCCACACGTTATAATATCCGCCGTGAACGAAGATGTGAGTTGATGGCGGAAGGTTTACGTAGCATGGACTTACATAGATGGCGTTCAATGGACCAGATGATTACCAAACCCTACCATATCCTAGGAATGAATTTATGGCAGGAAATGTATGGCTGGGACTGGTATAAAGATTCTAACGGCAACTCCATTCTTAAAGAAGGAGAAAATGTTTCACCACGTAGCTTCAGTACTTATCTTGCTCCTTATCACATCACAGCCAATAACATTGTTTACAACGGCTATAAATGGAATATGGCACACTATCTCGATCCGATAGCAGCAGAACATTTTCTGGTTACTTCATCCGGAGGTGATTTGGATTCTTCTCCTATCTATCAGAATCCGGGCTGGCCTATGACAGGAGGAGGAACCCCGCAATAATCCAATAATCTACTAATTTAACAAAGACCA
>OKRY01004221.1_pt1 | contig 10165 bp, 5 predicted proteins | sample 1601121 | NCBI WGS metagenome assembly OKRY01 (sample SAMEA3541546, study PRJEB24748) | human gut metagenome | biome: human gut; feature: human-associated habitat; material: faeces | place: China | collected 2012
CTTGAACTTTGGGAGGGTAACTATCTTACCAAAACAGCACAGGTCAATCTGACATGGGATGTTGTTGCCGCAAAGATTGCTGACCTTATCGAGCAAGGGCGTCTGATGGTTCCCATCAAGGCAGCACCCGTGCAGCAGCAGATGGAGCAGCTTACCCTTACCCCCGAAGATTCTGAAAAGGCAGGGCTGCCGAGCCATGAGCAGCAAGCAAAAAATATCGACCTTGCGGCAGAAGCCAAAAAGTGGAACAAGCCCATCATTGACGCATCCGGCAAGTACATTACGGAGCAGGACATTACCGATGCACTGTGCAAAGGCGGCGGGTTTGAAGATAGCAAATTTCGCATTCAGCAATATTTCTCTGCACAGGTACTTCCTATCGAGGAAGATCAAGCCCGCTGGCTGAAAAAAGAATACGGCATCGGCGGCGGCACATGGTTCTTCCGTGATGGTGGGCGCGGCTTTCTTAACCACATGGGCAAAAATCTTGAGATCACCCGACGTACAGAGGACGGCGAGTATCGCCGCGTTTTGAAGTGGAAAGAGGTTGCCCAACGCCTGCGGCTTTTGGTTTACAACGACCAGTATCTGACCGATGCCGAAAAAGCTACCTATCAGGCATGGGCAGCAGAACAGCAAGCCGCTCGTGCAGCGAACGATGCCGCACTCGCCCATGCAAAACACGCTATCGCGGATTTCTGCGAGAATGAGGGGCTAAACGAGCCAAATTTTTCCGATTTGACCCGCGTGGAGTTTGCTTACTCTACCACCGAGGACGATGAGCATGAGATCCAAGTGTATGCCAATCTTCTGCGGAACGAAATCCGCTATGAGGTTGACGGTAACATTGTCCATATCGACTACTTCCAAGATAACCACGAGCTTGCTGCGCAGGGCATTGAAAACAGCGCCTTCTCGGATTTTATCAATACCGCCGAAGCAGAGTTTGAAAAGCATCATCCGACTACAAGAAAAGTCGAAAAATCACCTGTAACTATCGGCAGCACGGTTTATCTGGAAGATGCCAGACCCTTTACCGTCGAGGAAATCGGCAGAGAAAACATTCATCTGCGGGATGAAAGTTTCCCGCTGGTAGGCCGTGCCGTCAGCCATGAAGAATTTGCGCGGCTGCTTGCGGCTAACCCCAAAAATGCAGCACTATCCACCCCGGAAGTTCCAAGCCGCCAAGCGCAGCAGGAAGAAACTGCCGAACCCATCGTGGGCGAAGTCATCGAAGAACCCAGCCCCTTTGTGGAGCAGGTTATGGCGGACGCAGAAAGGCTTTCGGCAGAAGATGAACCTTACCACCGCGAACCCATTACCTATGAAGCCCCTTATCTGGACAACCTGCCGACAGCACCGCGCGAAAAATTTGCAGCCAATATTGCCGCCATCCAAAAGCTGAAAGAAATTGAGCAGCGCGTAGCGAACGGCGGCAGCCCTGCTTTTGAGGATGAGCAGAAAATTTTAGCGCAGTACACGGGCTGGGGCGGGCTTTCGGATGCGTTCGACCCGAACAAAAGTACATGGTCGAACGAGTACAGCCAGCTGAAAGCAGCATTGTCTGAATCTGAGTATGAAGCTGCCCGCAGCAGCACCCTGACGGCGTTTTATACCCCCGCCACCGTTATCCACCCCATCTACCGCGCACTGGAACGCTTCGGAGTAAAAGGCGGCAAAATCCTAGAACCCAGCATGGGCACAGGCGCATTTCTCGCACACGGACATTTTGGCAGCAGCGATGCCAAATTCTACGGCGTAGAATTGGACAGCATCACAGGCCGCATCTCCAATCAGCTATATCAAAAGGCCAATATCCAAGTAACCGGCTATGAAAATGCGCTTCTCCCCGACAACTATTTTGACTGCGTTATTGGCAATGTCCCTTTCGGCAATTTCCAAGTCAATGACCCGCAGTATAACCGGCTGCATTTTCCCATTCACGACTATTTCTTAGCCAAGAGCATCGACAAGCTGCGCACCGGCGGCATCATGGCGTTCATCACCTCCAGCGGCACATTGGACAAAAAGGATGACCGCGCCCGCAAGTACATTGCCGAGCGCTGCGACCTCATCGGTGCGGTGCGCTTGCCCAACAATGCGTTCAAGGGCAGCGGCACTAAAATTATGACGGATGTAATTTTTCTGCAAAAGCGCGATACGCTGCGCCAGCAGGACGAGCCTTGGCTGCACCTTGCAGAAGATGCCAACGGCATTACCATGAACCGCTACTTTGTGGAGCACCCCGAAATGATTTGCGGCAGAATGGAGATAGTCTCCGGTCCGTATGGCCCGGCTTCCACCTGCCAGCCAATAGACCCCGATGCGGTGGACCGTTTCGGAAAGCCGTTGCTGGAAACGCAAATCGACACTGCCATGCAGCACTTGACCGCCACGCTGACAAAAGCCGAAATTCCCATACAGGAGGAAAGCGGCGAGGACACCAAGTACATTGATGCCGATCCCTTTGTGCGTAATTTCAGCTACACGGTAAAGGACGATAAAATCTATTACCGCGAAGGCGCAGTCATGCGGGAATGTAATTCCAACGCAGCATCTGCCGAGCGTATCCGCAAACTGGTGGAACTGCGCGATACCACCCGCGCTCTGATCGATGCGCAGTTGCAGGACTTGTCGGACGAGGAAATCCACCGTCTGCAAGGCCAGCTTAACCGCCAGTATGATGCCTTCCGCGCCAAGCACGGCCTAATCAACAGCCGCAGCGCGGAGTTGTCTTTCCGGGATGACAGCAGCTACTATTTGCTGTGTTCACTGGAAAATGTCGATGAAAAAGGAAACTTTATCAGCAAGTCGGATATGTTCACCAAAAGGACTATCCGCTCTGCACAGATACCAGACCACGCCGACACGGCATCGGACGCTCTGGCACTGAGCATCGGGGAACGTGCCAAGGTCGATATGCCTTACATGATGCACCTTACCGGGAAAGATGAAGAAACGCTTGCCAAGGAACTGGCGGGCGTTATTTTTGTAGAGCCTTTCCGCAAACAGGAGGACGGCAGCCCTGTTTACCTTATGGCGGACGAGTATTTATCCGGCAATGTACGCGAAAAGCTGCGTATTGCTCATGTTGCAGCCGACCAAGACCCGGCATTCCGCATCAATGTAGAAGCGTTGGAACAGGTGCAGCCCAAGGACTTGACGGCGGGCGAGATAACGGTTCGGTTGGGTGTCACATGGATCGGGCCGGAAATCATCAAGCAGTTTGCCGATGAACTTTTTCAGTCAACCTACCGCGAACAGAAAATAGCTGTCCGTTACAATGAATACCTGAATAACTGGTATATTTCCAACAAGAGCCAAGGCAACGATAATATCCGCGTCACGAACACCTACGGCACAAAACGTATCAACGGCTATCATTTGTTGGAGAACGCACTCAACCTGCGGGCCACCAAAATTTACGATACAATCTATGACGAAAACGGCAAGGAGCAGCATAAGCTCAATGGTCCTGCCACCGAAGAAGCACAGGCCAAGCAACGGATGATAGAAGATGCTTTTAAGGACTGGATTTTCAAGGACCGTGAACGCCGGGAAAGCTTGGTGGCGCTGTACAATGAAAAGTTCAACTGCATCCGCCCCCGTGAGTACGATGGCAGCCACATCCAGTTTTTCGGCATGAACCCGGAAATCGCGCTGCGGCCCCACCAGCGCAATGCCATTGCACATATTTTGTACGGGCACAACACACTGCTGGCGCACACTGTCGGCGCAGGTAAGACCTATGAGATGGTCGCCGCCGCGATGGAGAAAAAGCGATTGGGATTATGCAGCAAAACACTTGTCGCCGTGCCAAATCATCTGACAGGCCAGTTTGCCAGTGAAGCGCTGAAGCTATACCCCAACGCAAACATCTTGGTGACAACGCAGCGCGATTTTGAAAAGTCAAACCGTAAACGGTTTTGTGCCAAAATCGCCACCGGCAACTATGACATTGTGGTAATCGGTCACAGCCAGTTTGAAAAGATTCCACTTTCCGATGCCAGAAAAGCCGAGTTTATCCGCAAGCAAATTGACGAACTGGAGATGCAGTTGGAGAGCATGGACAACAGCGACAGCCGTCTGACCGTCAAGCAGTTGGAAAGTAAGAAAAAGCAGTTGAAAACCAAGCTGTCAAATTTGCTGGACGCCCCGATGCGGGATGATGTGGTGACTTTTGAGGAACTGGGCGCAGACTCCCTCATGGTCGATGAAGCACACAATTTCAAGAACCTCATGACCGTTACTAAGATGCACAACATCGCGGGTATCAGCACCACCGAGAGCCAAAAGGCCAGTGACCTGTTTATGAAGTGCCAGTACCTTGATGAAATCACCGGGGCGCGGGGCGTAACGTTTGCCACAGGCACCCCCATTTCCAACAGCATGACCGAGCTGTATACCATGCAGCGCTATTTGCAGCAGTACACCTTGGAACGCAACGGCCTTGCAAACTTTGATAGTTGGGCGGCCACCTTTGGCGAAACCGTCACAGCCATCGAACTTGCGCCGGAGGGAACCGGCTACCGCACAAAAACACGCTTTGCTCGTTTTTTCAATCTGCCAGAACTTATGGCAATGTTCAAAGAATGCGCTGACATTCAAACAGCAGATATGCTGAAACTGCCTGTCCCTGCTCTTGTGGGCGGCAAGCCGACCAACATTCAGCTAAAGCCCTCCGAAATACAAAAGCAGATGGTGACAGAATTGGGCGAACGGGCCGACAAAATCCGCAATAAAATGGTAAAGCCCTATGAGGACAATATGCTTAAAATCACTAACGACGGACGCAAGTTGGCGCTGGATCAGCGCTTGATCGACCCCGACTTGCCCGACGATCCTGACAGCAAGGTCAATATCTGTGTGGGCAAAATTTTTGAGATATGGGAGCAGACCATGCCTCAACGCAGTGCGCAGCTTGTTTTCTGCGATCTGTCCACGCCCAAGGCAGGCGTTTTCAATGTCTACGATGACATGAAAGCAAAGCTGATCGAGCGCGGAATCCCCGAAACAGAAATTGCCTTCATCCATGAAGCGAACACCGATGCCCGCAAGACGGAACTTTTCGGAAAAGTTCGCAGCGGTGCAGTTCGCGTGCTGATGGGCAGCACCGCCAAAATGGGAGCCGGAACCAATGTCCAAAAGCGGTTGATTGCGCTGCACCATCTGGATGTACCGTGGCGGCCATCTGATATTGAGCAGCGTGAGGGCAGAATATTACGACAGGGCAATGAAAATAAGGAGGTCTATGTTTTCCGTTATGTCACCGAAGGTACATTTGATGCCTACTCATGGCAGCTTATCGAAAATAAGCAAAAATTCATCGGACAGATTATGACCTCAAAATCTCCGGCTCGCAGCTGCAATGATATGGACGAGGCTGCACTGTCCTACGCCGAGGTAAAGGCATTGGCGGCAGGCAATCCGCTTATCAAGGAAAAGATGGACTTGGACGTGCAGTTGACCCGTCTTAAAACACTGAAAGCTGCCCATGACAGCCAGCGTTATGAACTGGAAAATAAAATTGCCATCGGCTTCCCGGCTGAAATCCGAAAATGCAAAGAACAGATTGAAAATGCCACGGTAGACGCCGCCACCGTAAAGGAACACTCCGTAGTGGATGCGGACGGCAAAGATGTTTTCTGTATCCAGTTGGAAAAGAAAGTTTACTACGAAAAAGAACCTGCGGGGAAAGCCCTGTTAGGTCTGCTGGGCTTGGCACTGAATAGCGAAAAGCCCGTACCTATCGGGTATTTCAAGGGTATGGAACTGCAAATCCAACATCTGCCTTTTGGCAACGAGTACCATGCAAGATTGGCTGGCTCTGGTACATATAGCACTCAGCTGGGAGCTGATGTGCTAGGCAATCTGACACGCCTTTCCAATTTGGCAAATGGTATTGAACCGAGCATTGAAAAGACCCGCAATATGCAAATCCAGTTGGAACAGCAGCTTGCCAGCGCCGAGGAAGAAGTCAAGCGGCCATTTCCACAGGCAACGGAACTGATTGAAAAGAGTAAGCGTCTTGCGGTGCTGGAGGGACTGCTGAACATGAACGACAAAGACATTGTGACCGACACCGAGCCGGAACAACAGTGTCAGACCGACAATCGACAGCGTGGACAGGAGGAACGATAAATTTTATGATTAAAGGCAGAAAGACCAATCGTATACGCGACCACCCCAAGGATGAAAGGAGTAGTTTTTATGAAAAAATCTATTGTTGCATTGGGCATAGTATTGGCGCTGTCAGGGTGTGCAGCGACAGCGGATGAAACTCTTGCGGCTGAACCGGCTGCACTGGTGGAAATCTCGCCGGCCACCGAAGAAACTGCGCAGCCGGTGGAAGCTGCTGCAACTGCCGAACCTGCGCAGACAGCAACCCCTGAGCCGACACCCGAACCGACACAGGCCCCCACGCCCGCGCCGACAGCAGAGCCTACGGCAGTCCCCACCGCAGAACCCACGCAAGCCCCGGTGGAGGAAACCGTAGCCGCCACTCCGGCACAGGTTAGTATGAGTTATGGTGCGGTGCCGTTCGACCTTGCAGCCGGTACGGAGCAATGGTGGAGCATCGACAGCAGCGACAGCGCATACTGGGCCGTGCAGGAGAACATCAACGCCATCCGTGCGGCGGCGGGACTTTCCCCTCTGGCAATGGACGGCGGGCTGAGCGCGGCGGCAGATGCCCGCTGCGAGAGCTTTGTCGCGGGCGGTGCGTTCGACCACAGCGGCATGACTACCCGCAGCGAAATCTGCGCAGCCGGTCCTATCGGCTCGGCCAGCAGCGTATGCAGCTATTGGCAGAACAGTCCTGCCCACTATGCCAACATCACCAACGCCAGCTTTACGAGCATGGGCGTGGCCTGTTGGTTTTGCTCCACCGCCGAGGGGCAGTATACCTACTGGACTGTCACATTCAACTAAAACTCCTACTTGTTTTCATACACAAATTATGATATAATTTGTGTATGAAAGAGAGGTGCTATCTATGCCGAACATTCGTTCCAGCGCAGATTTGAGAAACAACTACAATGACATTTCCTCTTACTGCCATGCCTACAACGAGCCGGTCTTTATTACCAAAAACGGTAAGGGCGACCTTGCCGTTATGAGCATGGAAACCTACGAGGAAATGGCGGGCCGCATTGAACTGTACAGCAAGCTGCAATGTTGCCATGATTCGTTCCTTTCTGCGCCGATGCGGATGGAGGAAAACCGCTTTTGCGCGATAGAACATATGCCGGAGGGGAAGCGCGGATGATGCAGAACCCGCGCCAGCCCTCCGGCGTTCACAAGAGGGGTCTCAGAAAGCACCGGATGCAGCGGCGCTTTCCTCGGTTAAGCCCGATGGAAAATCAGGCAGAAACCTTCTGGGTGAGGTGGTTGTCGTTGTAAGGATTCTTACGAACGACCAGATACACCAGGCCAGCCAGCAGCAGGATGGCAATCGCCGTCGCAACGGTGAAGCCAGCGCCGCTGAAGAGCAGGCCAAGCTGATAGACAATCAGGGCGATGGTGTACGCGAACACGCACTGATAGCCAACCGCAGCCAGCGTCCACTTGGCATTGTTGAACTCACGCTTCATCGCGCCGATGGCCGCGAAGCAGGGAGCGCACAGGAGGTTGAAAATCATGAAGGCATACGCCGCCAGACGGCCGTGACCGTTGGAGGACTCGTTAAACGCCGTCGCAATCGGGCTGAGGGCTTCCGCCTTCTCTTCCTCGGTCATGTCCTCGTCGTCAACAACGTCCGCCGCGTCATCCGCGCCATACAGCACGCCCAGAGCGCCAACGACTTCTTCCTTCGCAACCAGACCCATGACTGTAGCGACCGTGGACGGCATATTGCCGAAGCCCAGCGGCTTGAACACCACGCTGACCGGGTTGCCGATCTTGCCAAGGATGGAGTTGTCCATATCCGCCACAGCGCCCCAAGAGCCAGCCGCGCGATCTTCTTCCATTTCAGGCGCGAGTTCCGGCGCTTCCTCGTCTTCTTCCAGCGTTCCAGCTTCCGCCTTCGCGTTGTAATCAGCCAGTTCCGTCTGGTAGGTCTGCTGCGCTTCAAGCTGCACGTCCGCCGCGGGCGCCCAGCCGTAGGTCTTCGCAAACCAAATCACAATAGAGGACAGGAGGATGACCGTGCCAGCGCGCTTGATGAAGCTCCAGCCGCGCTCCCACACGCTGTGGAACACGTTGCGACCAGACGGGAAGTGATACGCCGGCAGCTCCATGACGAAGGGAGCCGGGTCGCCCGCGAACATCTTCGTCTTCTTCAGCATGATGCCGGAGATAACAATCGCCGCCACGCCGATGAAGTATGCAGACGTCGCAACCCACGCGCTGCCGCCGAAGACCGCCGCGGCAATCAGACCGATAATCGGCATCTTCGCGCCGCAGGGGATGAAGGTCGTGGTCATGATGGTCATCTTGCGGTCACGGTCGCTCTCGATGGTACGAGAAGCCATGATACCGGGAACGCCGCAGCCAGAACCAATCAGCATCGGGATGAAGCTCTTGCCGGACAGACCGAATTTGCGGAAGATACGGTCCATGATGAAGGCGATACGAGCCATGTAGCCGACGTCTTCAAGGATAGCCAGCAGGAGGAACAGCACCAGCATCTGCGGCACGAAGCCCAGCACCGCGCCGCAGCCGCCGACGATACCATCAACAATCAGACCGCTCAGCCAGCCCGCGCAGCCAACACCGTCCAACCACGTCTGAAGGTTGCCCTGCACGATTTCCGCAACGAACACATCATTCGTCCAGTCCGTCAGCAGGCTACCAATTGTCGTCACGGAAATGTAATACACAAGGAACATGATAAGCGCGAAAATCGGCAGCGCCAGCACGCGGTTGGTCACCACGCGGTCAATCTTGTCCGAAACGCTCAGGCTGCCCTTTGCCTTGCCCTTCTTCACCGCGTTCTGCATCAAGGTGTTGATGTAGGCGTAACGCTGGTTGGTGATGATGGACTCGGCGTCGTCATCCATTTCCTTTTCGCAGGAGGAGACGGCTTCCTCAATGCCCTTCTTGACATCTTCAGACAGCTTCAGTTCCGCAACAACCTTCTCGTCGCGCTCGAACAGCTTCACGGCGTACCAGCGCAGGAAGCGCGGTTCAACCTTGCCGCCGATGAGGTCTTCAATATGCGCCAGCGCGTGTTCCACCGAGCCGGTGAATACGTGCGGATGTTCGCCCGTCGTGCGGTTCTTGGCAGCAGCGGCAGCCTTTTCAGCCGCCTTCACGCTGCCTTCGCCCTTCAGCGCGGAAGTCTCGACGATTTCCACACCCAGCGCTGCGCTCAGCTTCTTCATGTCGATCTTGTCGCCGTTTTTGCGGGACACATCGATCATGTTCATCGCGATGACCATCGGCGTGCCGAGTTCGAGCAGCTGCGTGGTCAGGTAAAGGTTGCGTTCGATGGAGGTGGAGTCCACAATATTCAGGATGGCATCAGGCTTGTCGTTCACCAGGTAGTTACGGGCGACGACTTCCTCCAGCGTGTAGGGAGACAGGGAGTAAATGCCGGGCAAGTCCTGAATGACCACATCGTCATTGCCCTTGAGCTTGCCTTCCTTCTTTTCAACCGTAACACCCGGCCAGTTGCCGACGAACTGACGAGAACCCGTCAGCGCGTTGAACATGGTCGTTTTGCCGCAGTTCGGGTTGCCTGCGAGCGCAATCGTAATCGCCATTTTCGGCGCCTCCTTATGCGAATTTGTCTTAACTAACCCCACCAGAGGCTCCGCCTCTGGACTCCGCAAGGGACTCTGTCCCTTGACCCTGCAAGGGGCATTGCCCCTTGACCCTTTTTCGCGATTGCGTTGAGCGCGCTTCCATACTGTATGCGCGTGGAAGGCTTGGAACAACGCGAAATCAGTTTTATCCGAATGGAAACAGAATTACTGAACCTCGATCATTTCCGCATCCGCCTTACGCACGCTCAGCTCATAGCCGCGCACGGTCAGCTCCATCGGATCGCCCAGCGGCGCAACCTTGCGCACATGGACTTCCGTCCCGCGGGTCAGTCCCATGTCCATGATGCGGCGCTTGACGGCACCTTCACCATGCAGGCGGACAACCACCGCGGTTTCCCCGACCTTGACATCCTTCAGGGTTTTCATGCCTTCTGCCTCCTTTTCCTCAGTTCACCAGC
>OKRY01004229.1_pt1 | contig 10150 bp, 8 predicted proteins | sample 1601121 | NCBI WGS metagenome assembly OKRY01 (sample SAMEA3541546, study PRJEB24748) | human gut metagenome | biome: human gut; feature: human-associated habitat; material: faeces | place: China | collected 2012
TAAGATTTTTCACACGCAAGATTTGTGCTTACGCACAAACTTGAGATGCGCAAAAATGGGGATTATTATGATTCGTAAAGCAGAGTTAAAAGACATTCCGGCAGTGATGGACATTTACAACGATGCCATTTTACATACAACAGCAACATTTGATACGGAAATCAAGGATTACGAGGATCGTCTGGCGTGGTTTCAGGCACACACAGGCCAGTATGTGATCTTTGTATATGAAGAGGCAGGCACAGTCGCGGGTTATGCCTCTCTTTCACGTTACAGGGAAAGAAAGGCTTTTGACCCTGCAGTTGAGATCTCTATTTATATTCATGCGGGTTATCGAGGGCGTGGCATTGGCCGCAGTCTCATGGAGAAAACATTGCAATATGCCAAAGAGTGCCCGCAGATCGGAACAGTTGTTTCACTGATTACCAGTGAAAATGAAGTCAGTATCCGTCTGCATGAACGCTTTGGTTTTTCTTACTGTGGTCAGATCAGACAGGCAGGCGTTAAGTTTGGCAGGAAACTGGGCTTAAACGCATATCAGATCATTTATGACAGAGAAATTGAATAGAAAGATTCCCGGAAAATGTAATGTGCAAAAACCTGGCATGATACATGGCAGTATCCCGGGAAATTGAGGAAAATGCCATGATAAGATATTTTAAGACGGATAATCAGCGGATCCAGGAAGAGGAAAAGATCGGGGACGGCGTATGGGTGCAGATGCTCCAGCCGACGCATCAGGAATGTGCCGAGATTGCAGAAGTATTGAATGTAGATATCGAAGATATCCAGGCCGCACTCGATGAGGAGGAGAGCTCCCGTATCGAACTTCAGGATGGTTATACTTTGATTTTAGTCGATATTCCAACGGTTGAGATACGTCATGAAAAACAGAGTTACACGACAATCCCACTCGGTATCATTTTAACGCAGGATGTGATCGTGACAGTCTGTACCAATGATACACCGGTATTGCAGAACTTTGTCAACAACCGTGTGAAAGAGTTCAGCACGAAGAAAAAAATGCGTTTTGTATATCAGATTTTGTTCCGCACGGCGACAAACTATCAGATGAACCTGCGTGTCATCGATAAGAAAAGAACGGAGATCGAGGAGCGGATCGGCAAAAATACAGAGGATATCGATCTGATCGACCTTCACGAATTAGAGTCTACGTTGGTCTACTTTGCGACATCCCTGCGTGCAAATGGCGTGGTCTTAGACCGACTGACCAGGTATAAGCGCTTAGAGCAGTACCCGGAGGACAAGGAACTGCTAGGTGATGTTATTGTCGAGAACCGGCAGGCAATCGAGATGACATCCATTTATCGTGATATTATCAATGGTACCAGAGAATTGATGTCATCTGTCATTGATAATCGTCTGAACAATGTCATGAAATACCTGACATCCATCACGATCGTCATGGCAATCCCGACTGTTATTTCCGGTATCTATGGAATGAATGTCAATGAAAAATGGATGCCGTTTGCAAATACGCCGCACGGATTTCTGATCATCTGTGTTCTGACACTGCTGATTTGCATTGTGACGATGCTGGTGCTTCGGAAGAAGAAGATGTTGTAAAAAGTTAAGGAGTTCTGCGTCAACAACTTTTGTTGATGCAGAACTCCTTTTTTGAGAAAGTTATATAAAAAAATCAGGGTAGTCTTTATTTCCCCTCAAACCGTCCGCTTGCCCCGCAAGGCAGCACCAGTCCATTGGAGGACACCGGCAGTCCAATCTCATCTGCGGTGACGGTTCCGTCATATTTTTCTAACGCAGTGGCGATCATATAGCGCAGCACTGCAGGCTGAAGTCCCGTTGTGTAAGAATTTACAAGGAAAAACAGAGGCTTGTCTGTCAGCAGCTGGGCGCAGAGTTTGATCAGCGGATAAACGGATTCCTCGATTTTCCAGATCTCACCTTTAGGGCCTCTTCCGTAGGAAGGCGGGTCCATGATGATCGCGTCGTAGTGATTGCCGCGGCGGATCTCACGCTCCACGAATTTGACACAGTCATCTACGATCCAGCGGATCGGAGCATCAGACAGGCCGGAAGAATGGGCATTTTCCTTTGCCCAGGTAACCATACCCTTAGAAGCATCTACGTGGGTCACGCTGGCTCCTGCTTCGGCAGCTGCCAGTGTAGCACCTCCGGTATAGGCAAACAGGTTTAATACCTTTACAGGGCGTCCTGCTTTGCGAATCTTATCACCAAACCAGTCCCAGTTTGCAGCCTGTTCCGGGAAAAGACCGGTATGCTTAAAACTGAAAGGCTTTAAATTAAAGGTAAGTTCTTTATAATTGATCGTCCACTGCTCCGGCAGATCAAAAAATTCCCACTCACCGCCGCCTTTGCTGCTGCGATGATAATGTCCGTTCATCTTCTTCCAGCCTTTGTGTTTCTTTGGGGTATCCCAGATCACCTGAGGATCCGGACGCACCAGAAGATAATCTCCCCAGCGCTCTAATTTTTCACCTTTGGAACAGTCAATTACTTCATAATCTTTCCAACCGTCGGCAAGCCACATAAATTGTTTAACCTCGTTTCTTCTATTATTATAATGATACCAGGAACAAAAGGTCTGAAATCCGGTATCAAGTGGGTCAAAATCACAGGATTCCAATTGAGTATAGTCTATTTTAATAGGGTCCGTCAAGAGATTTGAGTACCAGTGACATATTCTTGTAATAGAATTGAAAGATTAATCTGGTTGAACTATAAGAAAACTCTTGGTACAATAGTTATAAAGCGCAAACTGTATATTTACAGCAGTTTCGGGGTGAAAGCAGAAGAAGAGAGGAACAGGGCATATGAGGAAAAAAATGAAAGCAGCCTGGTTTCTGGCAGCTTTTTTATCAGCAGGGCTGGCAGCATTTCCAGCTATGGCAGCACAGGGATGGGCGCAGGAAAATAATACCTGGGTCTATTATGACAGCAATGGAAACAAAGTATATAATGAATGGAAAAAGGGCGCAGACGGTCAGTGGCGTTATCTGAACGGAGAAGGATATATGGCTGTAAATGCATGGGCAGATTCTGATTATTATGTAGACAGCAATGGCATTATGGTTACGGACAAATGGTTAAAGACTACTTCTGACGGCGGAGAAGAAGAGTGGTACTATTTTGGAAGTAGCGGAAAGACCATAGATGACACCTGGAAGAAGATCAATGATAAGTGGTATCATTTTGACGGAAACGGCCGTATGGAAACAGGCTGGATCTTAGACGATATGTATTATACCGGAGATGACGGTGTGATGCGTACCGGCTGGCAAAAACTGTATCCGCCGGATAATTACGAGGAAGACTCCAACAAAGTGATCCCGGGAGCTGAGGGCGGTACATTAGATTACGGCGAAGATGGCCAGTATTGGTACTATTTTGGAACAAACGGCAAGAAATATGTTCCAAGTGACGGCAACGACAACGGAGATTATGGCACCAGAAAGATCGATGGCATTTACTATTGCTTTGATGATGACGGCATTTTACAGATGGGCTGGAAGAATGTGCCGTCCACAACGCCGCCGGGGCCGACAGCGATGACCTCAGCCACCTGGGGCTTTTCCTTAGCACTGCCGGTCAGGATCAGACCGCCCTTGGTGGTCTCCTCAACCTCAACAGCCTTAATGACAACACGGTCTGCAAGAGGAATGATCTTCATAGTTCTTGCCCTCCTATAGTAAAAATATAATTTAAAACTTTGCTGTGTCCAAAGGGCCTCCTGTCGGCTCTTTGGTTCTTTAGCACTCCATTTCTCTGAGTGCTAAGTGTATTGTACTCATCTTGACCCGAAAAATCAAGACCTTTTTTGCTTCTTTTTGTTAAGAATTTATGACAGATGAAAAAATCAGCCGTACAGCGAAAAAGAGACAGCTTTCTTCTTGGAGAAAAAAAGCTGTCTCTTCTTCTGGTTTTTCATGTTCGGTCTGCACTCTGTGCCGTCCTCTGCGCTGCAAAGCGCTCAAAAGCAGGCTTTGGCAGAAGGATGCGCCCTGCCAGCGGCTGTACCTGTACAGTGATCTGCTCCTTGGGTGCGCATTCGCCGTCTGCCGTGGCAACGATCGGCCCGCGGCCATCCGCAGCGCGCAGGCTCACCTGCTTTGCGCGGCGGTAAATGAAATACGGCTCTGCAGCCCTGACGAGCTGACCGTTCTGGAAGTGCTTGCCGCTCTTGTACATTCCCAGCAGCTTTGCAATGGTCACGCGGCTCACCTTGCGGATGATATATACATCCAGCCAGCCATCGTCGGGCTGTGCTTCCGGCGCTGCACAGAAACCGCCGCCATAGGTGCGGCCATTGCAGATGGCACACATCAGGCAGTCCACATCCAGCGTTTCACCATCGATGGTGTACTCCACCCTGCGGCCGATGTGTCCGCACAGCTGTTCCACAATGGAAAGCACATAGGCCATCTCGCCGCCGCACAGCGGGATGCGCCGGAACTTCGGGATGCCGTAGGCAACCTGCGCATCCAGACCGGCAGCGCAGATGGTGGCCGAAAGGCCAAGGCTGGTCTGCATCAGATCGATGCTCACCGGCCCACCGGCCAGCTGGGCATCCAGATCCAGAAACTCTTCCTTTGTACCAAAGGTGCGCAGAAAATCGTTGCCGCTGCCAAAGGGCAGACAGCCCACGGCTGCATTTGCATAGCCATAGATCCCGGTGAGCGCTTCGTTGAAGGTGCCGTCGCCGCCGGCAGTGAAGACCCGCAGTTCTTCCCCGCTCTGCCGGGCCTGCTGCGCAGCGGCATTGGCCAGCTCCCGGGCATGACCGGCGTGATTTGTGACCTGAATGGTATATTCTTCCGGCGCAAGCCCTGCACGCGCGGCGGCAGCATTGATCTGCTGCGGCAGCGTACGGGTGCAATCGGCCTTACCGGCAGTTGGGTTCAAAAGAAATAATGTGCGCATGGACTTCCTCCTGCAATTCTGTTGCTTCTATGATAACAGAAAACCAAAAGGATGCAAGAGCCAATCTCACAATGTCCCTGCCCCGTACGCACAAAAAAGGAGCGGATGTCTCCGCTCCCCCCTGCAGACAAAAAAATACCGCCCCGGGTCTTGTAACTCAGGGCGGTCCTTTTGAGCTTCCGATGCTTTACAGTGTTGCGGTTTCGTCCTCCCGCAGGACGATAGCACCATCCGCCGAGCAGTCCGCTGTCCAGTGCTGGCCCACGCAGGCCGTGCCGGATGCGATCTGATCCGCAAGTGCCTGCTCCACTGCCCTGTCCACTGCGCGGCGCAGTTCTCTGGCCCCGTAGGCAGAGCGGGCCTTTGCTGCCAGCGCCTGCCCTACCCGCGGTGTGTGATGCAGCTGGTAGCCGCTGCGGGCGGCACGCTGCTCCAGCTGGCACAGCATTTTTTCGGCAATGGCGCACAGGCTGTCGTCGGCCAGCGGACGGAATACGATCATCTCGTCCAGACGGCCTGCCAGCTCTGGCCGGAACCACTTTTTTGCCTCCTCAATGGCCTGCGCAGACTGCTTTTCAAACACGGCTTCGCTGCCCGCCGCAAAGCCCAGCGGCGTGCTCTGACCCGCCAAAAAACGTGCGCCGAGGTTTGAGGTGAGCAGTACGATGGTGTTGCGGAAATCCGCCTTGCGGCCCATGGCATCGGTCAGCTGGCCATCTTCCAGTATCTGCAAAAGGATGTTCTGAATGTCCGGGTGTGCCTTTTCGATCTCGTCAAACAGCACCACACTGTAAGGGCGGCGGCGCACTGCTTCGGTCAGCTGTCCGCCCTCGTCATGGCCCAGATAGCCCGGCGGCGCACCCAGCAGCCGGGCAGCGGTGTGCTGCTCCTGATACTCCGACATATCAAATTTGAGCAGGGCTTTTTCGCTGCCGAACCAGCTGACCGCCAGCGCCCGGGCAAGAGCCGTTTTGCCCACTCCCGTGGGGCCAAGAAACAGCATGGCACCCATGGGCCGGCCCGGCTCGCCAAGACCGGTGCGGCTGCGCCGGATGGCACCTGCCACCGCAGCCACAGCCCGGCTCTGGCCCACGATCTCGGCGTTGAGACGTTCTTCCAGCTTGTCCAGCCGTTCCCGCTCCTGCTCACCTACCCGCTCCACCGGAACACCGCTGGCCTGCGCCACCACATGGGCGATATCGTCCGGCATCAGCGTGGGCTTTGACTGCTTTGCCTGCTCGGCCCGGATGCGTGCCGCCGCACAGGCTTCGTCCACAAGGTCGATGGCCTTATCCGGCAGAAAGCGCCCCGGCAGATACCGCACCGAAAGCTCCACCGCAGCCTGCAGCGCTTCCGGCGGAAGGCAGACATTGTGGTAGCACTCATAGCGCGGCGCAAGCCCGTTGAGGATATCCAGCGCCTGCGCAGGCGTAGGCTCCTCTACCTGCACCTTGCCGAAACGGCGTTCCAGTGCGGCATCCTTCTGGATGTGGGTGCGGAACTCTTCGGTAGTGGTAGCGCCGATAATTTGTATCTCGCCCCGAGCCAGCACCGGTTTTAAGATGCTGGCAGCATCGATGGCACCCTCCGCTGCACCGGCACCCACGATGGTGTGGAACTCGTCCACGAACAGGATGGAGCTGCCGTCCCGCACCAGCTCTTCCAGCAGGTTCTTGAACCGCTCCTCAAAGTCACCGCGGTATTTGGTGCCCGCCACAAGGCTGGCCATATCCAGTGCCAGCAGACGGCGGCCCTTGAGCGCACGGGGCACACGATCCGTGGCAATGCGCTGGGCCAGTCCTTCGGCAAGGGCGGTCTTGCCCACGCCCGGCTCCCCCACAAGGCAGGGGTTGTTCTTCTGACGGCGGCATAAGATCTCCACCATGCGGTCCAGCTCTGCTTCCCGGCAGAACACCGGGTCCAGTTCCCGTTCCGCAGCACGGCGGGTCAGATCCCGGCAGTACTTATCACTGGCGCGGCTGCCGCGCGGCGCACTGACCGTGGTCCGCATCTGATACGGCAGTACGAACTGCCCAGACAGCTGGCGGCATTCCCGCACGGCATCTGTGAGCTGCACGCCCATGGATGCCAGCAGGATGCCTGCTGTGCAGCCGTCATCCTCCAGCATGGCGCAGAGCAGATGTTCCGGCTCGGCCCGGTTCAGGTGCGCGTTCTGTGCCCCGATGATGGCGTAATCCATGGTGCGCTTGAGGTCCGGCGCAAGAGCGTAGCGATCCAGATGCAAAGCCGGTGCGCGGCGGCTCTCGGCCAGCTGACGGCGCACCTCCGGTTCCCGGATCTGCTTGCCCTCCAGAAACCGTGCTGCCGCCCCGTGATCCTGCTGCAGGATCGCCAGCAGCAGGTGGCCGGTATCGGCTTTTTCGCAGCCAAGGTTCCCGGCAAGCTCCACCGCACTGCGCAGCAGCTGATCCGACTCGTGCGAAAAGCCCTTGTACCCGCCAAAGCCAAGTTTTTCCCAAATACTCATTTGCCCGCTCCTTGCTGATGAAATTCGTTTTCACAAGAAGTATAGCCCCGAAGCACAGAAAAAAAACATCTCTTTCTGTCGGGATGGGAAAACAAAAAGGAGATACCCGCAGGCATCTCCCCTTCGCTGTTTGATTTTTTCAGTCCATTTCGGCCAGAGCCTTTTTCAGGTTCTTGGCGATCTGATCCGGGCAGCTGGTATTGCGGAAACCGCAGAGCGTGCCCTCCATGCGGTCGATCACATCTTCGGCCTTCATGCCCTTGACCAGACGGCAGATGCCCTTCAGGTTGCCGTTGCAGCCGCCAATGACCTCCATGGACGCAATGGTGTGGTCATCGTTCAGCACAAAGTTGGTCTGCTTGGAACAGGTGCCGCTGTTCGGGAAGCTGAATTCCTTGCTCATAGTTCAAAATCCTCTCTTTTTGACAGAAATCCCGACGAAGATCGTCTGCTTCTATTATAGAGCAGCGTGCCGGAATGTCAATGTGACCGGGTCACACATCAATACCGCGGCGCTTGTGGGCCAGCTCCAGAATGCGGGCCACCTGATCGTCCGCCGTGGTACAGGTACCCACCGGGTGCGGCACCTTGTGGTTTGCACCGTGGAAGTCCGTACCGCCGGTATGGATCAGCCCATACTGCTCACACAGAGCAGCACACTCGGCCCTGTCCTCCGGGCTGTTGCGGGGGTGCTCCACCTCAATGCCGTCGATGATGCCCTCTTTGGCCAGCTGACGCACCAGCGGCATGCTCTTGTAAACGGTCGGGTGTGCAAATACCAGCACCGCACCGGCAGCTTTCGCCGTGGCGATTACTTCCTGCACCGAGGGATATTTTACCTGATGCAGCACCACGCCGCGCGGCTCCCAGCCAAAGAGATAACTGTACAGCTTGCCGTACACAGCATCGCACAGCCCCAGCTGGTGCAACGCTTCCATAATGCCGCTTTTGAACAGCACACCGCTGTCCTTTGCGTATTCCAGCGCCTGTTCCGTGCGGAACTGCGGGTACAGCGCTTCGATCTCCTTTGCGCTTTGCAGGCCGCACTCGTTGCGGCGCTGTCGCAGGATGTCGCAATGCTCCTTCAGTTCCCGGCTTTCCGGGTCCGGGAAGTAGCACAGCAGGTGCACGCGATGCTTATGCTCATGGTCATAGCCGGTCAGCTCGGTGGCCGGAAGCAGGCGCACGCCGTCCTGCACAGGGTGCTCATAGCAGTAGTTTACGCTGAGCAGGGTGTCGTGGTCGGAAATGGCCATGGTGTCCAGCCCCGCCCGCGCCGCCATGAGCGGCAGGCGGTGGATGGGCACAGAGCCATCGGAACAGGTGGAATGGTTGTGAAGATCGCCGGGCATGGAAAATGAACCTCCCAAGAAAACCAGAGAAAGGCTTCCCCCAAAGAGGAAGCCTTATATCATATCAGTGCTTATAGAAATTGATCAGGCAGCCGTCGGCCAGGATCTTGCGCTCGTCGGCGGTCAGCGGGGCCATGTACAGGCTGAACTCCTTTGCGGTGTCGCCCAGCACATAGGCCTTGATGTCCTGCAGGTCACCCTTGAGGGCCTCGCGGACATTCGGGATAAAGACATAGTCGCCCAGACCGAACGGCGTTGCGCCCACCAGCTGCAACGGCAGCATACCCCAGTTGATGAGGTTGGAGCGGTAGCGCTTGGTGGCGTACTCGGTAACGATGTTGGCACCGGCACCCAGCACACGCTGGCAGCTGGCCGCCTGCTCACGGGCAGAGCCATCGCCGGGCTTGACGGCAAAGATGGTGGATGCGATCTGCACATCGTTCCAAGTCAGGTTTTCGCAGCCGGGCACCTTGTGCAGCTGGGCCAGCACCTCGGCGCTGCCCTCGCCTGCACGGCGGGCCTTTTCTTCGGCCTGCACGGCCTTGGCACGGCCCACATACTCCGGGTCCTTGCGGCTGAGGGTGAACTCGGCCAGACCCAGAGGATTGGAACGGTAAGACGAAGTCTCACCGGAGGGGATCAGCTCATCGGTGGTGGTGACAGGGTCGGTGATGTAAGATGCCACCTTCAGCAGCAGGTTATCGCCCAGCGGTGCAATTTCGGGCCAGTCCTTGATGTTGGGGCCAAGCTTGAGCAGGGCATCGTAATCGCCCTTGCCAAAGCCCTGATACACGCGGGTATCGTAGCTGGAAGGATCGTACTGATACTCCGGCACAGTGGGATCATAGTCGATATCGGTAGCTGGGGTCAGAATGCCGCCGTTGGCCGTGGTGGCCGCAATGCTGCGGGCATCCATCAGTGCCACACCGGAAAGCTGGCCGTTGCCGGGCTTGGAGCCTTCGCGGCTGGGGAAGTTACGGGTGGTATGGCGGATAGACAGCGCGCCGTTGGCGGGCACGTCGCCTGCGCCGAAGCAGGGGCCGCAGAACGCAGTGCGGACGGTGGCACCGCTGGCCATCAGGTCGTGGATGACTCCGGTGCGCACCAGTTCCATCATGATGGGCTGGCTGCCGGGATACACGCTCAGGGCGTAGTCACCGCAGCCGCCGGTGTGGCCTTTGAGGATGGAGGCAGCTTCATAAATGCTGTCGTACAGACCGCCTGCGCAGCCTGCGATCACGCCCTGATCCACACGCAGTTTACCGTTCTCGATCTTGCTGCACAGGTCAAGGCTGACATCCTTACGGCCGATCAGCTTCTGCACATCCTGCTCGCAGGCATGGAGAATATCCTCAAGGTTTGCGTTCAGCTCTTCAATGGTAAATGC
>OKRY01004230.1_pt1 | contig 10148 bp, 10 predicted proteins | sample 1601121 | NCBI WGS metagenome assembly OKRY01 (sample SAMEA3541546, study PRJEB24748) | human gut metagenome | biome: human gut; feature: human-associated habitat; material: faeces | place: China | collected 2012
TCAAAGAGGTGTATATCAACTACATCGGCCCTGTCATCGGCAGCCATACCGGCCCGGGCACCGTGGCCCTGTTCTTCTGGGGCGACGAGCGCAAGGACTGATTGGTCGATAAATTCCCCCCTTTATTTTTCCCATCCCAAACAAAATCCCCTGACCGTTTGGTCAGGGGATTTTGTCGTGTTTGGGCTGGAACTTGCGGCGCTGCCGGTCAGATCTTCGGCACGGGCGTCGGGCGGGCATCGTCCCAGACGGTCTTGGTATCGAACAGGTCGTCGAGCAGATTCGACTGGTAGTACATCCGGTAGCCGTCGATGTTGCGCCGGCCCTGACGGACATACCCGTCGTGAATCTGCACCCAGTGCTCGGCCGAGTCCACGTTGCAGAAATAGCGGAAGCCCAGGCCGTAGAGCGTGTCAAACTTTGCGCCCTTGTAGGCCTCCACGCCGGAAATGTCGCTACCGAAGGGGTAGAGCAGCACGTCGGTCTCGCCGATGACGGCCGCGATCTGATCGTTCCACTTCTGCGCGTCGCTGGCCAGACGCTCGGGCGAAATGTCGCCGTAGGTCAGGTGGCCGTAGCTGTGGCTGGCGATCGTGTAGCCCTCGGCGCGCAGGGCGTCGGCCACGGCGCGCGCTGAACGGAAAATGCTTGAGATGGTAACAAATCAATGGAAATTTGAGTTTGACGAACTGCTTCAAAATAATATCCAAATGAGACAGTCAAGAGAAGCTGCATTGTATGGCGATGATATCGTTCGATACGGAAGCATTTCTCTGACAGCAAAAGGTCAAATGAATCAGAACAAAAAATCAAAGCGCAAATAAGAAGGGAGAATACAATGGATAAGTTTGATGAAAAAGTTATCGGCTACGAATCTACGAAAGAGATTCTGCGTCAGATTCTGGATATTCTAAAAAGACCGGAGGTTTATAAAAGAAAGGGCATTTCTATTCCAAGAGGGCTGCTGATGGAATCTGATCCTGGTCTTGGAAAAAGTCTGCTGGCATCTATCCTGATGGAAGAGTCCGAACGGAAGCCCTTTGTTTTTCGTAAAACCAGTCAGGAAAACAGTTTTCTGGATGAATTAAGGACTGTATTTGCTATGGCAAAGGAGGAAGCACCTAGTATACTGCTCCTAGAAGATTTGAACCTCTATGTAGAATCGAATTCTCCCTATGCGCCGGAATGGGCTTGTCTGCAAGCCTGTATTGATGATGCAAAGGATACAGATCTTTTTGTGATTGCTACTACTAACGATACAAGGTATATGCCACCATCCTTGTTGAGACCGGGTAGATTTGATTATGTGATCTATCTGCAACCTCCGATTGGAGAGAATGCAGAGAACATTGTCAGCTACTATCTCAGGGATAAAGATTTGGCAGAGGATGTACTGATTTCAGATATCGTCAAGGCTATGCCCAAGGTAAGCTGTGCTACGCTGGAAACGGTAATGAACCTTGCTGCGCTGAATAGTGTCTATCAAGGTCATGAGCACATCCAGAAGGAAGATATCACAGAAGCTCTTCTTCAGGTGGTATATAAACTCCAAAAGACGGATAAGGAAACTGACTCCACAGAGTTGCAGAAGATTGCAGTACATGAAGCTGCCCATGCAGTAGTCGGAGAAGTTCTTCACCCCAGAAGCATTGGAATTGTCACGGTTCGCGGAAGCCAAGGTGTAATTGGTGGTATGGTAAATGGCTGTGCTACTTATGCACAAAATGAGGAGGAATTTCTGGATGAAGTAACCAAAACATTGGCAGGCAGAGCGGGTGTGTCTCTGATCTATGGTGTTATGGATATTCAGGCATCGGCCGATATAGAGCAAGCAGATACTTTGTCAACATATCGTCTTCGTACCAACCGGCAAACGTAAATCCTGGACGAACTGCATTCATAGGCAACTGTTTGGATTCTTCCGTCGTATAGGTATCATCAGGCAATTCTTCCCCGTGAAACATATCGTAATGGATCTTGTAGCGCTTCGGTCCCCATTTGGCGTATAGGGTGAGGTCGCCGCCATATTTGTTCTTTTCATCAAAAGGCGTTTTCAAAGTCTCTTCCATATACCAACCGGAAAAATCATAGTTCTTTTTATAAGTACGTTTACTGATTTTAATCGTTTCACCGTATGTATATGGAAAACTTCCGGCAATAACCGTTCCGCCATTCGTTTCATAAGTTACGTGATAAACATTCGGTGCGTGTACAGTAACAAAAAATGATAAAATATGGTTGACAACCCAGAATGCATTTGATAATATTTATCAGGTAAATTCAATATCCCATGGGGGAGTAGTTAGCACGAACGTGTGGTTTGTCAACATTCTGATTATAGGAAAGTATATAATCTGGCAAATCTTAAATAATGAGACTCATGTATATCGATGGACAGTTAATGTGTGGATGCATTGCTGGCAGTTGATATACATGGGTCTTTGTTATTTATCAGAAAATTTTGCTGGGATTCCTTAGGATAACCGATGCCTGGGCTGACGATACGGATACGGAGAGGAAGGAAATGTGGAAATGTTATTATTTTTAAAGGTCTTTTTTACGGAATTTATTGCAGAGATGGGAGATAAGACACAGCTTATGTTAATCGCCCTTACATCGAAATACAAATTAAGGGACATTATATTAGGAACTGCTGCAGCAATTCTTGTACTGAATGGACTGGCGGTTTTAGCAGGTGGACTTGTCAGTGAATTTATTCCTGAATGGCTCATCAAGACCGTTGCAGCGCTGGCATTTCTTTATTTTGCCGCAGCAACGATCACTGGTGATGATGACGAGGATGAAGAAGAGGGCAGTAAAACAAAAATCCAGTTTGCTCCATTGGCAGTGTTCTGTACCTTTTTTGTAGCGGAGCTTGGAGATAAGACACAGCTTACAGCCATCACATTTGGCGCCAATGAAGGTATGGGAGCCGCATGGGTTGTTTGGATCGGATGTTCATTGGGACTTTTTGCGGCGGATATTCTTGGAATGCTAGTGGGGTATTTCTTAAAGAGTAAGACACCGGATGGATTATTGAATACACTTGCGTTTGTCATCTTTTCGATCTTCGGTGTATACACGCTTTATCAGGGACTGAACATGATAAGCGTGAGCGTCTTTACAATTCCGGTATGGCCGGTGCTGATTGCTGCGACAGTTATTTTTGCTGGTTTGTGTGTTTTCCTCTTTATCAGAAGAGAGAAGAAAGGAATGAGATCTGATAAATCTGTAAGAAAATAGTAAGTCCATCGTTCTTGTCAGATAGTAATGGCCTTATCTATAATAATAATAGATAAAATGGTTGAAAAACGGCACGATTTGGGAAGGAAAACATATGAACGGGAGGGAAATCGCATGAAAGAGAGTCTCTGGAAACAGACATATGAGAATATCCTGATCGGAATGGGTTTCATTGGAATCACGCTGAACTTTCTATTTTTAAATCAACTTCTTCCATTCATTGGAATCCTTTTGGTATTTACCGGGTTTCGGAAGTTGAGGCGAGAAAATCAGTGGTTTCAGATTGGTTATGTCGGTGCGGGGCTAAAGGTCGTGATCACGATCGTCTCTATCGTACTTGGGGCAGTGTTGGGACATGAAGAAATCTATGCCTCTTATGTCTGGAAAGTAATCGCATTCTGTGGCGGAATTTTGCCGATCGTTCTTATGGGTTGTTTCTATTTTGGAATGCGGGCGCAATTGAAAAAGCAAAATGTGAACATCAATCATGAGGTTTTGCTTCATATTTTGATCTGGTATGTGGTTGTGGTGGCGCTTGCTGCATGGAATTATCAGGGACTGATACTGGCTTTGATCATCCTTGCTGCTTATATTGGAATTCTGGTGGAATTAAAGCACATCGCGGACAAACTGGAAGAAGCCGGATATATTCTGGAGGAACAAACGGTGAGGATCTCTAATGGAAAATGTGTGGGATGTGCAGTGGTTCTTACGGTTGCAGGGCTTTTTAGTGCGTATCTCTTCTTGGATTCTTACCATATGGAATGGACGATGGTAAAAGAATCACAGGATCCGGTCAGTGAAGAAATCAAAGATCACCTACTGTCTCTGGGACTTCCGGAAGATATCCTGAATGATCTGACAGAAGAAGATCTGCTGGAGTGTAAAAATGCCAGACAGGTTTTCGTGGAACGGGATGATTATCCGATGAACGATGGAGTAAAAGTTGTCAGTGGAACAGAAGGCTACACTCAGTATTCAACAGAATATCCTCAGAAAGAACTGAAACTGAGCGGAGCAGCGATAGAACTGGAGCAAAAAGGCCAGTGGAAGGTGATCCATCATTTCCGGTGGAATGAAGATCCAGGATTCCGGGGCACCGAGAGCTTACAGATTTACCCGGTATACAGTGGGCAGAAGAGCGGCTGGACCGTAAATGGGGGACTTACCGGACAGGTTCTCTACGAGAAAAATGGAACCTCGTACACCGCAGATTACGCAGTCTTACAAAATGAAAACTACAATACCAGAGATGGCTTCCCATTTTACGATATGATGGAGCATAGTAGCATTTTCGCAGAGTTTTCCATGCCGCGTCATGGGGAAAATTGCCGCGGATATGTGGCTTATAAGATCAAAGAGAAAGAAAATGACTGGTGGATTGATTCCTGGTTAAACTATACTCATCAGAATACCCTTGTGCAATATCCAGTTCTGTCTGCGGCCCAGAGCAGAAAACAGGGTGGAGTGATGGATGGGAGGATGTTTACTACTGTACAGAATGCATTGCAGGTACTTCCGGGTGAAAGTAATTAAGATGATGAAAAGTAATTCCGTGATAAATAGACAAAAGGACAACGAGAGAAAATCCGGTTGTCCTTTTTGCGCGTATTAAGATTTGGAATTTATAGCGTCCCATAAGGCGCAATCCCAATCACATATTCCACCCCAATAGCCACCAGCACTACCAGTGCAGAAATAATAAATCCATGAAGCATCGGTTTCGCACCGGAGCGGCATAAGGATTTGAAGTTGGTATTTAAACCAATCGCTGCCAGAGCCGCAATCATCAGAAATTTACTGATACTTTTAAGACCAGAAACCAGTCCGGCAGGTAAAAGTCCCAGGCTAGTCAGCATGGACATGGCGAGAAATCCGAGGATGAACCATGGGAAAATAGAACAGATGCGGACTTTAACACCGTCAGCCTGGGACTTCTGTTTCTTTTTCAGGTGCAGGTTGATGGCTGCAAATGATAATACAGCAGGAATAATGGCCAGGGTTCTGGTCAGTTTGACCATGGTTGCGAAATCACCGGCGGCTTCGCTGAAGGCATATCCGGTTGCCACAACGCTTGAGGTATCATTGACGGCAGTTCCCGCCCACAGACCGAATGCAGCGTCAGAAAGTCCCAGCCACCGGCCGAGCAATGGGAACACCACGATCATAATGGTATCAAAAAGAAAAGTAGCAGACATTCCATAGGCGATATCCATATCGTCAGCCTCGATCACCGGTGCGATGGCAGCGATGGCAGATCCACCGCAGATGCCGGTTCCGGCGTTGATCAGGCTGCTGGTTTTCCAGTTGAGTCCCAAGGCTTTTCCAATCAGCGCACCAAGTCCAAAGCAGGTTGCCAGGGTGAAGATCATGACCGTCAGGGAAAATCTTCCGACGGTCAGGACAGTACGGATGTTTAAACTGGCGCCAAGAAGAATGATGGCGAATTTCAGGATTTTTTTGGAAGTAAATTTAATTCCAGGAGCAGTAGTCGGAGTTGGTTTCCAATATGCATTGACTGCCATGCCGATGAAAAGGGCGATGACAGACGCACCGATCAGGTGAAGTCCGGCATTGGTTTCTAAGATTTCTGCTAATTTTGCGATAACAGCGATTCCCAGTGCCAGCACAACTCCTGGGAGTAAAGCAGGTATTTTTTTTATCATTTGTCTTGAGTTCCTTTCATTTTACATTTCGCTTTATTTTAAATCAGATTCATGATAAGATAAATGCATAATAAGTAATGAATCAATTCTGATTTGTTATCAATGGAGGAACAATATGGAACAGCGCCTGGAATCTTTTCTGACACTCTGTGATACCATGCATTATGGCCGGGCTGCAGAAAAGTTACATTTATCCCAGCCTGCGGTCAGTAAGCATATCCAGTCCCTGGAGAATCAATATGGAGTTTCTTTATTTACCTATGCCAACCGACGTTTGCAGAAAACCAGGGAAGGCGAGGTTCTGCAGCAGTATGTGCAGACGCTTCGGTATAATGAAGAAAAACTGATGGAAAAGCTTTGCCAGCAGTCCACCAGCCTTCTCCGTATCGGTGCGACAAAATCCATTGGTGAATACGTGCTTCTGCCGAACATCAAGCGGTTTTTATCATTTCCGGAACATGAGATTGAGTTTTTGGTAGATAATACGGAGCGTCTGCTGGAGCGGCTGGATCACAGTGAACTGGATTTCGTGGTTCTGGAAGGAATTTTCCATAAGCAGCATTACGATTGGATCTTGTTCAGGAATGAGCCGTATATCGGTATATGCGCAAAAAATCATCCATTTGCAGGACGGGAAGTAAACGTGGAAGAATTATTGGCGGAACGGATCATTTTGCGGGAAAAAGGATCTGGAACAAGAAAGATATTTGAACGAGAATTGGAAAATATCGGTTTTACCACAGACGCCTTTCAGAAGCAGATCTGTATCAGTTCTTTTGAAATCATCAAATCCCTGGTCAGCGATGGTTATGGGATCAGTTTTCTGTATCAGGCGGTGATTAAAGATAACAAAAATCTGGCACAATTTATCTGTCCACCGTTGACTGGGGTTCATGAGTTTAATGCAGTATTTTTAAAAGGGACAGATGCTGGGAGTATGGTAAAAAAATTTATGGCAAATGATACGAAGAGAAAAAGAAAGGAAAGCGAATGCGATATTTAAAACCACATTTTTACGATAAATTCGTTTGTACAGCGGGAGCATGTCCAGATACCTGCTGTGCCGGATGGCAGATCATGATTGATGAAGAGTCTTTGGACCGCTATGGAAAGGAAAAGGGCGAGTTTGGAACACGACTACGGAATTCCATTGACTGGGAAGAGGAATGCTTTTACCAGAATGACCGCCGCTGCTCGTTTTTAAATGAGAAAAATTTGTGCGATCTTTACAAAGCGCTTGGTCCGGATGCACTCTGTGACACTTGCCGCATGTATCCGAGACATACGGAAGAATATGAGGGACTGAGAGAATTATCTCTTTCTCTATCTTGTCCGGAAGCGGCAAAAATGATTCTTTCCTGTCAGGAATCCGTTCATTTTGTGGAGGAAGAGGACGAGAAAGAAGATGATTTTGAAGATTTTGATTTTATGATGTTTTCCCAGCTGGAAGATACCAGGGATGTCCTGTTTTCTATTTTACAGGATCGATCCCTTCCTCTGGCGCTGCGCATGGCGGCAACCGAACAGCTGGCAGAACAATATCAGATCTGTATGGAAGAGCAGCGGGAGTATGAGATAGATGATCTTCTGCGGGAGTGTGAACGCCATCACAAGGAGCAGACGCTGCAGGAATTTGTATCAGAGAGCCTTTCTGCAAAAGGAGTGGATGCAGCGTCCTTTCATCAGTGGGAGCGACAGAAAGAAGAACTGCAGGTTCTGCGTAGTCTGGAACGTCTGCGTCCGGAATGGGATCAGGTGCTTGATGGAGTGGAAAAATGGCTTTATGGGAGCAGAGAAGAACATTACCGGCATATTTGTGAAGAATTTCACAAAATGTACGGAAGCCTCAGCAGCCACAAAGAAGAATGGGAGAACCTGGGTGAACAGCTTCTGATGTTTTTTGTGTATACCTATTTTTGCGGCGCTGTTTACGACGATATGGTCTGCTCCAAGATGGAACTGGCGTTATTTTCCGTCCGCTGGATTCAGGAATTTCTGATGGTCCGGTGGCTGGAAGATGGAAAAATGCTGTCCATGCAGGATGTGGAGGAGATTTCCTGGAGATATGCCAGGGAAGTGGAACATTCCGATGATAATCTAAATGCGCTGGAAGATTGGCTGTTTGAGCATTATGCGCCGGAAGGGTGTGTACTGGAGGAAGAGTAAAATGAAGAGAGGACGTATACTGGAAAATATTTGTAGGATATGGTTGATTTTGGTAATTGGAATGTGCGTCGGTTGTGGGAAAAATGAAGCAGTAGACAGTGATTCAGGAGCGGAAATAGTGACAAGTGTAGACAGTGAAACTGATCAAAGTGAAGAACAACCGAGCAGCACAGAAGCTGAAAACCTTGATGAGAGATGGAATGATACCTTAGAAATCGATTTTGCGTATGATTATTCAGAAGATATCAAGACAGATGCTGACTATATGGTGTCGGTTTCGGATTCTTTGCAGGAAGAATTAGAAAATATTGAGAAGATCACACAAAAATATACTCCCTTAGCGGAAAAAGCACAAACCCAGGGAGAGATGAATGTTTCATCCAGATGGCTTTATGTGATATGGGATACAGAACTGAACGATCTCTGGAATCGGTTCAGCAAATTGGCAGATACACAGACAAAAGAGCAGGTTCTCACAGACCAGAGAAACTGGATTGCCATGAAAGAGGAAGCAACATTCTTAAGCATTGGCAGCAGCGAGGAAAATGGCAGTATGTATCCGTTGCTTCAGAACTCATTTCTGGAAGAAATTACGAAAAACAGAGCCTATATTCTTGCGGAAAAATTGGCAGAAGTAAAGGGCGAAACTTTTCTTATGCCAGAACGATCAGAAAAATACGGTCTGTATGTAGACAACCAGGGAACAGGAGATATCTATAGCTCTCTGATCACCAGACAGGGAATCGATGGTGAAGATCAGGTGGTTATCTCTGCATACAGACAGGGCGAAATCGAAGGAACGTTTATTGACCAGGGAGATGGGAAATTGGTTGTCACATCGGACGATGGAAGTGTAAAAGGTGTGATTCAGATGAATGGATGGAATGGAGCAAGTTTTACAGTGACAGAAGTGACTGGAGAATCGCCTTTTGCTGAGGGCGAGGTATTTGAGTTTCCATTTGTATTTTAAGAAAGGGTTGAAAATAACAGCCTTTTAGAATAGATTTCGCTGGAAAGAGAGAGTGGAGTGAGGATCATGCTGGAAACAAAAAGATTAATTTTGAGAAAGTGGACAGAAGCTGATGCGGAAAGTTTATTTCAATATGCAAGTAACACGGAAATTGGACCGGTTGCAGGCTGGCCTCCGCATAAAAGTGTGGAAGAAAGTAAAGAAGTGATCAAAAATGTATTTAATGGTGCGGAATGCTATGCTATTTGTGAAAAAGAAAACAATGCAGCAATCGGTGCGGTGGAATTGAAGTTGAATGGACATACAGATATGACCGAACGGGATGATGAGTGTGAACTGGGTTACTGGCTTGGACAGCCATTCTGGGGAAAAGGTTATATGCCAGAAGCCGCTGGAGAACTATTAAGACATGGATTTGAAGATCTGGGTATGACTGCCATCTGGTGCGGTTATTATGACGGGAATCAGAAATCAAAACGTGTGCAGGAAAAATTGGGATTTATGTTTCATCACATATGCAGAGAAGCACCGGTGCCGCTTCTGGGTGAGGTGAGAGTGGAATATATAAATGTTATGACAAAGGAGCATTGGGAAGGCGTGTAAGATGAACATTAGAAAAGCAATGAGTCCTGATTTATCAAGAGTCGCTGAAATCTATGTATTTAACAATCGAATCAATTATTTTCCGATATTTAAAGACGCGGGATTTTCATTCGGAAAACTTCAAGTGGTGTCATTAGTAGACCAGTATCTTAAAAGAAAGAAAATCCTTGAAAATATTTATGTATTTGATGATGGTTTGATAAAAGGTTTTATTCAAATAAAGGGAACGGAAATCTGCCAGTTATTTGTAGAATCGTTTTTTCAAAATGAGGGAATTCGCTGCCGGGGATGCCCGTGTGCTCCAGCCGTCGGATCTCCCGGTCTACGGCCTCGTACTTCTCCCGCACCGCCTGCATCCGCTCCTCCGGCACCAGCCCCAGCCGGTAGCCGATGGGGGTCAGCCGCCGGTCGGCGTTGTCCTGCCGCAGCAGCAGCCGGTACTCCGACCGGCTGGTCATGATGCGGTATGGCTCCTCCGTTCCCTTGGTCACCAGATCGTC
>OKRY01004240.1_pt1 | contig 10134 bp, 8 predicted proteins | sample 1601121 | NCBI WGS metagenome assembly OKRY01 (sample SAMEA3541546, study PRJEB24748) | human gut metagenome | biome: human gut; feature: human-associated habitat; material: faeces | place: China | collected 2012
AGAAAAACCGAAACAAAAATGCCCAGTCCCAGCATTCCGGCCCCTATGACACACGCCATAAAGTCCTGTCCCGGACCCAGCAGTTGCGGCAAATTTCCCTGGTCATCCTTAAACAGCATCTGAAAAAACCAAAGCAGGAACGTCAGCATAAAGATGGCATAAATGGTCTTTATACTGAAACGAGGCCCCAATATCTTCAATGCGAATCCCAGAAAAATGGCATTGATCACAAAATAGGAAATCTGTATTTCCACCCCTGTCGCATAATAGATAATCGCGGCAATACCGGTTACACCACCCGTGGTTATCTGATATGGAAGCATGAACAATACCCATGCCAGTGAATATACGATTAGCCCGAAAGTAATGGCAAGGTAGTCTTTCGACTCCCTGCCCAACTTCTTTTTCAACACTGCTTCCATGTTTCAGTCGTTCATTGGATTAAAGCACAATATTGACAATCTTCTTCGGAACGATGATGACCTTCTTCGGAGTCTTTCCTTCAATCCATTTCTGCGACTGCTCTTCGTTCATTACCGCCTGCTGGATGGTATCGTTGTCGGCATCGGCCGGGAATTCCATCGTAAAGCGAGCCTTACCGTTGAAAGAAATCGTATATTTCACGGTATCTTCCTTCAGGTATTCTTCGTTGCACAGCGGCCATTGAGCGTCACAAACCGAAGTGGTGTGTCCCAATACCTCCCACAACTCTTCGGCCAGGTGAGGAGCAAACGGTGCAATCAGTACCACCAGGTCGCTCAGCACAGCCTTGTTGCGGCATTTCAGAGCAGTCAGTTCATTGACACAGATCATGAACGCACTGATGGAAGTATTGTAAGAGAAGGCCTCGATATCCGCAGACACCTTCTTGATCAGTTTATGAATGGACTTCAGTTCTTCCTTAGTCGCCTCACCCTCTACCGGCAGGAAGTTGTTCTGACGGTCGTAGAACAGGCTCCACAGTTTCTTCAGGAAGCGGTGTACACCGTCGATACCGTTGGTATCCCAAGGTTTTGACTGCTCTACCGGGCCGAGGAACATCTCGTACATACGCAAGGTATCGGCACCGTATTTCTCCACAATCATATCCGGGTTGACCACGTTGTACATAGACTTACTCATCTTCTCGACAGCCCATCCGCAGACGTATTTGCCGTCTTCCAGAATGAACTCTGCCGTATGATATTCCGGACGCCAGTTCTTGAATGCCTCCACATCGAGGATATCGTTGGATACGATGTTCACATCCACGTGCAGCAGAGTCACTTCGTACTGGTCCTTCAAGCCCAGCGACACGAACGTATTGGTATCCTTGATACGGTATACGAAGTTGCTTCGTCCCTGAATCATACCCTGGTTGACCAGCTTCTGGAACGGTTCTTCCTTCACGCTGACACCCAGGTCGAACAGGAACTTGTTCCAGAAACGAGAATAAATCAAGTGTCCGGTAGCATGTTCCGTACCTCCGACATACAGGTCTACATTCTGCCAGTAATGATCGGCCTTTTCCGATACCAGTGCCTCAGTATTGTGAGGATCCATATAACGCAGGTAGTACGCACTTGAACCGGCAAATCCCGGCATCGTATTCAGTTCGAGCGGGAATACGGTCACGTTGTCAATCTTGGAGTTTTCTACCACTTCGCCCTTTTCCACATCCCAGGCCCAGCGGGTAGCGTGTCCCAATGGAGGCTCACCGCTTTCGGTAGGCAGGAACTTGTCGACTTCCGGCAATTCCAGAGGCAATTTGCTCTCGTCGATCATATACGGCATACCGTCCTTGTAATATACCGGGAACGGCTCGCCCCAGTAACGCTGACGGGAGAAGATGGCATCACGCAGACGGTAGTTCACCTTTACACGTCCCAACTGATGTTCCTTCACGTATTTCTTGGTAGCAGCAATCGCTTCCTTGATGGTCAGGCCGTTCAGATTCAGGTCGCAGTACGGAGTCACTCCAGCCTTCGGAGAATTGCATACAATACCTTCTTTTGCATCAAAGCTTTCTTCACTTACGTCACAGCCTTCTACCAGCGGTATGATCGGCAGACCGAAATGTTTGGCAAAAGCATAGTCACGGCTGTCGTGTGCAGGCACTGCCATGATGGCTCCTGTACCGTAACCGGCCAATACATAGTCGCTGATCCATACAGGTACAGCCTCACCGGTAAACGGATTTACGGCATACGAACCACTGAATACACCGGTCACACGGCGGTCGACAATACGTTCACGCTCGGTACGCTTCTTCGTACGTTCCAGGTAAGCCTCTACCTCTGCACGCTGTGCGTCGGTAGTCAGCTGAGCCACCAGTTCGCTTTCCGGAGCCAGCACCATGAAGGTTACTCCGAACATGGTATCGGCACGGGTAGTAAAGATAGTGAATTCCAGGTCGCTGTCTTTCACCTTGAAGCGGACTTCAGTACCCTCAGAACGACCGATCCAGTTACGCTGAGTCTCTTTCAGAGAGTCGGTCCAGTCTACGGTTTCCAAACCGTCGAGCAGACGCTGTGCATAGGCAGACACACGCAGACACCACTGACGCATCTTCTTCTGAACTACCGGATGACCGCCACGTTCAGAAACTCCGTCGACTACCTCATCGTTGGCCAGTACCGTACCCAGTGCAGGACACCAGTTTACCATGGTCTCACCCAGGTAAGCAATACGGTAGTTCATCAGGATTTCCTGCTGTTCCTTCTCGCTCTTTGCCTTCCATTCTTCGGCAGTAAATACGAGTTCCTCACTGCAAGCCGCATCCAGACCTTCCGTACCCTTTTCTTCAAAATGCGCGATCAGTTCGCTGATAGGCATTGCTTTCTGACAAGCGTTGCAATAGAAACTGCCGAACATCTTCTGGAAAGCCCACTGTGTCCAGTGATAATAACCCGGTTCACAAGTACGGACTTCACGGTCCCAGTCGAAGCTGAAGCCGATTTTATCCAGCTGCTCACGGTAACGGCTGATGTTGGCCGCTGTAGTCACTGCCGGATGCTGTCCGGTCTGAATGGCATACTGCTCTGCCGGCAGGCCGTACGCATCGTATCCCATCGGGTTCAACACATTGAAGCCCTGCAGACGCTTGTAACGGGCATAAATATCGCTGGCAATGTATCCCAGCGGATGACCCACATGCAAGCCCGCTCCCGATGGATAAGGGAACATGTTCAGCACATAGAATTTCTTCTTGGATTCATCCTCTGCAACTTTATAGGTCTTATTATCCGCCCATTTCTGCTGCCATTTTTTTTCAATCTCTCTGAAATTGTATTCCATAAGTGATAATATGATTTGTTTTCGTTTTTTCGTATTCCGACGCAAAGATAGTCAAAATAAAATTATCAGCGCTCAAATTTATTATATCTCGCCAGCATACATGCTCCGACTACCCCGGCCTTGTCCAGTAATTTCGACAAAACAATCACCGAATCCTTGTTGACCATATTCAGAGAATACTTTCTGACGGCGCTGCGCACCGGCTGCAGCAGGTAGTCTCCGGTCTGTGCCAGAACCCCTCCGATGATCACCATCTCCGGATTCAGCAGGTTGATGACACCGGCCAGATACCTTCCCAGTTTCTGGGCAATCTCTTCCAGGATTTCAATGCACAGCAAATCCTCCTTGTTGGTAGCCGCCACAATATCTTCCAGCGTCAGGGACTTCTCGTCTTTCAGAATCTGTTCCGAGAGGATGGAACGTTTTCCTTCCTTTACGTTCTCTATCAGAATACGGTGAAACGCAGCTCCCGAAACTTCGGTCTCGAGACAACCCCTCTTTCCGCAGTGACAGATAATCTCGTTGTCAAAGACATTGAAATGTCCCAGTTCTCCCGAGAACCCGGATTTGCCCAGATACATCTTCCCGTCGATGATGATTCCGGCTCCCAGTCCCCAGTTCAGGTTGATAAAGATAAAGTTCTTCTCTCCTTTGACCACTCCCTCCATCATCTCTCCGTAGGTCATGGCCCTTGTATCATTGTCGATGCTCACCGGGAATCCCAGCCGTTCGGAAAGGATCTCAGCCAGCGGACGCTCCTCAAAATTAAACAGACTGAAACTGTATCCGGATTCCGGATTCACCCGGCCGGATATGTTGACGCCGATATTGACTATTTTGTTCTTGTCGACCGAAACACTGGAAATAAACCGGCTCACATGTTCACAAAACAAATTCAGCCCTTCGGGAGAATTAGGCAGCGAGCAGTTCACCGACACCGGATTCTCCATCAGTTCGCCCACAAAGTTCATCACTCCCATAGAGAGTCCGAATTTCTTGATGTCTACTCCGATAAAATACCCTGCTTCCGGATTAAGGCCGTATAGAGTGGGAGGTCTGCCTTCACTGGTCTCCATCTTTCCATGCGTAATGATGTACCCTTCATCACACATCTCCGTCACAAACTTAGTGACCGTAGGGACACTCAGGTCCAGTTCCTTCGCCAAGTCCGGAATCGTAGAAAAATGATTGTACATATAATAATTGACAATCCTCTTTTTCGTCAATGCACTTTTCACTCCCCGCTCTATATCATGAAACAGTTTTATTTCCATTTTCGTTATTTTATTGATTCTATGCAAACTTAATTAAAAATAGTCTAATATTAAGGCAATAATTTAAAAAATTTTCACGTGGAACAGAGGGATATCCTAAAGATTGTCAACTAACTGAGACAAATCTCCACAAAATACGACTGTGAAAAAATCCTTTTTTGTTTTCTTTTTAAATTATATCCTTAACTTTACAAGAAAAATGTGATTTATGAAGACACTAACCTTAAGATTTTCCTTATTTATCGGTTGCATCCTGCTTTCCCTTATTAAACTCTCTGCCGGTAACGGAGTGCCTCCCTTGCCGGTCAACCAAGGAGTATCGGCTCCTTTTGCTGGAACTGCCGGACATTGGCTGATAGTGGGAGGAGGATGTAACTTCCCCGACTGTCCTGCTGCCGAAGGAGGAGTCAAGCAGTATTACCAGGAAGTTTACGGACTGAACCTCAACGACCCGCAGGGGGGATGGAAAAGAATAGGGCAACTTCCAGAGCCGGTGGCCTACGGAGCCACGCTGAGCGAAGGTAACAACCTGTATTTCATCGGAGGAGAGAACAGGAACGGCAAACTGAAAACGGCTTATCAGCTGGTATTTGATCCGGATTCCTGCCAGCTTCACCTCTTCCGTCTGCCCGACCTTCCGGAGCGGATGGCACAGCTATCGGGCACAGCTATCGGAAAGCAGTTGTACGTAACCGGAGGCGACCAGGAAACGGGAGGGAACCATCTCTATACCATTGATTTAGAAAAAGAATCAGCACAATGGGAGAAACGGGCTGCCTATCCGGGACCGTCAAGATTACAGAGCATTGTACTCGGAAACGGAAAGGACCGTCTTTTTCTGACTGGGGGATACCAGCCGGCACGCTCCGGTGCGGAAAGTCAGTTGTCATACGATATTTTATGCTATCACCTTACACAGGATAAATGGGAGGTACTGACTTCACTCCCATCGGATTCCAGTCAGATACCCCGTTGCCTGGCAGGAGGAAGTGGAGTATGCTGGAACCAGCGGCTGATTCTGACCGGCGGAGTCAATTCACGTATTTTCAAAAATGCCCTCGACGGGAAAGCCCCCAAGGATTATTTGAAAAAGCCAGTAGACTGGTATCGGTTCAATGACGACGTACTGGTGTACCATCTTGACAAACAAACATGGGAAATCATTCCGCAGGTAAAAGGAATGGCCAAAGCAGGAGGCGTACTGGTCAGCTACCGTAACAGCCTGTATATGATATGTGGAGAAACCAAACCGGGAATACGGTGCAATGACATCATCTGCCTTCCTTTATCCAATCTGCTTAATAAACATTCTTTATGAAGTGTATTTATTAAATAAAAATATTAATAAATTAACCCTTATAAATTGCCTTATATTTATAAATTAATTATTTTTGCCTGAACTAATCACTCATTCAATTTATTATGGAAAAAATTACTGGACTTATCAACGCCCCGTTTACCCCATTCGACAAGAATGGAGAAGTAAACTATGCCCCCATTGAGGCTTATGCAAACATGTTGGTCAAAAACGGCCTGAAAGGTGTCTTCATCAACGGTTCTTCAGGAGAAGGATACATGCTGACAGACGAAGAACGGATAAAACTGGCCGAACGCTGGATGGAAGTATCTCCAAAAGACTTTAAAGTGATTGTCCATGTGGGCAGCTGCTGCGTGAAATCCAGTAAAATGCTTGCCGAACATGCACAGAGTATCGGTGCATGGGGAATCGGCGCCATGGCTCCTCCTTTCCCGAAAATCGGACGGATTGAAGAACTGGTGAAATACTGCGAGGAAATCGCTGCCGGTGCTCCGGAACTGCCTTTCTATTATTACCACATTCCGGCTTTCAACGGTGCATACCTGCCGATGACTGCCCTGCTGGAAAGTGTGGACGGACGTATTCCGAACTTTGCCGGTATTAAATATACGTATGAAAGCATTTATGAATACAACCAGTGCCGCCTGTACAAGAACGGAAAATTCGATATGCTGCACGGACAGGACGAAACCCTTCTGCCGTCACTGGCAATGGGAGGTGCACAAGGAGGTATCGGTGGTACGACCAATTACAACGGCGTGAACCTGGTAGGCATTCTGGATGCCTGGAAGGCAGGCGACCTGGAGAAGGCCAGAGAACTGCAGAATTTCTCACAGGAAGTCATCAACGTAATCTGCCATTACCGCGGAAACATCGTAGGAGGAAAGCGCATCATGAAGCTCATCGGACTGGATCTGGGCAAGAACCGTACGCCGTTCCAGAACATGACCGACGAAGAGGAGAGCCGGATGAAGGCCGAACTTGAAAGCATCCACTTCTTTGAACGTTGTAATCAGTTGTAAGCTATGATGGATAAGAAAAGTTATTTAGGCTATTGGGCCGAATCATACAAGACCGACCTGCAGACCAATATCCTCCCGTTCTGGCTGACGCACGGACTCGATACCGTAAACGGAGGTGTATATACCTGCATCGACCGGGAAGGCAATCTCATGGACCCGACAAAATCGGTCTGGTTTCAGGGAAGATTCGCCTATATCTGCAGCCATGCATACAACCACATTGCCCGGAACCAGGAGTGGCTGGATGCAGCCAAATCCACCCTCGACTTCATCGAAGCGCATTGCTTTGATACCGACGGAAGAATGTTTTTTGAAACGACGGCACAGGGAGTGCCTCTCCGCAAAAGAAGATACGTGTTCAGCGAAAGTTTTGCAGCCATTGCCATGGCCGAATATGCACTGGCAAGCGGCGACAAGTCGTATGCAGAAAAGGCACTGGCACTCTTCAAGGAGATGCGCCGTTTCCTGAGTACTCCGGGAATCCTGGAGCCCAAGTACCTGCCTACCTTGCAGGCACAGGGACACTCCATCACCATGATCATGATCAACGTGGCTACCTGTATCCGGCAGGTCATCAGCGACCCTGAACTGGACAAGCAGATTGACGAGTCGCTTTTCGCCCTGCGGAATTACTTCATGCACGAGGAATTCCAGGCACTGCTCGAAACGGTCGGACCGAAAGGTGAGTTTCTGGATACGCTGAACGGACGCCTCATCAACCCCGGACACTGTATCGAAACAGCCTGGTTCCTGTTCGATGTGGCGCGCGACCGCCAGATGGACCAAAGCATCATCGACACCGCACTGACCATTCTCGACTGGTCCTGGGAATGGGGATGGGACAAAGAGTACGGAGGCATCATCAACTTCAGGGACTGCAAGCACTTCCCGCCTCAGGACTATTCACAGGACATGAAGTTCTGGTGGCCACAAACGGAAGCCATCATTGCCAACCTGTATGCCTACAAGCTGACCGGAGACGAGAAATACCTCAAGCAGCACCGGATGGTCAGCGAATGGACCTATGCACACTTCCCCGACCACGAGTACGGAGAGTGGTACGGATACCTGCACCGCGACGGAAGTCTTGCACAGCCCGCCAAAGGCAACCTGTTCAAAGGTCCGTTCCACATTCCTAGAATGATGATCAAAGCTTATACATTATGTAACGAGATACTTGCCGGAGAATAATTCCGGCAAGCATCCCAACCTATTAATCCTTATCTAATACCGCATATTCTACATGAAAACTTCTAAACTATATCCATGGTTTGTCGTGGCCCTGCTCTGGGGGGTAGCCTTGCTCAATTACATGGACAGACAAATGCTCAGCACAATGAAAGAGGCCATGCAAGTGGACATAACCGCCTTACAGTCGGCTGTCAACTTCGGACATCTGATGGCAGTATTCCTCTGGATATATGGTTTGATGAGTCCTGTTTCCGGAATCGTCGCCGACCGTATGAACCGGAAATGGCTGATCGTCGGAAGCTTGTTCGTATGGTCTTCCGTAACGTTTCTCATGGGAGAAGCCTCTTCTTTCAGTCAGATTTTCTGGCTGCGCGCACTCATGGGAGTCAGTGAAGCCCTGTATATTCCTGCCGGCCTGTCTCTGATTCCGATTATCACTCCGAAAAGACACGTTCCCTGGCCGTAGGTATCCACATGACCGGTCTGTACACCGGACAGGCCATCGGCGGATTTGGAGCCACCGTAGCGGCCTCCTTTACGTGGCAGACCACTTTCCACTGGTTCGGCATCATCGGTATCGCCTATGCCTGTCTGCTGATTCTCTGTCTGAAGGAAAAGAAAGCTGTAATCGAAGAAGAAAGAACCGTATGCAATGAAAACGAGAAAGTCATCACGAGTCTCAAATCTCTGATTACCAACACGGCCTTCTGGGTGATTCTTTTCTACTTTGCGGTTTCCAGCCTCCCCGGATGGGCCACCAAGAACTGGCTCCCCACCCTCTTCTCTGAGAACCTGAACATGCCCATGTCAATGGCCGGTCCGATATCGACCATCACCATTGCCGTTTCGGCCTTCGTAGGAGTCGTAATAGGCGGCACGCTGTCCGACAGATGGGTACAGAAGAACATCAAAGGGCGCATTTACACCGGGGCCATCGGACTCGGAATGACGATTCCTTCCCTGCTGCTGCTGGGTATGAGCAGCAACCTGATAACCGTAGTCGGTGCCGGACTGCTGTTCGGAGTAGGCTATGGAATGTTCGACGCAAACAACATGCCCATCCTCTGCCAGTTTGTTTCTCCGCGACAGAAAGCCACTGCTTATGGTGTAATGAACATGACAGGAGTATTCGCAGGTGCATTCATCACCCACCTGATGGGCAGATGGAGCGACGGAGGAAATCTGGGAATGGGATTTGCCGTACTGGCAGCTATCGTAGCCCTGGCCCTCTTTGCACAATTGTATTTCTTACATCCAAAATCCAATCAATAACCGGCATCTTTTTTCAATATGATTATCTCTAACCTGAAACACAGCGAGCGGATTGAACCGCTCCATCCCGCTTTCAAAAAAGCCTTTGACTACATCAAGTCGCACGACCTCCTGCACGAGGAATGCGGACGGATTGAACTGGACGGTGACCGTCTTTTCATCAACAACGTCGCTCCAGCCTGCCTCCCTGCCGAAGCACAAGTGCTGGAAGTCCACCGGGACTATATCGACATCCACGTCCTGCTCGAAGGCAAAGAACGAATCGGATGGAAGGCCCTGGAAGGATTACATGCCGAAAAACAGGCTTATGAGGCTGCATCCGACTGTGCTTTGTATACCGACCAACCCACTTTTTATGTAGATTTGCAACCGGGGGAATTCGCTGTCGTATTCCCCGAGGACCCGCACGCTCCTCTTATCGGAGAAGGCCGCATACGCAAATTAATTGTAAAAGTAAAAATCTAAAAATACAGCAATCATGAAAACCATCTTACTACTTGCCGCAGGACTTGTTTCCTCACTGGCCGCACAAGCCGCGGATACGCTGTTCGTCAAAGAGCCACAGATACCAGTCCTGATTGAACGGAAAGACAATGTCCTGTTCTATATGCGGATGGACGCGCAAGAGACCCAGAAACTGGACCACATTACACTTGAATTCGGTCCCAATGTACCGTTGTCACAAATCCAGTCGGTAAAACTATACTACGGAGGCACAGATGCCCGGCAGGTCCGGCTGCTTTCGAAAGGAAATCACCTGCGTGCCGGGAAAAAGGTCGGG
>OKRY01004241.1_pt1 | contig 10133 bp, 9 predicted proteins | sample 1601121 | NCBI WGS metagenome assembly OKRY01 (sample SAMEA3541546, study PRJEB24748) | human gut metagenome | biome: human gut; feature: human-associated habitat; material: faeces | place: China | collected 2012
ATAAGGAGAGGCAGTGGAGAGCATATTTTTTGCCACGCACATGTCGCGGCAAAAAATTTCAAGATCATTTGCGCCGTGCGCGGCGCAAACTTTCCGCTCTACAAGGGAGGTCACTTATGGATTGGTATCCTTTATGGAACTCGCTGCGCATTGCGGCGCTCGTCCCATTGGGCTGCCGCCCAACGGGAGCCCTGATTTGAAAAGCACGGTCGGAAGTGAATTCCGTCCGCGCCAAGGTTTTGCCTGTCGGCAAAACGCTTGAACGCCGCATTTGCGGCGGCGTGGAGATCGCCTGAATCTCCCAAACTCCAGAAAATCGGAGGTCACGATGGATTGGTATCCCCTCTGGAACTCGCTGCGCATTGCGGCGATCTCCACGGTCGTTATTTTCTTTGCCGGCATTTTTGCCGCCTATTATATCGCAAAGCTTCCGCGCCTGGTCAAAGGTGTGCTCGATGTGCTTCTGACGCTGCCGCTCGTGCTGCCGCCGACGGTCGTGGGCTATCTGCTGCTGCGCGTGTTCGGCCCCAAGCGCGTCATCGGCGCGTGGGTGCTCGAAACGTTCGGCGTCAAGATGGTCATGACCTGGTGGTCGGCCATCTTTGCCACGGTGGTCGTCATCTTCCCGCTGATGTACCGCACGGTGCGCGGCGCGTTCGAGTCTTTTGACGAGACGCTGGCCTATTCTGGACAGACGCTGGGCCTGTCGAATACCTACATTTTCTGGCGTATCCGCATGCCGTACTGCCGTCAGGGCGTGCTGGCCGGCACAGTGCTGGCCTTTGCCAGAGCACTTGGTGAATACGGCGCGACGAGCATGATCGCGGGCTACACACCCGGCAAGACCGCGACGATCTCCACCACGGTCTATCAGCTCTGGCAGACGAACAACGATGTGCTGGCGACGAAGTGGGTCTTGGTCAATATTGCGATCTCCGCCGTCGTGCTGCTGGCGGTCAACATGCTCGAGCGGCGTGACTTCCTCACGGATGCGAGCAAGGCGAGGAGGGCGAGAAGATGAGTTTGTCTGTCGATATTGAAAAAAAGCTTGGCGCGTTTCATCTGCGCTCACAGTTTGAAGCGCCGGACGAGACGATGGCGCTGCTCGGTGCCTCGGGCTGCGGCAAGAGCATGACATTAAAGTGCATCGCAGGCATCGTGACGCCCGACCGCGGGCGCATCGTGCTCGGCGGCCGCGTGCTGTTTGACAGCGAAAAGAAGATCAATCTGCCGCCGCAGCAGCGCAGGGTCGGATATCTTTTCCAGCAGTACGCGCTGTTCCCGAACATGAGCGTGGAGCAGAATATCCTCTGCGGCATCCGCAGCGGAGATAAGGCGGAAAAGCGCCGTGTGCTGGCAGAAAAGATCCGCATGTTCCGCCTTGAGGGCCTTGAGAAAAAGCACCCCGCGCAGCTCTCCGGCGGTCAGCAGCAGCGAGTGGCGCTCGCGCGCATTTTGTGTTCCGAGCCGGAGGCGATTTTGCTCGACGAGCCGTTCTCCGCGCTGGACAGCTACTTAAAGTGGAATCTTGAGATCGAGCTTGCCGACCTGCTCGCGACGTTCAACGGCCCCATCCTCTGGGTCAGCCACGACCGCGATGAGTGTTACCGCAACTGCCGCAGCGTCTGCGTGATGGAAGACGGCCGGACCGGCGAGGTCACGCCGATGGACGAGATGATCCGCCATCCGGGCAGCGTCAGCGCGGCGCGCCTCGCGGGCTGCAAGAACTTCTTCGCCGCCGAGGCGAGAGACGGCAAAGTCTACCTGCCCGAGTGGAACGTGGCGCTGCCGCTTGCTGGCATGGAAAATACCTTTACGACGATTGGCATTCCAGACAATGCCGTCACCATGAGCGAGAACGGCGCCATGAGCTGCACCGTCTGCCGCATGATCCTCGGCGTGGAGGAGAACATTCTCCTGCTGCGTCCGGAGGGCAGCGCCGAAGGCGCGCCGATGCTGCGTATCACTGTTGGACATGAAAGTGATCTGCAAGCGGGGGCAGCCGTCCGCGTTGCACTGGACTACAGCAAACTGTTACTCCTGTGAATTGAAAAAGTGAGAGCAGGGCAATACCCAGCTCTCTTTTTCCGTCAAAATATAAATACAATTCGTAATATTCTGCCGAAATATAACGAAACACGGCGGTTTTGGGAAATTCCTTCGCCCATTTATCAAAATCTGCCTTCTTTGCAGCCACATACCATTTTTCCATGCAGGTTCCCACTTTCGTAATTGTTTTTCCCTGAGACTCACTCCTTAGGTATTATAGCATAAAAAAGGCTTGTGCATCTCCTTTTTTGTGTATCAGGTAGATTCCCGGATGATCAAGGTTGGGAATGTGATATGGGACTGCACATAGAGATTCGGTTTTTTTATTTTTTGCAGAATATACTTCCCGGCCTGCACCCCCATATCGTAGACGTCGATGTTCACGACAGAGAGCATGGGCTTCAGGATCTGAGAAAACGGGAAGTCGTCAAAAGTAATCACCTTCATTTCCTCCGGGATCAGGATTCCCCTGTCATGAAGGGCATTCACACAGCCGTAGGCGATATAGTTGTCCGCACACACTAACGCATCCGGACGTCTTCTGTTCTCCAGGATCTGCATGGTCATCCGGTAACCGCTGTCACAAACGGATTCTCCTTTTTTCACATATTCTCTGGGCAGTAACACATCATGCTCTTTAAGTACTGTCAGAACTCCGTCCAGACGTCTCGCTGAGATCTGGTCCTCCGGCTTGCCTCCGATAAAAGCCACCGACTGACAGCCCCGCTCCAGCAGATGCTTCGCCGCCAGTTCTCCCGCCAGCCGGTTATCGATATCTAGCCAGCAGAAATGGCTGTTAAAATTCGGATTACCGATCACAATATGCGGGATCTCATGGGTAAAAAGCAGTTCATCCAGTGCCTGGGAAATCACCGACGCATGGATCACAAACCCATCTGCCTGCTTGGTATCTGCTGCATTCCGGATAAATTCCGCACAGTCTCCCGCTGCTATATTCCTGACTACAAGCGTATAGTCCTTCTGTGCCAGCACTTCCTCCAACCCACACAAGATCTCAAACATCTGTGGATTGGCAAACCCGGTTCCTTTTCCCAGCTCTGCCACAAATATAATGGTTCGTGCAGACTGCCTGGCGAAATTTTTCGCCCGCAGATTCGGATGATAATCCAGCTCCTCCATAGCTTTTCGTACTTTATCTGCCGTCTCCTGCGAGATTGAATAGGAGCCGTTCATCACTTTCGATACGGTTGCCGTAGAAGTTCCCGCCAGTTTTGCCACATCTTTAATGGTTGCTCCCATCGTTCACCCTCCTCGCGCGATTTTCTCTGAGAATATTTTAATCCCTTGTCCTGATCAGTGCAAATCCTTTTGCTGCCAACTGTCCTTCCTTAAGACCTTCCTGCCAGAGAATCTCTCCGCCCAGAAGTTCTTCAGGAAGGGGGACGTTTTCCTCTTCCATATTCAGGAAAATACGGATACTCTCTCTACTGCCATCTTCTTCCTCAAGATATCTTTCATAGCCATACACTCTGCTGCCCGGTTCCGCCAGCAGGGTGCGGTACTCTCCTCTCCGCAGGACAGCCTCCTTTTTGCGCAGAGCAATTGCCTTCTGATATAGCAAAAACAAAGGACTGCTTTCATCCAGTGTATCCCAGGGCATGGGCTGTCTGTATTCCTCCTCCAGGATACCGGTCAGTCCCACCTCATCCCCATAGAATACAGAGGGCATTCCGGGGAAAGTCATCTGAAAGATCACCGCCAGGCGGAAGCTTTCTTCATCCCGGCACAACGAGCGGAACCGGCTGACATCATGGCTGTCTAAAAGGTTTAACTGTGCATAGACCGTCTGCTTACGATAGCGCATACGCATATCCGTCATGCGGCTGTCAAACTCCCTGGCATCTGCCGTCTGTTCCCCAAAAAATCTCCGGCAGTGCTTACGGAAATCATAATTCATCGTAGAATCAAACATGGTTCCATCCAGCCAGTGTGCCGCACTCTCCCATACTTCTCCGATGAGAATAGCATTGGGATCCACACTTTTTACGCTCTCTCTGAATTTTCTCCAGAAGCCGTCATTGATCTCACTTGCCACATCCAGCCGCCACCCGTCGATATGGAATTTTTCCACCCAGTAGCGCCCCACTTTGCAGAAATATTCTGCGGTCTCCGGATTTGCCAGATTTAGTTTCGGCATCATCCGTTCATAGCCAAAACATTCATATCCCGGATATTCCTCCGGATCCTCCGGTCGCACCACCGGATAGGTAAGTCCGTAGAACCAGTCTCTGTAAGCGGACTGCTCTCCTTTTTTCACCACATCATCAAAGGCGAAAAAATACCAGCCGCAATGATTGAACACACCGTCAATGATTACTTTCAGTCCGTTCGCATGAAATACATCGATCAGCCGGTGAAAATCATCATCGGTTCCGAAACAGGGATCAATGTGAAAATAATCTAACAGATCGTACTTATGATATTCTCCGGCGACAAAGATCGGATTGATATAAATAGCGTTCACGCCGAGGTTCTTCAGGTACTCCACGTTCTCGCAGATCCCACGGATCGTACCTCCGAGCTTTCCCCTCGTCGGTACACCGCCCCATTCCTTCTCCTCTCCTCTGCCGCAAAGATACCGGTATTCAGTGGCAAAGCTGTCGGGAAAAATATTATAGATGATCGTATCCTGTGCCCATTCGGGAGGTGCAACAATATCTGCGCGGTGATTGAACGGCAGCTGATAATATTCCGAGCGGTCATCCACGGTATGATCCGTGAATCGTTCTCCGTAGTACAACACCTCTTCCCTGCCATCGGACAATGTGAAATAATAGCAAAGTCTTTTATAGGGATGCTCCAGCATAGTCTCCCAGTAATCGAATTCTTCCGTCTGCGCCACCACTGCCATCTTCTGTTCTGTAAAAAGCACCGGTGTCAGGCGACAGGCTCTGTCTCCGTAATGGAGAATGCATTCTGTCAGATCCCCTCTGCCTGCCCGCAGACGGATCACAATATGCTCTTCATCTGTCCCGTATGCATACTGGGACATGGGTATATGTAATACTGCACTTCGATTCATACTTCCTCTTTCTGCGGTCTATCCCTTCACTCCACCGGAGGTCAGACCCTCTGTCATGTTCTTTTGCAATGCGAAAAATACGATCAGGATCGGCAGAGACACGATCAGGGATGCTGCCGAGAAAATCGGCCAGCTTCCGCTCATCTCCGTCGCCTGCAGCGAATATAAGCCCGCCGCCAGTGTATAAGTATCGGATCCCGTCATGAAATTGATGGCGAAAATATACTCGTTCCATACATAGACGAGAACCATCATAGCCGTTACCGCAATGGTAGGCTTAGCAAGCGGCAGTACGATCTTTGTCACCTGTTCTAACTGTGTGGCTCCGTCGATCATGGCTGCCTCCTCAATCTCCACCGGAATCGTGTCAAAATATCCCTTCATATTCCATAGTGCAAACACTGCCATCGTACCGGTATACACAATGACCAGACCGGTTCTGGTATTGATCAGCCCCATAGGACTAAGCAGCTTATACAGGGCCGTCATGGACAAAAGGGACGGAAATGCATAAAGTAAAATCAACAGCTTCAAAATCGCCTTTCTGCCGGGAAATCGTTTCCGGGAAAAAGCATACGCCGCAGGGATTCCGGTCCCCAGCGAGATCACCAGTGTGGTCACCGCCAGGATCAGACTGTTCTTCAGCCACAAAAGCACCGGTTTCTCGGTAAAAACTGCCTTATAGTTCTGCAAAGTCATATGCTTTGGCAAAAAGGAAAAGTCAGATCCCAACAGGCTGTTCTCCGCATTCAGCGACACGGAAAACGCATACAATACCGGCACCAGCACGAAAAAGCATACCAGGATGAAAAACACATTTACCGTTATAAGTACCAGCACATGTTTCGTCTTTTTACTCATCTGCTCTCCTCCTTTCTGCCGTTTGTCACCAGAGAAAACACTAACAGCATTCCGAAGATCAGAATGGAAATCGCCGAACTATAGCCATAATTGTTCGTAATAAATGCCTTCTCATATGCGTAAGTCAAAATGGTATGAATATTTGCACCGGTCTTGGATCCCACCTGCTGGGTCAGCAGATAGATGACATCGAACTGTTTAAAAGTCGTAAATGTCGTGATCATAACCGACGGTGCTATAATGGAGCGGATCATCGGAACCGTAATATATCTCGTCCGCTCCAGCCAGGTGGCGCCGTCTAGCAGCGCACTTTCGTAAAAACTCCGGTCCACGCTCTGCAGTGCCCCGTCAATGATAGTGATCATGAAGGGTAACGCCAGCCAGAGGTTCACTGTCGTACAGCTGATGAATGCGATCACGTCACTTCCAAGCCATCTCACCGGTTCCATTCCCAGTCTGATCATCCATTGATTCAACAGACCGAACTGGGAATTGAACATTCCTGTCTTCCACAGCAGGATGGATACATACCCCGGCATGGCCCAGGGGAAGATCAACAGGGTACGATAGACATTCCGCAGTCTCAATCCCTTGATATTAAGAAGTGTCGCCATGATAAAAGCGATCACCAGCTGCAGCACCATATTTACCAGGGTCCACAATATCGTCACAAGCAGTGCTGTCAGGAAACCATTATCAAATACCAGCAAGGCATCCTTATAATTCTCCAGTCCAATGAACTCATAATTATTCCAGTGATAAATATTCATATTGGTCATGGAGATATATCCGGTATAGAGGATCGGGAAGATTACGATCAACAGGATCAATACTAAGGACGGCAGTGACCAGCTGTAGGCAAACAGTGTCTCTCTTCTTTTTTTATTCTGTTGTTTGTTCCCATGAGCATTTTTATTTCTTGCCATATTTATTCGTTCCACTTCCTTTTGCCTGATTATGCCTGATTACGCAGCGTCACTTATTTCATGGATTCGATCAGCTGCAAAGCTTCCTTCTGTGCTTTCTCCGCACTTTCCGCCACATCATTGCCCGCCATGTTGACATCCGTCAGCAGTCCGCTGGCTACGGTCCACATCACATCCATCTCCGGCAGATTCGGCATGGGCACCGCATTTTCCGCAGTCTCCTTCATAGCCATGACCACTTCATCACCGCTTACTTCTTCATAACTGTAACAATTTTCTCTGGCAGGAGCACAGCCACTGGCCTGTGCCAGCGCAATACCCACCTCGTCCTTCATCAGTACCCGCAGTACCTGCTCTACCGCATCCTTTTTATTCTCTGCTGCATTTTTCAGCACCTGGACACCCTGTACTCCCATATAGGGGGCGATTGGTTTTCCGGTCTCATCGATCACAGGCATAGAGGCGATTCCCACGTCCATTCCGCTTTCTCTTACTGTCGGGATCAGCCAGGGACCGGCTATGGTTGCATGCGCCATTTCTTCTTTGAACAGAGTATTCACTGTGGCGTACTCGGTTTCCCCCGGCATGAGATCCACGAACTTTTTATGATAGGCCAGGGCTTCCTCTGTCTCCGGCAGATTCAATCCCGGCTCTCCGGCATCATTCAGGATATAGCCTCCGAATCCATTGATCCAGCCTGCCGCATAATAAGGGGTGCTATGCTGTTCCACGAATCCGTAATGCCCTCCACGGGTATTCTCCTGCATATAAGCATACAGTTCCTCTGTCGTAGCCGGCACTTCCTCATCCTTCATGTAGAGACGGTTATACATAAAAAGTAAGGTCTCATAATAGATAGGAAGCTGATAGACCGTTCCCTTATAAGTCGCCGCTTCGATCGTGTTATCCATATAGGCATCCAGTTCCTCTGCCGGAATGATATCCGTGATAGGCGACAGAATGTCCATTTCTGCATAGACACCTATCTTATCATGGGCAAAAAAGTACATATCCGGAGCTGCCTTAGGATCATTTCCCACCATTTTGAGAGCTTCTGTCAGATCACTCTTTTTCTCCAGTACTACGTGGATCTGCGGCTCTAATTGGGCAAATTCCTCTTCCAGGACCTGCGTTACCGCATCTTCCTTGTCATGCCAGATGGTGATCGTAACCTCTCCGTCCGTCTTTTCGCCCTGCGCTGTCTGCTCCACCGTTTGGCTGCCACAGCCGGTCAGGCTGCCAATGGTCAGTCCTGCTGTCACGATCCATGCCCATGCTCTGTTCCGGATTCTTTTCTGATTTTTATTCTTCATATCCTGCACTCCTTTGATATGTACTTTCCTGCTGCTTGTTTTTATATCTTATTTCTGTGACTTTTTCTTTGAGACTGCTACTGCCGCGCCACCTGCTGCCACCACTACCAGCACGCCGATCACGATGGGTACGACCGGAGTGGATTTCTCTGTATTCTCCGCTGCTTCGATTGTCGCTTCCACAGCTTCCGCAGGCTCTTGTGTTGCCACAGTTTCGTTCGTCTCTTCCAGCGCGATTTCTTCATAAGATACGGTGTAATCCTCCGGACCGTTTATCGTAAGCCAGATATCCTTACCGGTCTCTACGGAAATGTCCGTTGTCTGTACACTTCCTTCATTACCATTGACGATTATGGAATTCACCCAGCCGGGAATCTCTTTTACCAGCCAGCCGCCTTCGCCTTCCTCTAATGCCTCTCCGGGCCATGCTGCAAATGCGTTAGTGCCGTCCGGTGCCGACCATGCCCACAGACAGGGACCGTTCCAGTCTGCGGGAGCAGATACATGGATCGTCACATTGGGAGTTTCTGCCTGATCCGGGTTCTTATAGCTGAAATCGTAGCTGCCGTCGGCTGCTACCGTTACCCATAGTTCTGCGGGATCAATGGAGATATCCTCGGTCTGTACGCTTCCTTCGTTCGCATTGACAATGATGGAATTGACCCATACCGGAACCTTGATGCTGTACCAGCCATCTTCGCCTGCTTTCATCTCTTCCCCGGGCCATGCCGCAAAGGCATTGGTGCCATCCGGTGCCGACCACGCCCACAGACAGGGGTTATCCCACGAGTCATCTACTTTTGCATGTACCACAAATTTCTCTACGTAAGCCGGTGCCTCTCCGGTAGTCTTGCTCTCATAAGAGATCTCTACGGTGTCCGCTGCACTCACCGTGATCCATGCTGCATTGGTATCCAGGATCTGCTCTTCGGTCTGCACGTTACCCTCATTGGCATTGATGATCACATGATTCGCCCATGCAGGAAGCCAGATATAATACCAGCCGTCATTAGCTGCATCTGCTTCCATCTCCTCGCCGGGCCATGCGGTAAACGCATTATTGCCGTCACTGTCCCATGCCCAGACGCAAGGGTCTGCCCAGTCCTCCGGCACCTGTACATAAAGCGCATTTCTCTCTTCTGTATTCTGTGTTGTTTCTGCATTTACCGTCATCGGCAGAATCCCGATCACCAGCAGAAGCATCATCAGAAATGATCCACAACGTCTTATCACCTTACCCATAATATCCTCTCTTTCCGATTCTACTTGTCTGTGTTATATTTTTGTAACCTTTCTGTCGTTTCAACCGTTTTAAAAAGTGCACTTTCCCTTGGGTTATTTTGATTATAACGTTGCTGTTTCCGGATGGTCAATTTGATTTTGGGTAATCGTTTTCCCTCTGCATTATTTATTTTTCACAGTTTCATTCTTTCTTTTTTGGCTGTTATTCACAAATATTTTTTAGGTTTCCTGCGTTTTCCTAAATATTTGTGAAAGTTTCACGAAAATGTTTCCTATGAAGTACCCATTAGAAACGTGCACCGCAAGGCGCAAACATAAAAGGAGATGGAAGTCTTTCGCTTCCATCTCCTTTGAAAATACTTTTATGCTATTTTTGTTACCTATTTTTACTTATTCCTACTTATTTCGCCTTGGGTGCAAACTTCTTTCTCAATACATACCACAGGGCACCTGCAATACATACAGAGGAGTAAGCACCACAAATGATACCTACCATCAGAGGCAGTGCAAAATCACGGATGCTGGTCACGCCCCAGATGTACAACGCACCTACCATTACCAGTGTGGTCAGGGAGGTAAATAAGCTTCGGGACAGTGTCTGGGTGATGCTGTGGTTTACCACATCCTGCAGATCATCCTTCTTAGTCATAACTGCCATATTCTCACGTACACGATCGAAGATTACGATGGTGGCATTGA
>OKRY01004245.1_pt1 | contig 10124 bp, 8 predicted proteins | sample 1601121 | NCBI WGS metagenome assembly OKRY01 (sample SAMEA3541546, study PRJEB24748) | human gut metagenome | biome: human gut; feature: human-associated habitat; material: faeces | place: China | collected 2012
CACAGATAAATTACTTCTAGTTATGCTATCTATTATCTCGAAATCACAATTATTGCTCTTATTATCCAAATATCTTTTAACATTTTGCAAAGCAGTATGAGTCTTAGTAAGATACAGTTTTCTAGCATCTGCAAACATATTAGATATATATTTTATTAATGTTGTTTTTCCTGTTCCAGCAGCTCCATAAATCAGCATAGCATTGGAATTAACAAAAATGTACTTTAACGCAACTCGCTTATTATCATCATCAAAATTTATCCCACTTTCTGTTAGAAATCTCTCATTTTCTTTCTTCCGATTCAAACTAGTTTCATGATTTAATTGTAATAAATAATTAAGTATATTTATCGTTGTATCATAATAAGAAGCAATAGAAACTAACTCTTCTTTTTCAACAATATTGTATCCTTTAGTTCGTTCCCAATTGTCTAAACTGTTATTATATCTATTTATAGCATCATTGCTTCCAATTTTAGACTTTTCAAATAACAACTCCCCTGTTTTTTCAATCAAATTATCAATTATTATATATGGTTGAGCTAGTGACACTGCATTTGAATCATCCAACAACTCAATAACACTTTCCCTGTCACTTTTACTTGTTTTTGTTCCAACTAAATTCGCTATAATCGGATTCTTTTCAAATGGATAACATTTACTGCTTATAAAAAGCTCTTTTGATATACATTTAGGGAAAAATCTATTCGGAAATAAATCTTCCAATATTTCATCCCTCATATGTAACATAGCATACCCTATTGTTTTTTGTCCTAATTTACAAGATAATCTTGAATATTCTTTTCTTATTTGTATTAAAATATCACCAAAATCATGAGTATTTGTTTTACCAAATATCTTATCATATATTTCTAAAAATCTTTCTTCCCTCATATTAATAAATTCATATAAGTTCATTCCTGTTGTTGTTAAGAATTCCATTAAATTATTGTACTCACGAAAGTTACGATTAATTTTTGTAGGCTTTAAAAGCATCTTTGCAAGTTTATTTAAACATGCCGGATCAATGGCTACTCTCCAATCATTAAGTACCTTTATACTATTTTTGATTCCCCATAATTCAATTTCAGCTTCTGTATATGCAATTTGAATGGAATAATATGTAGTGATAGTCATTTTACTATAAACAGTGACTCTATTATATTTAGTAGAATACACCCCTGCTAATTGAAGAGTAATTTCATAATATCTTTCCCCATTTACAAAAAAAGGAATAATTTTTTGCACATAATATCTTGATACTCTTACATTTCTAGGCGTCAAATCAATATTTTCAATCTCTCTTGCAACTTTTTCATAATATTCAGAATCCACTGTATCTAAATCTAAAGGAAATTTTTCAAGATTGTCCAATATTTTCTTATTATAATTTTTTCTCATAAACCTACGAATTTCCCAAAGATAATTATAATACTTTAGCATGAGTCTCTCTGCTTGTCCTTCTTTTGGAATTCGGTGATCAATATATTTTAACCCTCTTAGAAAATTGCATAGGTATCTTGTTTCAACACAAAGTTGGGATACTTCCCATGCTAATTTTTCATTAACATTTCTATAACCATTTTTATATGCATTTAGAATAAGAGTTGCATAACATATATCATATAAATCTCTTACAATCCTTCTTGATACTTCATCTCTACATTGTGGATTATCATACAAAGTCTCTATAAAATGTGAAATTTCGTTGCATTGATATTCAATAATGCTTAATGCATCTTTTTGTTCCAAATCATCAGAATTTAATTTATTTAAAAATAGATGTGTATCAATAATACTATCTAATCTTTCACAAAATAATTCAATACTTTCATCTGTATTCTTTATCTCATCCTCTGCGGAAAATTTAATCGTCTTGCTGTTCTTTTCAAAATCAATATCACTTAAAAAGGATTTCGACATAACTTTCCAAAATATGCGTTTCCCATTTCTAGTGTCCGGATTAAGAACAACAAACAAAATCCCCGGATCAGCCGTTACTTCATTTGCAATAAAGGCTGGAAACGATAAGCTTTTCAGGCAATAAGAAATCACCCCATTATTCTCACTAAAATCATGTGTTCCTTTAATTTGAACTATAAAATTTTGTTTAGGAATTTTAGATATATCCGGATTTGATACATATTCAAAAAATCCATCATGATTTGGCCACTTATCATCACATGAAAAAGAAGTACAAATTCTCCCCTCAGGATTCAAAACACTTTCCAAATAACTTACAGCTGATCTATCCTCAGCTGAATGAGCAGTATGTGTAGCTATATGTTTTTCAATATATTCTTTTTGTTTCATGTTCTATCCCCTTTTCATCTCTTTACTCGCTCTCCACTTCCCTCAAAAGCACCTTCTCCCTAAATCCACCTCTTTCCTCAGTCTTCTTCTCTCTTACTTTCTCCAGTTCATCAACTGAATACCCTCTTGCCTTTGCCGCCGCATATATAACTTCCATTAAGTCAGCAAGCTCCTCGATGTTCTGGTCCTTATGATACTCTGCCAGTTCTTCGTCAAGCTTGGCATCCAGCATTTTTAAATATTCTTCATCAGAAAGTATCTCTGTTTTGCATGTTTTTCCATCTGCTTCAATAATCTCTGGAATTTTATCTCTTACAAGTTTATTGTATATTTTTACCGCCATTGTAACTCCACTCCTTAAATCCCGACATATGGGCTGATTCATAAACTGGTTTAATCACATGTTCCAATCTTTCAATAAAAGTATTCTTGTCCAAACCATCTGCATACAATTGATTCCGAATCTCCTGATTATTAAGATGATATGGCGCAATTTTCTGAAATTCGTGTGCAACTGCTTCATTCTCATTCTTAAGTTCATATGCTCTATATTCCAAACTGCCTAAAGAATTGAAATATAATTCCCATGATGGAAGCAAATTGCTTTTACTACTGTTTATAGATTTAGTTGTAGGGTGTAAATTCCATAATTCATCATGTGCTACATACTGCCATGGTACAAAATGATCTACAGAAATGTTTTCATCTGCCAAATCAATATCACCATATATATCCCTAAGGGATGGATCAATTTGAATTATCAAATTCCAGTATTTTCTCACTCTCTCTATATTTCTTGAAGAAGGTGCTTCAATCTTATCTGCAATTCCTGGTACACTCGGATTTTTGTTCTGTAAATACTGAATTAACTTAAGCTGTGCCCAACCTTTAAGAATAGCCTTATTTCTTACAAGATAATCCGACCATAGACTGTCAATTTCAATTTCTGTCTTAAGACCAGCTATCAACGTAAAATAATATATAAGTCTTTTCTGTCTGTTAATTTCATCTGTCAAATTCTTTTTTGAGCCATTCCACATACTTTGCTTAATATTAATTTCATCATAAAATGGTACTTGCAATCTATATGGAACATTTAATGTCAAATCTGATTTATATCTTGCTATTCTTTTATCCTCTGAATCTTCAAGAAATTTTATAATATTCTCTCGCTTCGTATTTGATATTAATCCATAATTTTTATGAATATATTTAACTACTTCTTCAAGATTATCTGTAACTCCTAACGGACCTAGTCTAAGGTGATATTCGGTTACCATATACCACGCATCAGCAATCATTTCATTAATCAATTCATCAAATGTAAATCTACACTTAGCACTATCTACCTTCTCAAGAATTGCCTGAAACCAGAAAAACTTATAACAATTTGATGTGTTCTCGAACAACTTACTTAAATAGCCTATATTGAGTTCATCTGAATATGGTAACTGCATAACACGCCTTCTTTCGTATAAATATTTCTACATATCCTCTCTTATCTTCTCTATCAAAGTAACATCCGCTGGCAGCCATTCAACCTCTCCAAGATGTTGTTTAGTCAGCCATTTTGCGTTCTCATGCTCTTTTAACACCAGATCTCCGCTTAATATCTCACACCAGAAGCAATCCATTGAAAGATGAAAATTAGGATAATCATATTCAATTGTGTCGATTAAAGCTCCAACTTTAACTTCTGTATCTAATTCTTCCATAATCTCACGTTTTAATGCTTCCTGTGGAGTCTCTCCAGCTTCTATCTTACCACCTGGAAATTCCCAGCCATCTTTGAATTCTCCATATCCTCTCTGGGTTGCGAAAATAATTGGTTCTCCATTATCATTTAGTGCCTTTATTACCGCTGCAACTACCCTAACTGTTTTCATGTATTTTTCCTCTTTTCTGTAACAAAATGTGACTGTCTTTGCATATGCAGAGATTTTGTAAGTATTTATGAATTTACAATATACTCATAGATATCTTCACGCACAGGAACATCAAGAATCCATTCTATTTCAACTGCTGTTTTCTGTGTATTTGGCATTGTAAATTCTTTAGTATTTCCACTAGCTGTCATATGTCCCAGATAATAAAACTCCTTAGAAATCTTATCATCTTTATTCTTACGAACAAAAAGCTCCACTCTGATCCCCCGCTCTTTTGCCTTAAGAAAATTCTGTACATCTTCAGACTGCAGACTTCTTCCTGATTTCGATATCGCTATCAAACGATCTCTAAAACCTGGCACAAAATGGTCCTCATATTTTGTCGTATCGCTAATATCATCCGATTTATCATAATTAATAAATACAGGAAATGTTTTTGTCTTCTTATCATATTTATAACCACCAATATTTAATGGCACTTCATTCTGTTCCCAATTAAGCAAACGACACACGTCCTCATATGTATATTTCTGATAAAGAACAAAATCTGTTACATCATAGCTTTGCTTATAATCTCTTTCATATCTGCTTATACCAAAATCAACAAGTTCCTTAATAACATTATAAAAATCTCTATTTGATAACATTTCAAGAAATGTCTTCGTTGGTTTATAATCATTGCCTTCCTTTTCTATGAAGACACACTGGGAATATGTCTTTTTACTAGAACCTGCTGGAAATTCATTTGTCATAACATTTATGATATTTTCTTGCTGTTCCTTACTGATGGATTTACCGTATGTCAACAGATCTTGTGATAGTCCTGTAAATAATCCACATTTTGATAATCCATTTGCATATAGAAGTGTTCTCTTTAATAATTGTAACTCCTGTATTCTCTTACCATTTGCCAATTTCTTTGAAATAAATTCAACTATCTTTTCTTCTTCCTGTGACAAACGGATCTTATAATCCTTCTCGTATTTTACTAAGAATTTATAATACGAACCGAGGCTGTTATTATCGAAAATTCGTATAACATCCATTTCCCCATAATCATCAAAATCCTTGAGTGCCGGTATTCTTCCCAATTTATTCTTAAGATTTGTATAGTTTTCTTTTATCAGCTTAATATCACTGAAATTAGCATTATCAACAGATGCAAATATTCTCTTCTTGCTTATTTCATCAAAATGCACTGTAGATGCGCCTGGAATAATTCTTCCACCTTCCATTATATATCTACGTATATTGTCTTTATTGTAAGTTCTATCCCCTGATAGTGCTATTGGAATCATGAAATTATTATTGTAATTACCAATAAAATCAAGAATTACAACATATTCTTTCCCATCATCCTTTCTGAGCCCTCGCCCCAACTGCTGAATAAATACTATTGGTGATTGTGTTGGTCTGAGCATAATAACCTGATTAACCTCCACAATATCAACACCCTCATTCAATATTTCTACAGAAAATATATAATCTAATGGCTGCTTATGGACATTTGCCTCACTCTCATTCATTGCAAGTCTTTCAAATGCATCCTGTCTTTCCTGTTCATTAGCATCACCATTCAATGCTATTGTCCTAAAATATTCCCCTGTATCCGGATTAACTATATTGTTAAACTTATATGATAATTCCTGTGTTTCTTTGATACTGCTACAGAATATAAGTCCTTTAACCTTTTCTCCACTATATCCATAGTAATTTGCCTGCTGGATTATATGTTTCACACGTTCATCACTTGTTAACATACTAAAATCACGATTATCTTTATCATCTCCAACTATAGACAAATCAGTAATTCCAAAATAATGAAACGGACATAACAGGTTTTCTTCCATGGCCTGCTGCAAACGTATCTCATAAGCAATCTGATAATTAAATAACTCATAAACATTTCTACCTGCAACATTGTCATCACGCTTATCAGGAGTTGCTGTCATTCCAAGCCAAAGCTTAGGCGAAAAATGTTTCATAATCTTCTGATATGTATCAGCAGTTACATGATGTGCTTCATCCAACACAATACAATCAAATGTATCCTTATCAAATTGAAGCAAATGCTCATCTCGATTTAATGTCTGGACCGTAGCAAATACATAATCTGCATCATATTCATGATACCCAGCACCAACTAAACCCATAGAAACAGATTTTGCAAACACCTTTTCGTAAGATTTCTTAGTCTGTCTTGCAAGCTGTCCCCTATGAACTAAAAATAACACTCTCTTAAATCCCAGTTCTCTCATTGCAAATGCAGAAGCATAAGTTTTTCCTGTTCCAGTCGCAGATATAAGAAGAGCCCTATCTTCTCCTGCTTCCAGAATCTTCTTAAGATTTGTAATAAATCCAATCTGCATACTATTTGGTTTTAATCTGTATTTTTCAATGGAAACGATCTGATCTTTCTTTGCTATATCTCGCTGATGTTTAATAATTTTATATTGTTCTTTATAATTCTCATAGAATTCATTAAACTCTAATGCATACTCAGAATTCCATAGTCTGTTAAATTCAGCAACTATTTCCTTTGCCATTTCTCCCTGCTCAGTTGAGACAAGCTTAGTATTCCACTCCTGATTTCTAGTAAGTGCCGCACTTGTTATATTCGAACTTCCAATGATAATACGATACACTTCATCAGTTTTAAAAATATATCCCTTTGTATGAAAGCCTTCGCCTGCTTCTTGTACATCATACATTTTCAAGGTAATATTTGATAATCCATTAAGCTTCTCTAAAGCTTTAGGTTCACTAAAACTCAAATAATTAGTAGTAAGAATTTCGCCTGGAATATTTTTCTTTTCTAATTCTTTCAACGTCTGAAGTAATGGCGTAATTCCACCCAAAGTAATGAACGCAACACTAATCTGAAACTTATCGCATCTTAAAAGTTCATCTTCAATGGAAGATAATACTTTCTTCCCATCCTTATAATTATTAGATACAAACTGTGGGCTATAAAAGCTGTTCGAAGCAACTGAACCGTCTATATATGCTGTCTCAAATCCTAATCGCAATTCATCCCTTTTATCCATACTGGTACTCCATTTCCACTGACAATTATTATACTAATTATATTATTTATTATGGTTAGTTGCAATGAATGTTTAAATTAAAATTGTTGTTATTTTGTTTTCCTGTTATACTCAGCAATTTAATAATTCTAGAATATAAGTTATTTCTTAATTCACTATCATTTAATGAGTCTATGGGACATTTAACAGGATTCTGCACTAAGTTAGCAAAGTTTATTAAATAATTATATTTACTTTCAATTTCTAATATTTTCAACTCGACATCTCTTCTATTAAAAGGCTTTTTTATATACACTTTTATAGCAGATATTATATCTTCTTCTAATTCCGTTATCAGCTTTTTATTCTTAAGTTCTTCTAAAACACTATTTAAAACAATATCCCTTTCATCCATATTTTTATCCTCCAATCTTGTATATATACTTATACTACTACTCCTCATATACAAAATTTGTCAAATTATGTCGACAATGAATGTTATTTGCAATAATTTGTAAAATTATATTTTTCTTGATTATTCTTTATAATTTTAATATCATATATTTAAGAAACGAGTTTTTGACTGAGTAAAGTCTCACGACTGGAAAAGGATGCTCGTTTCTTTTTATTTCCACCCATTCTATCCCATATAAAAAAAAGCACCCCGGCAGTACCCATCTACTGCCGAAGTGCTATCCACTCCATCAATTATTCCATTAAAATCTACCCAAATATACTCATCAGATTGGCCACAACCAGGCCGCCGCCGGTTCCGATGACATAGCCGAGAAGCGCCATCATGATACCAACCGGTACGAGGGCATTAGAGTATGCGCCGGCGAGGACCGGTGCTGTTGCTGTTCCACCGATGTTTGCGAGGGAAGCAACACTGCATGTGAAGATGTCGAGTTTCAATATCTTCGCAAGTGCAATCATGATTGCCACATGAATAAGGAGGATTACGAATCCTGCGAGAAGCCATATTGGGGCATTGCCGACTGCTCCGAGGTCTGCTCTTGAGGCGATTAAGGCAATGACTATATAAAGCATTACATTTGAAATCTCCTCAGTTCCCTTAATCTTGCCAAATGGTGTCAGGGCGAATACGATACCAAGCACTGATACGATAAGGACTGTCCATGTTGTGCTGTCAAAGAATGATAAATGTGCATTAATCATGCTGCCAATTTCCATTGAAACTGCCGATACTAAGAATCCTGAACCGAGCAGAAGAATGATGTTCTGCCATACGAGAGGCTTTGTGTTGGCTTTTGCTTCCTCTTCGAGTGCAGCTCCAACGCCGTCGATTATGCTTGTGTCTGCCTTTGTCCATTTGTTGAACTTCTCGTGATTTCCGATTGCCCACAGAAGGAACATTACATAAAGTGTCGCGCAGATTGAATCCATAACAAGGGCGTAAGCCATTGTTGCTTCGTCAACATCAAGTGCTGCCTGGATTGCGAGCATATTGCCGCCGCCACCCATCCAGCTTCCGCACAGCGCGCCGAGCGCTTTCCATGAACCTGCGCCTAAGAGCTGGTGGAATATCGCATATGAAACGAAGAATCCGAGTCCGATTGACAATGTTGCTGCGAAGAAACCGATAAGCATTTTAGGTCCAAGCTTGATGATTTTCTTCAAATCACATCGAAGCAGCATTATGAAAAGCATCGCATATAATATCGGGTTCTTGACTGATTTGTACACAGCGCTTGTTGCACTAAGGTCCCACACTTTCATTGTGCAAAGCAGCATAAGCCCCAGGTATATAAGTACAATCGGCGGTGCAAAATTAAAGAACACCTGTGCCTTTTTCCCTTTAAAAATCTTAGGCAGATTTACTAATACTGCGGCTGCAAATATAAGTGCCGCAAGGTATAAAAATCCATCTTTTATCATGTATAAATTCTCCTTATGGTTAATCTATAACATATTCTGCCCATTTTTCTGTAGTATATAACTAAATTTGCGGAAGTAAATGTGATGCAATCTGTCGTCACACACTTACTCCCGCAAATTTAGTTATAAACTTTTAAGTATCTCCATCAGATATTCCCAAGTCCGCTCCACTGAAGCCGCATCCATACACTCATCAGGCGTATGCACACTTTCAAGTGTCGGTCCAAATGATATCATATCTACTCCCGGCATTTTCCCGGCAAGTATGCCGCATTCGTGCTATTGTCAATTATGGAATCATCGGACTGATTCAGCTGGAATTAGGTTATGCAGAAACGGATGATATGACGGAAGAGACCGCGCTGGCTTTCTATGATAAATATGCGAAGGAAGCATTGGAACTGATGCTGGCCAAGAACCATGATTACGATGAGGCATGGCGCAGTATGCGGATCACTTCGTACACCGATCTGATTCTGATGAAACTTTACCGGACGAAGCAGATCGAAAGTCACGGAGGCGAGACATTGGTTTCAGAAGGTGTGGATGCGAATTATATGGATATGGTCAATTATGCCCTGTTTGGTTTGATTAAGCTGGAATATGGAGAATAACCAGAAATAAAGGGTATGAAGCGAAAAGACCTTTGGACAAAGATATTGGCAGAGACCTGTCGTTTGTTGTTGGGATTGGTATTCCTCTTCTCGGGAGCCTCAAAAGCTGTTGATCCCGTAGGAGGAACGATAAAGATCAGCGAATATTTGTCTTCGTTTGGTTTGGATTCCTTACAATCTTGCTCCTTTCCTTTCGCAATCAACTTGGCAGCGGTTGAGTTTACCTTGGGCGCGTGTATGTTTTTGGGCGTTTATCGTCGGTATGCCTCTTTCCTTACTCTTCTGATGATGCTCTTCATGACACCGCTTACACTTTATCTGGCATTATATAATCCGGTGGCCGATTGCGGGCATTTCGTTTTATATAAATAGTATCTACACCATAC
>OKRY01004262.1_pt1 | contig 10098 bp, 12 predicted proteins | sample 1601121 | NCBI WGS metagenome assembly OKRY01 (sample SAMEA3541546, study PRJEB24748) | human gut metagenome | biome: human gut; feature: human-associated habitat; material: faeces | place: China | collected 2012
TGGCAAGAAATTAGGACTACGCGAATACGAAACTCGCCGCATGAAATGGGAAGATGATTTGAGAAAGTATGTTGTCAGCCTAAGGAAGAAGCCAGTTATCGTTTGCGGTGATTTCAACGTAAGTCGAGGACCAATTGATTGCTGGGATGAAGATAATCATTCCAAGAGTCAGGTTGGATATACTGATGGAGAGCGTGTCAAAATGGAAGAGTTGCTTAGCGCTGGCTTTATTGATACATTCAGATATTTGCACCCTGATTGCGGTGGCAGATATTCGTGGTTGTCATATCGAAAAGATTTTATTCGGCATGGAAGTGGTCTTCGTCTTGATTATTTTCTTGTTTCGGATGACTTAAAAGATAGGATCGGACAATCCTTAATTCTCAACGATGTAAAAGGATCTGACCATAGCCCCATTGAATTAATACTGCGCTGAGTAATGAGTTATCACGAGACAATTGATAATTACCTCTACGAAGAGGAAAACGAATACACTCAGGCCAACGACTTGATAGAAAGGGTTCTACCAGAAAAACGGGACTTATTGCGCTTATACTTTGGTGTCGGACAACGTTGGCATTGCTTGAATGAACTCATAGATCTTTTTGACGGAGAACGCAGAGTGAAAGCCCCTCTAAAATCAGCACTGAAGAGTCTGCAATATTCCGATGAGATATTGACCATCTACAAATACCTCCATCGATGATCTATTTATCTCCTCCATTTCGCCTGCTGGTTCTGCTCGTCGTCCACATCATTCACACTCATGCCATGACCGACCTCGTATTCACGGTTGGCATCCTTGGAACCAGCCTGACTTTCCATCGCGTTGCTGATTGCAGAACTTGAGCCAGTGGAAGACGACTGCTGCGGTTGTTCTGTCCTTGGGTGATGAGCGTTGGCCCGTTTGACAATGCCTCTTGACTCCAAGTAGTTGTCATGGAGCTGACGGACAACAGAATCACGCAGTGTGATGGTCTCTCCATTCCATGACACCGTTCCTCTATGAATGCGCGTACCAAATTGGCGATAGAGGATGTGGTTGATGTCTGCCGTAGTAAGCTTCGGATTATCGGCAAGCAGATCGTCGATAGTCTGCTCGATCTTAGCAAAATGGGTTGCGGTATCCTCGAACTGGAGAAGTTCCTTGATGCTGAGGAACTCGCCACCTTTGAAGACTGTCTTGTTCTTGTGGTCAACGACGATGTAACCATACGGCGTGTCCGTCTTGCCGACATAGACAAGGCTGATGCCAAAATTGCGCTTCATGTGAGCTGCAAGTTCTTCCTTGTTGGCAGACAGGTTGCGATACTTTTGCAGGATGGCACGCAGCTGTTGGCGTCGTCTGTTGTCGGGGCGGTTCTCTTTATTAGCATGACGAAGAATCTCTTGGAGTGACAGCTTTCCTTGACACGTGCTGTTCTTATAGAAGCTGACGGAATAATCCTGTTCATCTTCCTTACAGTCATAGCCCATGCTTTCGAGGATGGCGTAAAACTGGGCTTTGGAAGTATAACGATAGAAAACTGCTTCGTTCCAAATATCGGTGTTGGCGGTTTCAGAAGTTGTCTGCTGACCATCAATGTTCTGTCCTGCTTGCTGTAAATGATATTGCTGCATAATGCGCTCGCACACTTCACGACTACGCCGTTTCTCAAACTTATCGGATATGCGATGACCATCAGGTGCCACACGGCTAGTAATGATATGGATATGATTGTTCGGTGTGTCACGATGAGCATAGACCAAAAGCGGTTGACCTTCCTCCGCATAACCCATCTCCTTGAGGTATCGGTGAGCGATGTCAAGTAGTTGCTCATACGAGTACTCATTTCCCTTGCAGCTGACTGCCACATGGAATTGGGTATTCTGGATCCGCGTGTTACGGGTAGAGTACAACTCGAAATACTCACGAAGATTGTCAGCAGTATAAGCTTCCTGCCGGAGCCCAATGTTCGCAGCCTCTATCAGCGAAGCTTGTCCTTTTTCAACCTTCTTCTCGTTATAAGCGATGGCATGGAAAGTAGTGGATGACGGGAGAATGGTGATGATCATTGCTTGTTTTCAATTTGCTCATGGACTTTGTCAAGTTCACTCTTCAGCTGCCGAACGATGGAGATAGCCTCTTTCGTTTTGGGCAACAGAACGCTGGAGAAATAGTCAGATGACAGCTCACCGGCGATGGCCAGCTCATTGGCCCGGTGCATACTTTGGTTGAAGTTTCCGCCTAACCAGGAGAGTTGCTGTTGAAAAGTTTTGTAAAAAGAAATCAGCGTGTTCATTGACTTGACTTGCCCTCTCACTCCCTTGTCGTCCAAGAGCCAGACGGCATCCCGTACCATGGCACTGGTGTTGCCGCCATAGCTTTCTGCTTTTTTTTGAAAGAGCAGCAGTTCCTCCTGTGTCAGTCTGACCTTAAAGATGATGGTTCTTCCTGCTTTCATGATGATTGATTTTCAAATGATAAAATTGGGAGTTGCGACCTCATTTTCCCCTGTACCAGCAGGCAAGTGAGACTTTTTACGCAACAACGGCCTTAGCCGGTGTTGTGGACACAAAGTCACAACTTGCTACTCCCAATAGACTGCCGTAGCGGTGGTAAAGACTATCAATAGGGTGAAGATGCCATTTTTCAAGTAGATACGTACTTTTATTCATGTAGATGTGCTTCAATTTACAAATAATATTGTCATGTTTCTCAAACAGATATGCCGCTTTACATGCAAAGTCCGCTTTTCCCGTTTCTCCGCAGACTCAGTATTTTTCTGGCTCGAACTATGCGATTGCAAAGTCTTATCACGTGCATAGTGTAATCATGTGATAAGTCTGCTCAGTCTAATCACGTGATAACTGTGATAACTTTGCAAAGTATGAGCACATGATAACTCTGCAAACACTGAGCACGTGATAACTGTGCAAAGTCCGAGCATGTGATAACTGTGCCAACACTGAGCACGTGATAACTATGCCAACACTGAGCATGTGATAACAATGATAACTGTGCTAAGTCTTATCTTGTGATAACTGTGCAAAGCGTCATCCGTGATTACACTAATCAATCGGTCAGAGTTAGAGGCTCGGGGTTCACAGGGCAATCACCGTGCATTCCCAAGCCTCGTGGTATTGTCTTACAGATTATGCGCATGATATTTTGTCAAGAAATCTACATTTATGAACACCCCGTTCTGGCTATAGCCGTGCGTGAAGATGTTCTTGCATTTCACGTTACTGGAAGCAAAAGACAAGAGCTCTTTAGGCGTAAGGGAGGCGACATATGAATCATCAACTTGCCATCCGTTAGCCATACCACCCTCAAATCGGAGATAGAGCACGTAATCGTGGGAGGAAATCTTGATGTCCCGGTAAAGTATCGGATTGCGTTTCGTCGCTATCTTTACCTTCCGACGCGCAACCTTGGCGAAGCATTCTTGCAGGAAGTCGTTACGATGGCAGGTCGTGTAGAAAGGCATGTTGGCGGTTACATCTTTCCCTGCATGTTCATTACGAGGAACATACTCTTTGTGCAATGGCGACAGGATCAACGTAATGTTCTCCATTCCGACTTGAAGTTCCTCTTCCAACTGCTTGCAGAACAATGTTACCAACAAGCAGTGGAAAGGGGTCTCGATAGACTTGTCAACAATGGTGAGCCTGCAGTCCTTCTGCTCTGAAAAGACGTTGCGGAAAAGAGCCCAGTGCTCTGGTGACTTAGAAATGATGCTGGGCAGAAACGACTGCGTGGTGGTGTCCTCTCTGAAGAAGACATTGAAAGTCAGGATTGCTTTTTGAAGATTTGAAGCAGTATCTGTAGTCATAAAAATTGTGTTTGTGTTGTTGTGACAGATTGAATATTATTGCATATTTATTGAAAATAGATGGTCGAATACTTGCATAATTCAAATATTATTCGTATATTTGTATAATAATAAGGAGATTACAAACATCATCATTCACCCTCAAACAGAATTCATCATGTTCGCACTCATCTTCCTCTACGGCCTTATCATCTCTGTGATACTTGGTGCTGTCATTCTCGTGCTGAAGATTATCGGTTTCCTCCTGATGTCTATTGTCACGGCATTGGGCTTCTTCCTCCATTGGTTAGGTGGGAAGATTTACCGGAGTATATTTCCTCGCAGGGAAAGGGTATGTCGAAATTAATCTGTTCATGTCTTTGTCTTGAGATTGTAGGAAGGGCATTCCATCACGGAGTGTCCCTCCTGTTGTTTAACTTATATTCATCGTATGAAATCTATTGTTTCTTGGCATCTGCTTTGAGATGGAGCAGGTAGTCGTTCAGGTCGTTGTGGCCCTCAAACATGAAGGAGAGATCAACAGTGCGAGGTGCATAGAGACCGAGGATAGTCTCTGTCGCTTTCCTCCCTGCCTGGTCGTTGTCGAGGTAGGTGAAGATGTGCTCTACATGTGTCATTTCCCTTAGTGCCTTTCCGAGATTGTTGACAGAATTGAGAATGATATAGTGCGTCGAGCCATAGGCTGGCAGCCGCAGCTTGCCCATTGCTTGCAATACACGGAAGGAGAGAAAATCGAAGAAGCCCTCAAAGACGTGGCAGCAGGAGGAGTCAAGTTCTTTAACTTCATCACCTTTGAGGACGGTGATGTCCTTGCGCCCCATGCACCCCTTGAAGTACGGGTTGCGAAGCTCATAGCCGCCGGAGCTGTTGGGGAAAGCAATCGTGAAGTAACGCCGTCCGTATATCTCGTAGCTGATCTCCTTGCAATAGCATTTGGCCACTTCGGATGAAATGCCGCGACGACGGGCATAGTCAAGGAGCATCTGGCTCTCCAATGGCTTCCTGACGACGTTTTTCATTGTACACTGAGGCTCACGCGGCTGGGTTGGGCGAGAAAAGTACACGATGGTAGAAGGTGCCTTGTCCTGAAGGCGACGCAGCACCATGGACACGTCGTTGGTGTTGTACAGTCTCTTGGCGAGCGAGATGATGCCGCCACCAGCACCCTCGCCAAAGTCGTACCACATGTTGATTTCCATATTCACCTTGAACGATGGCTTTGTCTCATTACGGAAAGGAGACACATACCAGAATTTACTGCCCTTCTGGGTGACAGGGAGATGCCCCAACCATGAGAGGAACTCCACGATGCTGAGACGGGTTGCTTGGTCGATGTTCATAAACGTATTGTTATTGGTTTACATTGATTTATTCTTATATACCCACGGACTAAACCAAACCACTATTCTCCTTGATGTGGAAGTCTGGGTTGTAGCTGTAGTCACGGTCGGCCTTAACAATTGCTCCGCAGTTTTGCAGGAACTTGATAATATTGATGATGGTGTTTCGTCCACGCTGGTAGCCGATGCTCTCATACCCCTTTCTAACTGCCTCGACAAGTTGCGCGTATGACATCTGACTGGCATCCTTGAATGCTGCCTCCAATGCCTCGCGGTGCTGCTCATCGGAAAGTTGCTTGTAGGACAAGTATTTGGAAGCCGACTTCTGCGCCTGGTAGTTCTCAACGAGGTGGGGCAGCGAGTCGTCGCCTATCTCGAAGGCAAACGGCGTGAACTCCTGGTCCCGGATGTGCATGGCCTTCACCTCACTCATCTTCTCATTGTCTATCTTCTTGGTGATTTGCAGGATGGTCTCGGCCTTGTTGTTCAGCTCCGTGCCGATATGCCCTCTTGTGTTGTCGTCAGCCTTGTTCAGGTGGAGGACAGTATGGATGTGCAGGTTGTAAAAGCTTGACCACCTCATCAGGTCGTTGATGACATCCAGCGACTCGCTTGGACTGTTGATGTCGCGTAGCAGGTCACGGATGCCGTCTATCACGACCAGTCCGTAGTCACTCCGCTTGGCAAGGGTGCAGTCTATGATCGTCCTGCGCTGTACGGGGGAGAATTCCCTCAGCACAAGGAAGTCGATGTCCTCACACTCGCTGGCCACTGGCAGGCCGGCCAACCGGAGGATGCGTTGCAGCACCTTGTGGCAATGCGGACGGCTCTGCTCCGTGTCGACATACAGAATGCGCTTTTTCTCGGCAGGAAGGCAGGTGGTGTAGCAGAGCACTTCCTTACCCGACAGGGCAGAGGCGACAATGGCAGAGACATTGAAGGTCTTCTTGCTCTTGGGCTTTCCCGTAGAGGCACTGAAGTTTCCGACGGTGGCAATGGTCGTGCCTTTCACTTTCACGATCTGGGGCGGGAATGGATATTTCTCGGTCACGTTCAGTCTGACGTATTGAAGAATCTCTTGGATGTTGTCTGAGGTGATATTCTCAACCACATTGAAGAATTCCGGCTTCATATCCATCCTCAACTCGACTTGCGGTTCAACATATAGGCGTTAGCCGCTATTTCTGCCTGTCTCTCGATTTCCTCGGTGGATGAGACACGTGCCGAGCGGACCCAGTCGTTCAGTTCCTCACGTGCGAAAAAGACATTCTTTCCGTTTGGCTTGTATGAGGGAACCTCGCGCTTCTCCGCCATCTTGTACATTCGGCTCTTCGAAAAGCCAAGATAGCTGGCAGCCTCTTCCACGCAAAGGAATTCCTTTGACGTGTAGAGCAGTTTCTCAAGGTGCTGGTAGCTTTCGATGAGTTTCTCAAGACCGTCGAACTTCATTAAGAACTGCTCGAACCGGTCTATCTTCTTCAGCATCGTGCCGACTTTCTCACTTTCGAACATTGCCTGGGCTTCCGCCAGAACTTGCATAGTAGAGAGGACTTGTTTGTTCATCTTCTTTCTTTGCTTAATTTTTGGTGTGATTAATATTTTATCGATTGCAAAGATAGAAGCAGTGAATGATAAATTAAAGAAAAAGGGTTAGTATCAACTTCATTATGAATGTTAATACTAACCTTTTATTGTCAGATGTTAACATTTTAGTTGAACAGATAGTATTTCTTGATTCGTTTCACGATGCCCTCCATGACATTTTGAAAAGGTGCTTTTTCTTTGTCGCATGTTACGGAATACAGTGCCGGGGAGATGTCCTTGGCCGTCAACAAAGTGATGCCATCGCGTTTGTAGAACATCCTGGTGTCCTCAATGACCTTCTGCCAATTACGGCAGATGTAGTTCTCCTGCCTCAGTAGATGGAAGAAATAGGAGAGCCGCCTTGTGTTCTGGACGACCAACGGCTGCTGAAGAGTACCGTCAAACAGCTGAGCCAGAGTACAAGGATTGACAGGCCTCATGAATACCTTTGCTGCGTTGAACCCCTCGGCAATGATGACAAAAGCATCATTCGACAGATGGTATTCAAAAGGGTTGCTTACGATTAGTGCGGTTACATCATTTCTGTCATCCATGGAAGGCTGGCCAAAGAATGGTCGTTTGTAGACTTCGGTTTCATGAGCTTCGGTTTTCAGCTCAGTCCAGAGGTTGTCGTAGTCGTCGAGAGAATTACTGGTGGACAGATACTTGCCGACAAGGTCCCTTCGCCTTTTCAGAAGGAAGCTGATGGAGTTCAAGTTCCTCGCATGCTCGTTCTTGCAGGTAGCGTCAGTTGCATCAAGATGCTTGTGACTGGAGAGGAATTGTTCGACGAAGAGGTCATAACTATGGTTTTTGACAATGACCTCATAATAATAATGATGGTGTAAGTGTTCCAGGAATCGCATCAACCCGTCCTTACCGCAATAAGGACGGGCATTGCATTCTGGAGGTGTTCCGAAGAAGACTTCTCTTTTCATCTTCATTATCCATTTATAAAAAAATTAAACATACCCAACAGCTGCGTGCCATGGGGGAGGAATATCGTCAATCTGATTCAGATAATTCCTTAAATGTTTTAGCAATGTCCAACAGTTTTTTGTCAAGTATGGTTCCGTCTCTGATGATTTTGCTAGTCTGTGATCTCAGAGTCCAAACATTAGGTTTCTTTCCATTCACGGAAAAGCACTCACTGGTTGTCAACCACAGTTTGTCGTTGGGCTTTTTGAATGCATGGTAAACCAAGTAGCCCAAAAGACATTGCATGGCAATCCACTGTATAGGCTTGCGTCTTGTGTTACATGCAAAGATACGACAAAATTGCTGAAAAGAAGTAGTTTTGCTTATATATTCTCCGTTTTTCAGTGCAGAATATAAGTATTTCTTGCTTTTTTGAGTAGTTTTGCAAGAATAATACAAATATCGGTTCTCAGGTTCCAGCAAGGGCTTGAAGTCAACGTCCGGGTAAAGGCGGATGACGTTGTTGATTTTTTCCATCCTCTCACGTGGAATATAGGCATGACGGATATCTTTGCCCGAACTCGACCATTGCTGCTCAAAGAGCACCCATTTCTTACGAGGAGACAAGTGCATGAGCGTGCCGACGGCGTAGGCGATTGCCTTCAGCTCGGTAAGGCTGGTCTTGCGCACAGGCTGATACCTATTGGTCAACAGCTTTGCATCAACCGCCCTTTGGAGAAAGGCAGCGGCTTTCTCATTGGCCAACCCGTCTGCAAGGAACAAGTACTGCCCTTTCTCCTTGCGCTTCCGGTTGCTGATGAAGCGGCGGAGCGTAGGGAGCAGGACAACTGCCTTGGAGATGGAAGAGGAAACATTGGTTGACATCACACTACGGTGACGCTCCTGGTATTGTTGCAACTCAGGATAATCATACATCAGCTCTACCAGTTGGCCTACTATGGCGGAATCATCCACCTTTATATAGGCATAGACCTCGGCAGTCCACTCGCCGAGGTTGGCAAGCTCATCATCCAGCATGGGATAGTAAGAGTCTGGCCTGAGCGCAGAGCAGCAGGCCAGCTCTTTCATCACCTTGTTGATGCATGCAATGTCATAGACTACTTTCTGCCGTGGCTTCATCGTCTTTCAGTTTTGGGATAAGGTCAATGGCATTCTGTTTCTTCTTGTCTATCACCTTGGCGTAAATCTCCGTAGTGGAGAGGTACCTATGACCAAGGAGCTTCGAGACGGTGTAGATGTCTGCACCCAGCGTGAGCATCATCACGGCAAACGTATGACGTCCGGAATGGAAGGTCACATCCTTGTGGATGCCAGCAGCAATGCACCAGCGTTTCAGCTCCAGCAGTGTCTGCGAAGAGTAGGAAAAGCCTGAGAAGACCTTTTCATCTTCGTCACCGGGATTTCCGAGAAGGTCATACGCCTGGGCATTGATGTCAAGGTATTCCTGGCAACCTGTCTTCTTCTGCTTGAAAATAATACGGTGGTAGTTCTCGAACTTGTGGATTTCTCCCCACGTCAACTTCTCAATGTCGCTCTTACGTAGACCGGTAAGGCACGAAAAAAGAAAGGCTGCACGCATCCATTCATACTTGCATGGAGTACGTGTCAGAGCCTTCAGTTCGTCCATTGTGAGGTATACACGCTCCACATCTTCTGCCTTGAAGCCTTGAACGCCTCTCAGTGGATTGATGGGAATGATTCGCTCCTCGTAAGCCTGGTTGATGCAAGCTCGCAGTTTATTGAAGTAGGACACCTTCGAGTTCTGTGACAAGCCACGGAAGAGTCCGTTGTCCTTGTTGCGCGTCCGTTTGTAGGTCTCCCGTTCCACAACGTCAAGGTATTCCTTAAAATCCTCTATCCATTCCTTGTCGATTTCCTTGAACGTCGTTGCCTCGTCACAATAGTGCTCCAGGTATTTGAGGCAACTGTGCCAGTTGCCCCAGTTACCTTTCGACTCCGTGGCATTGAACCTATCCTGGCACATCTGACGGAAGTAACCGAGGAAGGGTGTGTTCTCGGCGAACTGTCTCGTAAAGGAATACTCGCCGTTCTGGAGCTCTATCTGTCTCTTTCCCTTGATGGCTTGAGCTGTAGCCAGCGTCTGCATGTTGAGTTCCTTGTCCTTCTTCGTCTTCTCAGGCACAAGGTACAACTTCAGGTACTCTTTCTTTCGCCTGCCATTGCGATAGACATCCAAGTACAGGCTGATGTTGCCATTGGCAAGCACTTTCTCGCGTAAGCGGACAGGCTCCTTGTTGATGCCACTGGCAGTCTTGGTCTTAGTGGTTCTTTTTGTTGCCATAATCAGTCTTCTTTATTTGATGAGTTACACAAATGTTACCAAAGCTTAAATTGGGGTGATTTTTTGTCCCTCGCCCCAATTTTGTCCCACGGGGGACAAACTGGGGACAAAAATAGGG
>OKRY01004272.1_pt1 | contig 10079 bp, 9 predicted proteins | sample 1601121 | NCBI WGS metagenome assembly OKRY01 (sample SAMEA3541546, study PRJEB24748) | human gut metagenome | biome: human gut; feature: human-associated habitat; material: faeces | place: China | collected 2012
TAACAAAGGTTTTGGATAACAAGTGCAATTCCTGACAATATCAGCACGATAATGACCAGCCTCTTGATGACCGTTTCGTTCAAATGTCCGCAGCATTTCATGCCAAAAACCAGCGCCAGCACCATAAACGGAATCATACATACCGCCTGACGAAAGATCTGCCAGTTCAATATGCCAATGCATGGATAGACAATCAGTCTAAATGTACATTCAATCCAGAATACAAAACAAAGATTGCCTTTGAATGCATGGCTATCCTCAGTCACACGATCCATATACGCCGCCAGCAGTGCACCGACACCATAAAGTCCACAGCATAGACCTGAAAGCACACCGATCAATCCAAGTATGATTTTGGATTCTTTCTGCTTCTTTCCGGCTCTCTCCCGCATCAGCATCTCAATGCCCATGGCAATAATGAAAAAACCGAAAATCACTTTGATGGTTCGCGTGTCCACATTCTTCAGCATAAAAATACCGGGAATGTTGCCGAGAATGACCAGCGCCGCCACCGGCAGGCTGATTCGCCAGTTAATCTGCCTGCGCTCTTTCCAGGAAATGATCATATTGGCCGGGTAGCCGATAATCAGATCCATTGGCGTAATTTGAATGTTATTGAACGAAAAACTCAATATCGTGGTAAATACAAGGGTATTGGCAAATCCACAGACACCTTTAATAAAACTGGCAGCAAGTGTCGCAACAATCAGCCAGACCATGTTGTACAATTCCTTCTTTACCTTCTATAATATTAACGCAATTATATATGATTGATGCAATTACATCTTCTTGTAGCGTTCAGCCATTTCATCAAGACTTGCCTGCTCAACAAGCGGTGCTTTGCCGAATGAACCAAACTGTACAATCAGTGTACCAATAGCTTCTTTGACACCTTTTTCGATGACAGCAACCAGAGCAGCAACATCTTCATCAGGAATATTGCCGTACATAACAGTATCCATAATCGGAGGCAGGAATGCACGAGGGTCAAACTGATCTTTCTTCTCTTCAAGCAGTTTATAGACACCGCCGATGGATGGGCTGTTGCGTTTCTCCGGATAGTTATGGAAGAACTCTTTCATGTTCCTTGTAACAGCCAGACGGATATCTGTATCAACATTGATCTTATTAATGCCGCAGTGGCTTACTTCTACAAGCTGGTCTACATCGATTCCGTATGCATTTGTGATCTCTCCGCCAAGGGCATTGATCTCTTCTACAATATACTGTGGAACAGTAGAAGAACCATGGCTTACAAGATATCCCTCAATTCCTTCATGTAACATACATTCCTTGATCGCGATTGCAATTTCCTTACGGATCACTGCATTCTTGCCTTTGTTTGCACCGTGCATGGTACCATAGCTGATCGCTAATGCATCAACACCTGTTTTCTTGAAGAAATCAATTGCACTTAATGGATTTGTGTAAGTACTTGTTGCTGCGAATACATGATCTTCAACACCTGCTAACACACCAAGCTCACCTTCTACTGTAATACCTCTCTCGTGTGCATATTTTACAACTTCACGAGTTAATTCTACGTTTTCATCGAATGGAAGAGAACTTCCGTCGATCATAACACTTGTATATCCGCCTTCGATCGCTGCTACGCAGGAATCAAAGTTTCTGCCGTGGTCTAAGTGAAGTGCAATCGGAATGGGGCTGTCTTCGCCGTATTTTTTTACTGCGTTTCCGATATTCTTTGCGCCTGCTTTTTTGTCTTCTAATGTAGAATTAGCAAAATCAGTGCATCCACCCATAAATCCGTTTCCAAGATCTGCTCCCTGGATAATTGCAGGGCTTCTTAACAGCTCATGGATCTCAACCGCTGCTTTTGCCTGGCACTCAGCATTTACGTTAAATGCCCCCTGTGCATAATCATTTTTGTCTGCTGCATCCAGAATTGCTCTCATTGGTACTAACATTTTAATTTTCCTCCTGTTTTCTGATTTCTGTTATGCCTTTTCGAGTTTTTTAATCCTATCTCCGAATTTCCTTTTGATGTTTTGTAACTATTCAGTATGAAAGTGGTGGATAGCAACAAGCGAAAAGCCAGCAACAAAATTTCCTTGATCCGTAAGTATTAACGGTCATTTTTGCCTCTTTTATATGGTTAGAGTATGATTTTCGAGTATGATTCATATTCTAACCATAAATTATTTGTTAATATCAGTCCAATAACCATTAGTATTTATGGTTATATGGAAATTAGTGCTGAACTTTACGCCATAAAACAGTAAACAATCACAACTATATGGAGAACAATATACAAGTTCAGAAAGCAGCTGATATCAGCAGTTTGGCTGGAGTGGTCATCGTTTCACTCTCGGCACTCACCGCATACAATATCGGTGAAAAGTTCAATCACAACATCCTGTTTGATGCTACCATTTTTATCATCTCTTTGGTAATGCTTATTTTGACCTTTGCCATATTCCGCAAAGTAATGGCAGGGCTTTTTACGACAATCTCAAGTAGTACTACAAATAAGCAAGTACAAAGCGAATGTTCACAAGAAAGCAACCATCAAAATGCTAATCAAGATCCAGTCGAAGAGGAACAGATACCTGATAGTTTGGAGAGATATGAGAGCATTCTTGTGGAAGAGCAACTGAAGGAGGTGAAACGGAAAAGGGACATCATGATAGCTATCCGCGAATATGTAGTGGAAAAGACCTCGAAATATCTCTCAAAAGAGAATATCAGCACACTATTCCAGAATATAGAGTGTATTGCCGAAAACCGGGTTAATGATTGTCAGCCAATCCATTCAACTAAAGAAGCAAAAATCAGTTCTCCCTCTTTAAGACACTTAGCTTGGAATATCGGTGAACGGCTTGGAGTCTCCCGTCGCGACAGAGCGATATTCATTAAATCTTCTTTCCCATACGAATTGCGCAACGCCGATATAGAATATCTGGAAGCAAATTTGCGTGTTAATGTCCCATGCGACATTCCTATTGACGTGCCGGACAAAGGAGATTTCCACTTTCACAACAATACTTGAAAATTAAATCGTGCAGACGGTAATCATTGTTCCGGCTGACAGATTTCTGCAAAATTTCATTCTGTTGGTTTGCAGCATATTAATTCTAATTATTGAAGGTATGAACACAACAGATTTGACTTTTAATGACCTGCCCAAAGTGGTAGGCGAACTGTGCGAGAAAATCGCAGGAATGGAAAATTTACTTAGGGACACTCTTAACCGCCAAAGCGAACCAAAAGAGAATTTGCACGTACCAATGACAGTGCAGGAAGCCTGTGCCTATCTGAAAATGCCAGTCTCCACCTTCTATTACAAGATAAAGAAGGACTGCATCCCGGTAATCAAACAAGGAAAGCACCTTTATATCTATCGTGACGAGCTCGACAAATGGCTGGAGGCATCACGCAAAACTTCAGTACCTCTCACCTATGAGGAAGAAAACGAAGCGATGTATGCCTCACACCGTCGCAAGCCTAATCCTAAAAACTGGTGAGTATGGAAACGGCAACACCCATTGAAGATCCTGCTCAAATCACTACGAGATGGCAAGAGACCATGCTCAGTCTGGAAAAGGTGTACGAACAAGAGCCGGAAGTCCTGAGTATAGGCGGAGTGGCTATCGGGACATTGGGAAACTTCAGTGCATCCATTGGCAAGGCAAAAAGCAAAAAGACTTTTAATGTGTCGGCTATGGTGGCAGCAGCATTGTCCGGGAAGGAAGTCCTTAACTACACAACGGATTTTCCCGATGGGAAAAACCGCATCCTTTACATTGACACAGAGCAGAGTCAAAACCACTGCATGATTGTAATGCATCGTATCATGAAACTGGCAGAGTTGCCGACTAATGAGGATTGCGACCGTTTCTATTTTCTCGCTCTACGCAAGTTCAATCCGAAGGAGCGTTTGGCTATCATAGACGATGCCATCAGTCAGATTGAGGGGCTTGGCTTTGTCGTGATTGACGGAATCCGTGATTTGGTTTATGACATCAATTCACCGAGTGAAGCCACATGTGTAATATCCAAACTTATGCAGTGGACTGACGAATACCAGATTCATCTTCACACCATTCTTCATCAGAACAAAAGTGATGAAAATGCCCGTGGACACATTGGCACGGAAATCAACAACAAAGCGGAAACGGTCATCCAAATTGAGAAAGACAAGGACGACAGCAACATCAGCAAAGTGGAAAGTGTGCATACCCGCTCAAAGGACTTCCTGCCATTCGCTTTCTACATCAATGACCAATCGCTTCCCGAACTTCTGCCAGACTATGTGCCGACCAAGAAAAGTGCTGGTCGTCCTAAACAAGAACCATTCTCCCCAGGTAAGAACATTCACGAATCCACCCATCGCAAGGCTCTCGAACTGGCTTTTGAGGGAAAAGAGACTATTTTGGGATATAAGGCTTTGGAAGAAGAACTGACCGCTGCCTACGAACTGGCAGGAACAAAATTGAATCACAACAAGATTGTGGAAACAATCAAGTTTCTCACGAACAAACGGATGGTAGTTCAGGAAAGCCGTGGCATTTATCGCTTCATGCCGGATTACCACTATTGACTCTACACTTGACTTTATTCTCAAAGCGTGTATTCTTGTATAAGCCAAAGTTAAGTGCAACGGCTGGTTTCATGATAATTCTCGAAACTGGTCGTTGCCGTCTTATCTCCCAAACCTATCTTTTTAAGCCAAGGGCTTGCCCGTTGTACAGACATTATCTTGTATGGGGAGCCTAATACCCCAAGCGACCAAGCGGTCGTTTGAGAGTGCCAATTTTCCAGCAAGCTGATTGGATGAAAAATAGCGTTATTTAAGCACTTTTTCTTTTCACCAGCCTCTTCCTCATCTTTCTCGACAAAAAGCGAAATTTGCACACTTAATTGCACCCTGGGCTTGCTCATTATACGACCTCTATTGAGTTAGGGTAACTCAATATCCCAAGCGATAAAGCGCTCGTGAGAAGTTGTCAATCCAAGGCAAGTAGAATATGGCTTTATTGCGATTATAGAATACCTTAACTCTCCACGGAATCACGTTTTGGTTGGGCTAACCTCTGTTTGATAGCTGGCACGGATAAGCGCATTTCAATAATGCTTTTACGAACTCTTTTATGAACCCTACTGGTTCTTTTATGAACTCTTTTCCTGGTGTTAGGTTGATATTCCGGAGTAATGTCAGCCACCATAAATGCAGATACTAGATGATGAACACAGAACTATTGTCCGAACGCTTGCCAATCAGTCGAAACGAATCTGCCATATTCCTTAGGTCGATTTTGCCAACCTCAGATGGTTCTGTTACGAACTCAAAAATTGCCAATCACTTTGGAACAGAGAGTGAGAGAATTGCATTTGAACATCCTCCCACTCTTTATTCGTCATTTACCAAGAGACTTGAATACTTTTGCAATACACCGCTTTTTCTGTTCCATATTTGGATGAACATATAAATCCAAAGTTGTTGAAATATTAGAATGCCCTAACAATACACTAACGGTTTTGTAGTCACAGCCAGCTTCTATACAACGAGTGGCAAAACTATGACGAAGCCCATGATACTTTAATTTGGGAATACCCAACTTCGCCATTAATTTGCCGTAATAATTACGGTAGGTACGAGGTTCGGTTGGATATTCATCATTAGTCAAGACATAGAACTCTTCATTAACGACCTTCTTTAGTGGTTTTACCATTGCAAGAAGCTCCTTTGTCATAGGAATTTCCCGACATGAGTTTTGTGTCTTGGGAGTATTGATTACCAACTCAGTATGTTTCTTCGTTCCATCAATAATGTAAATCCGTTCAATTGTACGATTAACGGTAATCGTTCCCTCAGAAACATTGATGTCACTCCACTTCAAAGCGCAAACTTCCCCAATACGAAGTCCTGTACAAAGACTGATGTAGATACCCAGTCCGGTAAAGGAGAAATGGTTTTGAATATGATTGAGTATTTTCTTGTGATTGGCAACTGACAGTACTTCCAATTCTTTGGTTGTTGAAGAAGACGGATATTTGATGTCCCACTCTTGATAATCCATCCATTCATTTTTCACACCGAATTTCATAACCATTTTCAGAACAATCAAAATGTCTTTTACGGATTTCACACTCAGCCCATTCTCAATTTTCCGCAAAACGAAGTCTTGCACAGCCTGTTCATGGAGCGTATCACTTTCTCCAAAGTTTGGAAGAATATGATTCTCCAAGATAAGCACATAAGCAGCCATTGTGGACTGTTTCACATAAGGTTGCTTGTACTCTTTCCATGCAACCGAGATTTCTCTAATTGTCTTTTGTCTCATAATCGTATATTAATATGTTGTACATATAATTAGAGAATAATAAATCACTGATGTTCCCCATTTGAGATTTCCGGAGTTTAGTGGAGAGTGGAAGAAATGCAAGTTGGGAGATTTGTGTAATGTATTAATGTGTAAACGTATTTTAGTTTCTCAAACAAACACAGAGGATGGTGTTCCTTTTTATAAGATTGGAACAATTGGTAGTACTCCAGATGCCTATATATCGAAAGAATTATTTGACGACTATAAGGTGAAGTATAACTATCCTCGTAAGGGAGAGGTTATGATAACTTGTGCAGGAACAGTAGGAAAATGTGTCGTCTATGATGGGGAAGATGCGTATTTCCAAGATTCAAATATTGTGTGGATTGATAATCCTACACAATATATAAGCAATGGATTCTTATTTCATCTTTTGAGTAAAGTAGATTGGCGAAAATTAAATTCTACAACAATAATCAGAATTTACAATGATGATTTGCGCAACTTGAAAATGAGTTATCCACGAAAAGAAGAACAGCAAAAGATAAGTCATTTACTGTCACTTCTTGATGAGCGCATTGCCACCCAAAACAAAATCATTTATAAATTGAAATCCTTAATCAGAGGAATTATGGTTGAACTGCAAAAGCGAGGACTGTCAAATGGGACTTGGAAGAAGGTTCTCCTTTCCAATGTTCTTACCGAAAGAAATGAATTGAATAAGAGCCTTTACCCAGTTTATTCCGTGTCTGTTATTCAAGGGATTGTAAATCAAATGGAATATCTTGGTCGCTCGTTCGCTGCCAGTGATACATCAAAATATCATGTGGTACATTATGGTGATTTGGTATATACGAAAAGTCCAACAGGTTCATTTCCTTACGGAATTATAAAGCAAAGTTACAATCAAAACGAAGTCGCTGTGTCACCTCTATATGGAGTTTATGAGCCTAAAACATTTTCAACGGGTGTGTTCTTGCATGAGTATTTCAAGAGTGAATTGAATACTCTGAACTATCTTCACCCTCTCGTTCAGAAAGGAGCAAAGAACACAATAAATATTGCCAACCAACGCTTCTTAGAGAGCTATGTCGCTATTCCCAGTAATGCTAACGAACTGTTAGCAATATCAAAATTGTTATGCTCGTTAAATACAAAACTGGAATTTCTGCAAAACATACTAAAACAATCTCAAGGACAAAAGCAGTATCTACTTCGTCAGATGTTCATATAAACATCTGACGAAGCAAGTATTGCTTCTGCAAATTATAGTTTACCAGAGCATTCTGTTCTGCTAATAGTTTACTATCTATTGTAGATAACAACTTGGTATATTTAAATTGCTCTGAATGTGACGGACAAAAGACTTTTGCTTTTCCATAGTCCTTGAAATATATGTGAGGTATCGCCATACCAGTTTTATAAGGTTCAAAGTTGAAGACCGTCAGCAAATAATAAAGGTATTGGAGAGAATAACCTTCTTTGGCTTGTAAGGTGTTCAATGTGCCTGCCGCAGAGCACTTGCCTGCCACGTAAAAAACAGTTCCAACTCCTGAACCATCTTTGATAATATAAATGGCTTCATTGAGGGTTGCGTAACAATCAAGGTATCCAACTATGCCATTAGCACCATATACAGGATATGTACCACTTTCTAAGACCTCACTTTCTTGTAAAGTTGAGGAATTGCAAATCATGCAATCCGACAAACGTACATTTGGCTTCCCCCTATGCACCATATTCTGTGCAATTCCTCTGATTAAGGATTATGAAGTCTATAGGTCTGCGATTTCAGAAAGACTTTTCAATGCCATAAAAGGTGATGTTGTTGTATTGGAAGATATAGGTGATGTAGTTAAAGGCAAACAAATCAATGGTGAATTTCTTTCAGAAAGTGGCAAGTATTATGTTATGAATGGAGGAATAGAGCCATCTGGATTTTATAACGATTATAATGTAGAAGCTAACACCATCTCAATAAGTGAGGGTGGCAACTCTTGCGGTTATGTACAATTCAACGCCTGTCCTTTTTGGAGTGGCGGACATTGCTACACAATTCAAAATACTACGGATAATGTAAAAACGGAATACCTGTACCAATTTCTAAAATCAAAGGAGAGTGAAATAATGAAACTTCGTATAGGTTCTGGATTGCCAAACATTCAGAAAAAGGATTTGGCAAAATTTAAAATAACTATACCGAACATCTCTGAACAAAAAGTAATTTCGGCTTTTCTCTCTTCATTTGAAAGAAAAGCCGATGTCGAGATGAATTTTGTAAACTTGTTGCTTGAAGAAAAGCAATATTTACTCCGTCAGATGTTTATATGAACATTTGGTGAAGCAAATAAGTCTTCTGTTGCTGGACGAATTGCAAGATTTTCATTTCCAAATCAATCTTTTGCGCCAATTTTGACAGATGGAGATCAACTTGTTTTTGTTTCTCGATTGATGGTATCACAATTGGAATGTTGCAAAGCTCCTCATAAGAAAGGCAAAGCCTTACACTTCCTTCCAATCTCTTTTGTATGTGATAGAAGAAATTTCTGGATTCAAAGAAAAGTTCAAGATATTCTGGCAGTAAGCAGTCCTTTGTACGAAAACAAATGTACATTGGACTGACAATGCCAGTCTCAAATTTTGTAAGGCGAGCAATTGATCCCACGTTTATTCTTGCAGGGTTATAAGCAAAGTCATTCTTTTCTACAATTTTGTAATTTGATGTGTCGTCACTTGCAACATTCCTATCTTCAAATTGTTCGCTTTGCTTTATAAATCCTTGGCGATTACTAACTGATAATACATTGCATAGATGATTATCCTTGTTTCGTTTTGATATTTGTACAATAGCACCCCCTATATGGGAATGGTAGCTATCTTTGGGGCTATATTCTATTTCAATAATCGCAGACTTTAGCTTTTTCAAATCCTCAATGATTTTGTTTTGGGTAGCGATGCGCTCATCTATAAGTCGCAAGAGCGTGGCTATTTTCGTTTGCTCTACTTTGGACGGAATGCCAATAAAGCACTCGGAAAAATTCTTTGTGCTGATGGAATAGATTTTTGTTCCTTGTGCTATTCGTCTAATCTGATTATGAAATGCAGATGACGAAAAAGCATATCCTTTGAAGCCGATAACAGTTTTATTTTTATTGTCACGTCCATGAATTGTATGCAATCCACATACAATGTTTTTTCCTGCAAGGTCAAAGAACTCAATAGGCTTGGCTACTTCATTCGTATCTTCCGAGGCATCTGCAAAAGCCACATCACCCTCTTTACACAATTCAAAGTTCTTGGGCATATTGTCCTCTTTGATATTGGGTAAATTATCTCTTGTCAAATCAACCATAGTAGGAAGCCCAACATGAATTAGTCCATAATGTAAGTTCATCATGGCTTTCGTTCCATATTCAAGTTGCTCCCAGCTTAAAGAATTGGTTGAATAGAAGTCCAATAGCTCGGACACTTTACATATTTCCCACTCTTCACTAAATTCCGGGAATCTCAAATGGGGAACATTAAGGACTTTTTTATCTTTATTATCTATTGCCATAGTTGTCATTATTTTATAGGATTCAAGTCAAATGGAAGCAATGGTGTTTCATCATTACCCTCATTAAAACGGTCAAAATCCGATATGTATGATTTGTCTTGAATCAGTTTATATTTTTCGTATTCGCTATAAGCCTTATCTCTTGCTTCCTCTTGTGTTACTTTTCCGGCTGTATCGCACGGCTCGTAATCCATCGTTGCAAGATATTGTTGAAGGAACTTTTTCCAATCATCCAT
>OKRY01004274.1_pt1 | contig 10074 bp, 8 predicted proteins | sample 1601121 | NCBI WGS metagenome assembly OKRY01 (sample SAMEA3541546, study PRJEB24748) | human gut metagenome | biome: human gut; feature: human-associated habitat; material: faeces | place: China | collected 2012
TGGACGGCTCGTCCAGGATATACAGCACCCCCACGTCGAGACTGCACAGGTGATCAAGGCGGGCGATCCGGTGGAAATCCAGCTCGGGTATGACGGACGCCTGTACACCGAATTTCGGGGTTATGTGAAGCAACTGAACTTGCAAACGCCCCTCGAGATCGTTTGCGAGGACGAGTTCTACACCACCCGCCGTCGGAATGTCACGCTGCAGGGGAAGACCACGCTCGCGGCGGTCCTGAAAGCCTGCGGCCTGCAGGTGGGATATGCCGCGACGCTGACCCTCGAGGCGTTCCCTGCGGACAATAAGCCCGTGGCGTGGGTCCTGGGACAGTTGCAGACCAAGTACGGCCTGGCGGTATGGTTCGACCTCGAGGGGCGTGTCTACGCCTGCGAGCCTTACAAGGTCGTCGGCGATGCCGTGAAATACCGCCTGCGCTACAACGTGGTGAAGGACGACGATCTGAAATATCAGCGGGCCGAAGACGTGAAGCTGAAGATCAAGGCCGTGTGCATCTACAAGGACGGAACGAAGGTCGAGGCCGAGATCGGTCCGAAGGACGGGACGGAGAAGAAGCTGTACTTCTATGACGTGAAGGATCAGCAGGAACTGGCAGCCCTGGCGGCGGCAGAATTGAAGCGATACAGCTACGACGGTTATGCAGGCAGGATCACCGCCTTCCTGCAGCCCTATGCCGCCCCGTGCATGGTGGCCGAGATCGAGGACGAGGTCTACCACGAGCGGGACGGACGGTATTACATCGAAGGAGTAGAAACAACCTACGGGACGGGCGGAGCACGCCGGACCGTGGAAATAGGGATAAAAATATGAGCAGTGAGAAAGAGATACGCGAGGTCCGCATGATGTTATCAGAGCGGTTGCGCAATGCGGCAAAGGCGGCCATGTACGGCACGGTCAAAAGTGTCGACGAGAACGCCAGGACGTGCGACGTGCAGATCGGCGGCATTGTTTACGAAGGGGTGCTGCTGTACTCCGTCGAGAAGGAGAACCTGCGCGGGAGGGTGCTGATCCCCAAGAGGGAGAGCGCGGTGATCGTCGCCCGGATCGACGCGAGCGACCGCTTGTATGTGGCGTTGTTCTCCGAGATCGACAAGGTGGTCTTCACCCTCGGGGATCAGGTGACCATGACCTGCGACGGGGAGCGGATCGAGGCCTCGGCCCCGAAGATCGTCCTGAACGGCGGCGAGCTGGGCGGGTTGATCAACATCGAGCCGCTCACCCGCAAGATCAACGACCTGATCGAGGCCTTCAACACGCATACGCACACCATTCCCTCGGGAGCGGTGGCCGTGACCGGAAGCGCATCGGCGCAGAACAACCCCAAGCCCGTAGAGGTTCCCGCCCCGGCATCGAAGCACGACAAGGTCCGGCGCGGGGATTATGAGGACACCAACGTAACGCACTGATACGATGATCGACATTTTACAGACTTCGACGGGAGACGTGGAGCTGTCCGACGATCTGATCCGGACCGAGGCGACGGAGCAGCACAAGCGGGACCTGCTGCTGGCAAGCCAGGGCGATTTCAAGGAGGCGCCCACCGTCGGCGTCGACTGTGTATCGTTCCTGCATGACACCGATCCGGCGGACTTCCTCCGAACCGTGCGCAAGCAGTGCGAGCGCGACGGAATGCGGGTCGATGCCGTGGACTACGCTACGGATGGAACATTGACGATAAGCGCAGAGTATGACGACAGCAACAGTTAAGGCCCGGCAGACGGTCTACGACATAGCCCTCGAGCAGTATGGAACCTGCGAGGCCGTGGGCGAAATCCTTGCCCTGAATCCGCAGATCGCCAACGATCCGGAAGCCCTCGTGCAACTGGGGATCGACAGCATCGGCGAAACGGGGTTTTACCTGGACGTGGCCGTTGCACCGGGGACGCAGCTGCGCATCGACGACGAAAGCGGCCTGATGCGCAAGAACACGCTCAAAGAGTTGGGAAACGACATAACAACCTACCGATATGGCCAGAACGATTAACGACATACAGCAGTCGATTATCACCGACCTGCAGACCTATTTCCCGAAGCTCTCGACCTCGAAGGTCGCCGAGTGGCGGCTTCTCATCACGCGTATAGTTCCAGGCATAATCCGCATTCTCAATCATGGTCTTTATGTACGCCTCATTCCTATCCACCAGATATAGCGCCTTCAAACCTCTGAACAAGATTACATTAAACCAAGGAGTTCCCGGGAAGAATTTCATCTCTCCTGTTGCGATAGGCTGTACCTTCAGAAAGAAACGGCAGGCACCCTCGGCTGTCTGCTGCGCCTCCTTCAGGTAACGCTTTTCTCCAGTTGCCTGATAGAGAAGTACACCGGCCTGAATCATCTGCCCGCTGTTATAAGTATATTTGGCCGGATCCACTTTTCCCTGCAAATTCTTGTTGTCCCAATATACAAAGTCAGAAGGGTCACAAAGATTGTCACGGGTCCATTGATAGGTCTTCTTAGCTTGCTCAAGGTATTTTGCATCCTTAGTCAACTTAAACAGCTTCATACAGAGAACAGTAGCCGGAGCATTCGAACAAGTGTTTTTTGATTCTTTCTTCTGTTCGCACCAATAGATTCCTCCCCCCAACTCTTCGGACCATCCGGAATAAATATAGTCATGCAGCTGGATGGCTTTTTCCAGATACTCCTTGTCACCAGTCCGTTCATAGTAATCACAGAAATCAATGGCCACCCAGTCATTGTCATCGTAATAACGATCATTATGACCTGCAAAAGCCGGATACGACTGGTAACAATGGGGAATCCGGGTAGAGTCCCAATAAAGGTCCAGTCCCGGCTTTATCTGCCGGTCCATCAGTTTTCTGTACTTCTTTTGTCCGGAAACCTTATACAAAGAAACACAACCGGATACCAAGGCTGAATAAGGCCACAAAAAAGAGACCTCCTGCTGGTTAACAACAGCGCCGGTATTGGCCGTATATGTAATTCTCTGCTCCGGGTTTCTTGGATAAGTTTCCGTCAGCAGGCCATACTTCTCCACTTTATAGAGAGTAAGTATCTGCTGAAGCAAAGAATCGGCTCGTTGCAGATAGATTTGTTTGCTTGTCTGTGCAGACAAGCAAACCGGTAACGAGAGAGCTATTAATAAAAATAAATTCCTAAGCTTCATATCCAATTCAAGTCAAGTGATTATTATTCCAGCTTCATATCGGCACACATCAGGAAAGCATTGTATGGCCCCCACATGGACATGATGAACCAAAGCTGGTCATCATTGTCTTTCAACGGATGTATGTAAGCGCAATACAAAGCTGGATATCTGTCCGCTTCTGCCAATACTTTCGGCTCGCTCCACTGGACGAGATCCTTCGATGTACAATAAAGAATGGCATGCCTTTTGGTCAAAGGAGTCTCGTCATGATTCGGATCATAATTATAAGTCAGAATCCAACGCTCAAACTTCTTGTGCCATATCAGCGACGCTTCTCCTACGGGACCTCTCAATACCGGAGTAGCGGCAGCCTCATTTCCACGTATCCACTCTTTACTTTCACCGTTCCAGTATTCATAGGCCTTCATATCCAGAAGATCTTTCTCAAGGAAACGCGCCAGATACGCAGCATCACCACGTCCGGCCTGTGTGCCAAGCATATAAATCCATCCGTCACGTTTGGCATAAGCCACTTGCGAAAAATGACTGTCGGGAGAAAAAGTCACCTCTTCACGCCGCTCCCATGTCCGACCGTCATCATTGGAAGTATAGACAGAAGAAAAATTGGTAAGCCAGCGTCCATGAGGCGCTCCCCAATCATAGATGTTCATAATATGGACACAATCCGTTTTACCGGCCCGAATAGCACTCGTAGGGATGGAAGTCTGGTATACCTCCGGATTCGTCTTACCGCCCGCACATACCTCAAGCGCCTTACCATCGGCATCAAGCAGCATTGAATCTATTTTAAGACCGTCTGTAAGCTCTGTATCCGATGAAAAAGCCAGTACGTTGGAACGCCAGTTGGAACCATTGCCACCATTTTTATTCACGACAAAACCTTCTCCACTGGTATCTCCGAAAAACATGCCCACACGGTTTCCATCCATATGCCACATTAACCCCAAATCCGTTCCATATACATCAAAGTCAGGTCCGGTATTATTGGGATTCAGCAATGTATCTCCCGGCAAAGGATCGCCCGTGACACGGGATATCATGCGTACATTATCAATACACAGCGTTTTTTCACTATCAGCATCCTTACAAGCCATATTGCCCGTCAAACTACAGGTAACAAGCCCGAACAGTAAAATTTGTTTAGTTCTCATTCTTATCAATTCCATATACAAGTACACATTCCCACATCTATTCCTTTATTCTTTCCAGGATAATCAGTCCCAGTTCAAACTGGTCCCCACCGTTATTATTTCTCACATGGAAAGTGACCGAATTGGTTTGTTCCGTCAAATTGATGTCTCCTACATGTACTCTGTCTTTAGACACTTCTTTGTCCTTCTTAGTAGAGATCCATCCGGACAGTTGCTTCTGACGTTGCCAAACCTGGAAGTCGGCACCATTCGGTTTCTCGAAATAGTTTATCAGCACTTTATATTTTCCTTCGGGCACATCGTTCAGCATGATGCGCACTACTCCTCCATGCTGGGTGGTCATACGGATTCCACGCTCATTTGTTACCTGGACACCTCCACCAAGACTCAGCTGCATCAATTGAGGGAAATAAATATGTTCTGTCGGCTGATATACAGTGCGTAATTCAGCAGTAGGCTCTTCTCTGCCTTGCAATGGCTGGGCTGCATAGAAGAATCCAACAGATGTATAATCTACCGGGAAATTATTTTTTACTTCACCATGTTCCATTCCATGATAGATTTCCTTCTCATAGGACATTTTGTCGGCCAAGAAGAAACGGTATCCACCGGTTCTGGCCATCGGAAGTGAATAATCCAGACAACCATGGAGAGGGAGGCTGTTTCCTCTGTCCCAACGATCCAATAAAGCATACCAGCCACCGTTGTAATAGTCTTCGGAACCGGTGCCGTGCAGACGCATTTTATTATCTACGTAAGTGCTGTCGTCCCCTTCGAAGAACAAGGTCATTCCCGGACGCAGGCCTTGTGCCTGATGGATGGTTCCTACATAATGTCCTTTTCCTTTTTGTGCAGCAAACTTATGGAAAATGCCGAGAGGAGTTTTCTCTCTACGCCATACAGAATAGAACTTACCCTCTTCCTTCACATTACGCTTATTACTGTTATAGTACACTTTAACGTTTACAGAAATAGGAGATTGCTGAATACCTTCTCTCTTTTTATAAATCATCTTCATAGAAGCTGACTTGTCAAAAGGCATTGGCAGATAGCAGTAGTTGGAAGTACCTTGCTTACCCATTAAGATACTCCGCATTGCTCCTTTTCCATAGGCATATCCAAAAAAATCAGCAACGGGGGCATAAATAGCCTCCACCTTCTCATTATCCCATTTAGCTGAAAGAATCACATCTTTGTATAAACCTTCGAAAGATGTTCCGCCATCAATCGACATACCTACAATACGTCCCGGTTCTGCCATCTCAAAGAAAGAAACTTCTTCTCCCGGACTCAGTGTAAATACCTTTTCTTCCGTCTGTACACCAGCTGATTTTCCAAAGGTATAATTCGTTACAGCAGGAGACAAGTCAGCCCATATTCTATTCACCTCAGCCAACAAATCCTTATCCTGCTGTGAGAATTCACCGGTATAGGTTTCCACCTTCTTTCCCGGCAGGTTACGGTATTGTATCTGAATGAATTCCAATTTAGGTCCATCGAAAACAATTTTACAGGACTTTTTATACGTAATGGGCAGATAACAATAAAAACCACCGATTTCATTGCCACAAACGGGCTTTGTAAACGGATAAACCTTACCGGAAAACAAATCCGAGAACTTTATTTTCAAACCAGGTTCCTTTTCTCCGTCAAAGTAAAAATAGAGCATATTATCTGTCGGTGTAGGCGTCCAAATACGATTAATTACTCCAGGGCCCTCCATTTCTGCAATCACCAGTTTATCCCCTTCCTTTCGGAGGAAAGAATAAGTTCCGGCAAAACCATCGTCGTTACCCCATGTTCTGTCATAACTCGAAAACTGCTCCACATAAGAACCGGTACGATACTCGGGCAGTTTATCCACTCTTTTCAACAATTCCAACTCATCTGTCCATCTGTACGGGTTTTGAGCTGTAACATACATCCCTGCCAGCAGAAAAGCGAACAAGAAAATCAAGAAACTTTTTTTGTTGATATTCATTACATTTAAATTTATGAATCCATTGATAGAGAAAAGGCAGGAAGGGATTATGTTGCTCTCCAGCATCCCTTCTTGCCGTTTTCCCTTTAATAATAAAAGCTTATACTATCCATAAAACGTCAATCAATTCCCCTCCGGCATTACCACCATAACGTTCGTACCAAAGAATTTAGCCCATTGGGTGTTGTCAGGACCTGGTTACAATTCAATACTGACAATTCCGTCTTCAGCCTGTTCAATGGCAATATTTTGCCAACATATTGGCAACATTGTGCCAACACGATGGCAAAGTCTTGCCAACAAAGTGGCAAGACTTAAAAAATAGTAATACTTAGAGATATGGACCTATACGAAAAAGAGGAGAACTATTTATTCATTTCCCCAAAGAGTTGCTTTATTACCCTTAGCTTTACGCCAAGCGTCACGCCAACGATGTATGTCCATGTGATTGATGAAAGGCTTCGGTGCTCTTTGTGCTTTCGTAGGAGCTTCAGGAAGAGCAACAGCTGAATCTTGATACCAATAGGCAACGGTTGCCAAATCCAACGTCAAATTATTATTAGAACCATGCTCTATCGTTCCTTTAACACTCTTCTCAAAGAAGATGGGATCAGCTATGAAGAAGCGGTAAACATGGGTACGTCCCAACCAGCCGATATCATTATTCACACGAGGATACCCGAAATAAGGATGCGAGAATGCCTCTTTAGGACACCAGGAAGTATTGAAAAAATCTTCCGTACCCGTTCCTATCAATGAAGGTGTTTTTTCTCCATCAATAAACCACATATCATCCCCTTCACCATACCACATAGTAGTAGGACAGTGTACATAGTAGTTAATACCAACGAAATGACCTTTTCCTTGTGTCTCTACAAACACGTAATTGTCCTTACCAGTAGTATTCGGTTTCTGCTCTCCGGTAAGCCCCCATTCCGTTTCACCTTCGGGAAGGGCCTCCGTGAGGTTATGGTTGTACCACGCATGGAATCTGCCCATATCTTTGGAAAGCTTGTCCATTTCCAGATAATCTACGTAGAAATAGAAGGCATCAATGTTCCTGTCACTTTGATTCTCGATTTCAATACGTGCGCCTTTCTCAAAAGGCATAGTGAAATAGCATGACATGCCGGTACCGTTTTCAGGACCTGATGAAAGAGGCAATGATGCATAATTATATCTTTCGTCCCATCCCTGCCCAAAGAAAGGTCCGATAGGAGACTCTACCGAGGGATAGTCGTTTCCATCCCAATACATACGGATGATGATGTCATTTCTGCTCAACGTGGGAGGAGGAGGCGCAATGGTCACCCAGATATGGTTGATGGCTCCTGCCCCCTTGATGTCTGCAATAACCCGCTTTTCACCCGGTTTGAAAGGTTCCAGATGGTCTCTGTTACCTCCCGTGGGATCGGTACTGGAGATTCTTTTGTTTTTTACACCCGACTTCAACTTTGCCAAGTCAAACATTTCGTTCGTCATGTTCGACTGTGCAAAAACAGTAGGAAAGTACAATCCCAGAACAAGGGAGAGTAACAAACTGAATTTTGTAATTCTTTTCATAAATTTTTGTTTACATTGATTAATTAGATGATTAATATTCCAATAAATAAGGTTTCTCATTGAATGTTTTCCACAGCAATTCTCCAAACAATGTATTGGCCCATGCAAACCAGCTCCTTGTGAATTTCTTGGGATCATCCTTGTGGAACGACTCGTGCATGAACCCGGTACCGGCATGCGTTTTCTGGAGCATCTGGATACATTGCTGTAACTCTTCATCGTCTTGAGCAGTCAGGGCTTTCATTATCAGGCTCATCGGCCATATCATGTCCGTACCAATATGATGTCCTCCTATCCCTTCAAAATAAGAACCTTTAAAGAAGTAAGGATTGTATTCCGACCATACAAATCTTCTGGTATTGGCATAAATTGCATCATCCCTATCAACACCACCCAGATAGGGTAACGCCAGCAGATTAGGGACGTTGGCATCATCACTAAGATAAGCCGATCCAAAGCCATCTATTTCAAAAGCATAGATTTTACCGAACTTCGGATGATTCACCACGGCATAAGTCTGCAAAGCATTATAAACTTCTTTACTCAACGCCAATAGTTCATCAGCCAGTACATTGTCTTTGGTTATCTTTTGAACCATTTCGGAAGCCTGCCTCAAACTGGCCACCGCAAAGAAATTGGACGGGACAAGAAAAGGAAAGATGGTAGCATCATCACTAGGCCTGAAAGTAGAACAAATCAATCCGACCGGATTTACTTTATAGCCCACTCCACCCATAGGAACAGCATCTATAGCCCATTCCGAAGTTCTGCGAAAGCTATAAGGCCCGTTACCATCTTTTCTCTGCTGTTCCTTGCAGACTCTTAAAACGGTTTCTATCGCCTTCTTCCATTGCGCATCGAAAGGAGAAGCATCATTTGTCTTTTTCCAGTATCCATATGCCAGGCGAATGGGATAACAAAGCGAATCCAACTCATATTTACGCTCATGAATACCCGGTTTCATCTCCGTATGGTCGCTGTTCCATCTTGTATACTTCGTATCATCATCATAAAAGGCATTGGCATACGGATCCTTCAATATAAAGGAAGTCTGCTTATTGATAACGCCAATTATCAGTCTTTGCAGGTTCTTATCTTCAGACATGAAATCCAAATACGGATATACTTGGGCAGAACTATCCCTTAGCCACATGGCATCAATATCACCGGTAATCACATATGTATCCGGTCGGCCATCCTTTTCTGAATAAAAAACGGTTGTGTCCAACGTATTCGGAAAACAATTCCCAAACAACCAGCCCAGTTCTTCATTCTTGACCTTCTGTTTAAAAGTAGCAATGGCCTTTTCAATGGCAGGACTTTTGAAGTTCCTTTCCGATATAGGCTTCCTTACTGTTGGAAACGACGAAAAAGAGGCAGCTGTCGAAGCTACGCCTGAATTCGCAAACATCAAGTTTTTATTCAGCGCATATCCTGCCCCCAAAAGACCCACTCTCTTTATAAAATTTCTTCTGTTCATGTTATAAATCCATTGATTAAAAATATTGTCCTGAAAAAATCTTCTTATCCTAACAAACTAACAACTGATTGAAATACAATTTCAACTGATAAACATCACCCTTATAACCTTCTGATATGTAATAGCGCTCCTCCATCCTTTGCCAGATTCAGTTCAATGATATCCTTCCTTGTAACTTTCCGTACCTGTCTGTCCAGATGGTTTGGATTCCGGTCCACATCCTCTGCATCGGTATAGATCGTTGCTTGGTAGTCTCCCTCACTAAGGAAGTCCAATTCCAATTTCAGATTCCTTTCCGCACCGTTGTTTAGCGAGCCTACCCACCAGTCCAAACCGCTCCTGCGGGCCACCGTGACATGCTCATTCATCTTTGCCAGCGGAACTCTTATCTCATCCCACGTTCCCGGCACGGTACGGAGCACCTCGAACCCCGGTTGACCTTCATAAGCCTTTGGCGTATCGCACAACGAGGTGAGATGGTTTTCCAAAACCACATACATGGTCAACATATGGCAGCGTGTGCTCATTACATGAGGATTTACATACTGTATCTTGAACTCCGAGCGCGGCAGTGCCCTGAACCCTCCCAGGTGATAGTCCGTCGCTCCCGCCAGCATCCTGGTGAAGGGTATCGCAATGTCATGGTCCGCATTCACCAACGTGTCCCATTTGCATACTTCATAGTTGAGTGTCCCCTCCCGTGTGAATTCATTCGGATACGTCCTTACCAGTCCGGAAGGCTTGCTCGA
>OKRY01004279.1_pt1 | contig 10067 bp, 5 predicted proteins | sample 1601121 | NCBI WGS metagenome assembly OKRY01 (sample SAMEA3541546, study PRJEB24748) | human gut metagenome | biome: human gut; feature: human-associated habitat; material: faeces | place: China | collected 2012
TCGTTGCGCTTATCGGTCCCTTGCTTACAAAAGCCCGCAGGTCGTAATACCCCAGATCGGCCGGAACTCGGGGCTGATAGTGATTTCTGAAATACCGTCGGGCCTTACCCACGTTCGTCCATTCGGTAAAACCCTTTCCCCACCACAGGTCGGTCTCCGGGATGGGGTGAAATTGAGGCAAATACAATGCCAATAATCTCGCTTTCATACATTGATCCGACAATCGGACCCGGATACCGGAGCGGACTGCAAGACCCTGCACAGCAAGGCTGTGCCCCGGCATGAAAAACGATGCGGAGGATTGTTCAGGATCCCCCGCATCGTATCCGGTCCGGTGTGTTTAAACCTCGTTTTCGACAGCCTTGAACAGCGCGACGTCCTCCGTCGTGGAGTTCATCACGTAGGTATAGGCCTCCGCGATCTTCGCCTCTGCAAGCTTGCAGAACACGCGCGCCGAAGCGGCATACTCCTCCGCCTCACCGGCCTGACGGGCCAGCAGGTAGGTGATGATGATGTGTCCGGCGGTCTCCACCAGGCGGCGGGCATGGAAATCCTTGAATCCGCAGACCTCCTTGTCGCCGGCCTCGACCCGGGCCTGCATCTCCGAGAACTTGACGGTCAGCTCCTTGAGCTTCGTCACCACGGGACACATCGCCTCCGTGTAGCTTTCAGCGGCATAGCGCCCGATCTGCTCCAGGAACGTGCCCTTCGTCACGGCGTTGATCGCCGCAACGACCTGCAACTGCGAGGTTCCCTCGTAGATGTTCATAATGCGTGCGTCGCGGTACAACCGCTCGCAGGGATAGTCCTTCATAAAACCCGATCCGCCGTGGATCTGGATGGCGTCGTAGGCCCAATTGACTTGGTGAATGATGTCACTCTTTCCCAAACTTCCGGTTTCTCTACTTACAAAGATAATATGGGACAAGTTGCCAACAAAGGCGTAGAATTAAAACTTCGTGCGGATATTTATCGTGACAGAAACTGGAATGTGGCGTTATGGGGAAATATGGCGCACAATAAGAATGAGATTCTGAAGATTTCCGACTCTCAGAAAGCATATAATGAGAGAGTGGCCGCTTATTATAAAAATGAAGCACTTTATCAAGAAACATTAGGGCTGTCTCATGGTGCGGAATATTCGGTACCACTGCCACAGTATGAGGAAGGAGCTTCTCTGACTTCAATTTGGGCTGTACGTTCATTGGGCATTGATCCTACTACGGGTAAAGAGATCTTTTTGAACCGTGATGGCTCTATAGCTGATAAGTGGAATGCTGCGCAGGAGGTTGTAGTTGGAAATACAGAACCTAAATGTAGTGGTGCTTTCGGGTTGAACCTGTCGTATAAGAATTGGACTCTGTTTGCTTCATTTCTTTATGAGTGGGGTGGACAGGAATACAATCAAACATTGGTCAACAATGTGGAAAATGCGGACTTAGTGAACAAGAATGTCGATTTACGCGTATTGACGGACAGATGGAAAAAACCGGGTGACATAGCTCAGTTTAAAGATATTAAAGACCGGGGGATGACTACTTTGCCAACATCACGTTTCGTGCAGGATAAAGCATTGGTTCGATTGAATTCATTGAATGTCAGCTATGATTTTAACCGTGACTGGATAAAAAAACATCTCCGCATGAATCTGCTTCGTCTGGAAGCTTCTACGAGCGACTTGATAAACTGGTCCTCTATTAAACAGGAACGCGGATTGAGCTATCCGAGATCTTGGAAAGTGGAATTCTCATTAAAAGCACAGTTCTAAAAAAAAGAAGAAAAAATGAAAAAGATATATACAATAATATTTGTGTCATGTCTAGCAGCTATCTCGTTCAGTTCTTGTAGTGACTGGCTGGACGTGAGACCTGCGGATGAGATAAAGGAAGAATATTTGTTTGAGACAGGAAATGGTTATCGTACAGCTCTGAACGGTATATACCGGAAGTTGGCGACTTTCGATTTGTACGGTAGTAATCTGAGCTGGGGGTTGATAGATGGCTGGGGACAGGTATATGACTTGGACAAAGCCCCCGACAGCGGTGGTGGTAAAGCTATGAAGAAATTATCGAAGTTTTTGTATAAGAACTCTGAACTTACTCCTACAACAGATGCTATGTGGAGCGCAGCGTGGAATATTATAGCCAATTGTAATAATCTTGCACAGCAGGTGGCAGAGGAAGATACAATGCTGTTCTACAAACGTACGCAGGAGAAAAATATGATTTTAGGAGAAGCTATTGCCTTACGGGCGTATATGCATTTTGATTTGTTACGTATATATGCGCCGTCTTTGGCTATGAATCCGGGAGATAGGCTTTTTATTCCTTATGTGGACAAATATCCATCTTATTTATCCGATCGACAAACAGTCGGTTACTGTTTGGAACGCATCATCGCTGATTTAGTAGAAGCGCAAAAGATTTTGAAGGATGTGGATAAGTCATCAGAGTTTACTTCGGGTAATCGTTTTACTAAGTCTCCTTCCGGAGAAGAACGTTTTGTGTGGTACAGAGGATTCCATCTTAATTATCATGCCGTAACTGCGGAGTTGGCTCGTGTTTACTTATATGCAGGACAATCGGAAAAGGCCTATGAAACAGCGAAGTTACTAATAGATATTAATGCTGATAAAGGTTATTATAAGGCAGTAACAAGTAGTTATAGTGGACCTATGAATATAGAGAATGGGAATATAAAGATGTATGAAGACATTATATTTGCATTATATTCTACAGATCAGACTGATTGGGATTTGGAGATTAATCATGCAAGTGATAATGCTACCAAACCGGATGATGAAAAGTATCTGGCTTTGAGTGATGCTGTGATAACGAAATTCTTCGGTACCGAAAGCGATAAAGACTGGCGTCTTAAGTATCAGTTAGGACCGAATACTTCTTCTTTTTATCGTTCATTGAAGTATAAAAAACAAGATGAAGGTTCTGGTTTTGGTAAAGTGAATAGTACAATGGTGCCTATGATTCGTATGTCTGAAGTATATTATATAGCTGCAGAGGCTATTTATGATACAGATAAGGAATTGGCCAAGACATATCTTAAAACTGTGAAACAAGGGAGAGGTATTAGTTCTCCTGACCTTAGCAAATCGGGTACGAAGCAAGACTTTATTAATCTGATTGTTGATGACGCCCGTCGCGAGTTTATTGGCGAAGGACAGACTTTCTTTTTATACAAGCGTTTGAAACGGAACTTGGAAGGGTCGGATGAAAAGCAGTCCGTAGAATATCCGGCGATTGAAGATAATTTGGTGATGCCATTGCCTGATTCGGAAAGCAATATTTAAATTTTGAAAGATTGAAGATATATGAAAAGAATAAGTTTTTATATAGTCATTGTATTGTTGGGAGTCTCCTTCTTTACTTCTTGTGAGGAGCAAGGATTACTGACCCATACAAATGATGTGTCATATATTGCATTTGAGAAAAATATGACAACAGATACAACAGGTGTATCTTTTAAGTTTTACAATGAAGGTGAAAATGCTAAGATATTATTAGGAGTTACCATTTCTGGAAAAGTACAGGATAAGGATTTGGAGTTTACGGTCAGTGTAGATCCGGAACGAACGACTTTGCCTGCTACCCAATATGAATTGCCAGAGAAGTGCGTAATTAAAGCAGGAGAACTAACCGGAGAAATATTGGTGGTTCTGAAGTATTACGAAAAATTGGATACGAAAGCTGAACTGCTGACGTTGCAAGTGAATGACGGTGGTGAGGTTCGTCAAGGTCCGAGTGTCTATTCACGTGCTATTATTTCCGTATCTAATTTGTTGTTTGCACCTGAGTGGTGGACTAGAAACGACGGTGATGTGAATAATCCCTACAACATTGTTGAAGAATGGTATTTGGGGAGGTATTCGGAAAAGAAATATTTAATGTTTTTGGAAGAATTGAAAAAAGACGGGGTGGTATTTGACGGAAAAGATATGTTTATATTGCGTAAATATGCACTGCGTCTGAAAAATAGAATTAAAGATTATAATACTCAACATCCGGATGAACCCATGAGTGATGAGTATGGTAAAATGGAAATTCCTGTTGCCGGATAATTAAAAAACGGAAGAAGTATGAAAAAGATAACAGTTTATATTTTATTACTACTTTTATTGAGTAGCATTTGCAGTTGCCTGGATGATAAAAACAATTATGATTATACACCGATTAATGAACTGAAAGGCACTATTAGTAATATTGAAAAAAACTATAGTGTTGGGATAGATGAAGACTTAGTTATAACACCTACGTTTGAGTTTACAATTGATAAAACAGATCCGGATGTGAGTTACGAATGGAGACTAGACGGAGAATTGTTGAATGTAAAAGCACCTTCGTATACTTTCAATTCTCATAAGATCGGATTGTTTGAACTCACATTTTCCGTCATCGACAATAAAACAGGGGTTAAGTACTCTGCTTCAACAGACATTTTGGTTCGTTCTCCTTATCAGAGAGGATGGGTGGTTTTGTCTGACGTAGATGGAAAGTCAACACTTTCATTTATCAAGATTAAGACCTTGTATGGTGTGTCAGAAACTGTGAATATCTGGGGTGAGAAAGTGGTACGTGATTCTATCGCATATCATTCTGTCGAAAAGTATTTAGTCAAAGATTTAGGAACCAACCCCAAAGGTGTTTTTGAGCATTTGGGTTATCCTAGTACTTTCGGACAGGTAGAGACTGTATATGATGAACTGGTAGTGATGCAAGATCGTTGGGTGGAGCTGAACGGTAATACTTTGGAGCGTGAAGTATATACAGAGGATGAGTTCTATGGGGATTTGCCGGTGGGAGGCTTCAAACCTGTAGAAGCTGCCATGTCTTACTCTGCAAAATTTATTCGTGATGAAAATGGATATATTTATATGCACACGAAGCCGGTTGCAAATGATTTTCATGCTGGAGCCTATATGTCTATTCCACTGTGGAATTATACTAAATTCAGTGCTTTATATCCTGTACAGAAGTTTAAGGACAGAAATATGGATGCGGTTCTGGCTCTCCGTGAAGAGGATAACTCATTGGTAATTATTCGAAATGGAGGTGGGGTGAAGAATAGTTCCAATGATCCGACATTTTATGATAATACGGTGAAGGATACCGGAGAAATAGTTGAATTTGAAGGAGAGGATGCTAAGAACTTTCAGAATATGCGTGATGAAAGTATTGTAACAATGAAAACTGCGTCAGTTAATGTGAATGGCGACATGATGCAAGCATGGGTTGCCTTGATGAAGGGTAACGATATGTCTTATCAATTGCGCTATTTCAGAATGAAGAATAAAAAATGGGATATATATGATTATTATGAAAATGACTTGACGTCATTGAAAAATAAAGAGTATACAGATATGGCTGTATTTGAACAAAAGCAGTATGTTGTTATTGCAATGGGGAATGAATTGTGGTATTGCCAATATGTGAAAGGTGTGGCATCTGCTCCAAAATTGATTCATACATTTGACAAGAAGGTGATTGCTCTTTCATCTAATGATATATATTTGTATCCAAAATATGGAGTTTACAACGGTCAGTTAGGGGTTGCCTTGGAAGACGGAAGTTTCTTTATATATGGGGTGGAAGAGAAGGACAAGCAAGAATCTGGATTGGTTAATGATGTAAAAATAAAACAATTATACCCGAATGAGGAAAGTGAGAAGGAGGGAGATAATAATTTTGGAAAAATAGTGGATGTACTATATAAAATAGGAAATGCTAACCAGATTGTTCAGTATGACCTTTAAAATAACTTGATCTATATAGATTATGCGGGGAATCGCATTGAGTCTTGAATACTTTATGTGATTCTCCTTTGTTTATTTGAATATGAGAAAAAGAATATTATTTATAGTTTTATTTGCTTGGTCAGGCATTCTGCATGCTTTTTCCCAACAGCAGGCCAACTATGAATTGGCAAATGAATTTCAGGCTTTCGGTTTAGGGGGTAATTTTACTGCTAATAGTCTAAATCTCTGGCCGAATGAAATTAATGGAACAGATAAGTTTTGGTTTGAATTTCATACGACTGTCGGGAAGGATTACTATTTTGTAGATCCTGAACGTCGGTTAAAAGAACCATTGTTTGATAAAGGGAAACTGGCATCGGGAATTGCACAGATTACTAGGGGTGTAGTGGACAGGAATAAACTGGAGTTGAGTGATATCAAATTTTCTGAAAACCTGGCTTCTTTTTCTTTTTCTTATAAAGGTAGGAACTATGAATATAATCGCCTGACACACCAGATTGTAGAGAAAAAGAAAGAAAAGAGTCGGTCATTATTTGATCGTTACTCATGGATGAAATATTCGCCAGACAGAAAATATCTTGTGTATGTGAAGAAACACAATCTGTATGTGAAAGGTAATGGGGAGATGGGAATGGATACGACGGAAGTGCAGTTGACCACTGATGGAGTTCGGTATTATTCTTATGCGCATGATGGAGGAACGGACGAAGAAGGAGAAGTCATGTCTGATATCTGTTGGTGCCCCGATTCAAGGCATCTTTATTTAGTACGCGAAGATGAACGTCTGCTTAGAGATTTTTGGGTGATAAATTCGTTGGATGACAGGCCTTCCCTGACTACTTATCGTTATGAATTCCCTGGTGATAAGAATGTAACCCAAAATGAACTGGTTATAGTTGATGTGATTGGGCGTACCGTAAAAAAAACAGACATAAGTAAGTGGCCGGATCAATACATAAATCCTTTGTGTGTGACAAAGGATAGTAAATACCTCTTTTTTGAACGTACGAAACGTACATGGGACGAAGTGGATTTGTGTTCTGTCAACCTCTCTACAATGGAGGTGAAAGAAATAATTCATGAAGTTGACAAACCGTATCGTGATCCGCATGCTCGTAGTGTCGCTATTTTGAATGATGGTAAAGATATTCTTTTTCGTTCGGAGCGTACGGGATGGGGGCATTACTATCATTATGATGGTAATGGAAAGTTGAAGAATGTGATGACTTCCGGTGAGTGGGTGGCAGGTCAGATAGCTTCTATTGATACTTTGGGGCGAACAGTATATCTATATGGATATGGCAGGGAAAAAGATATTGACCCATCTTATTACATGCTCTATAAAGTGCATATTGATAGGGAAGGAGTAACTCCATTAAGTACGGAAGACGGTCAGCATCAGGTTAAATTCCTGAAGTCTAATAGATACTATATTGACACTTATTCAAGAGTGGATATGGAACCTAAAATCATGTTGAAAGATAACAAGGGACAAGGGATTCTTGAATTGGCAAAGCCGGATATTGAATTAGTCTACAAAGCCGGATGGAAAAAACCGGAACGTTTTGTTGTGAAGGCTGCTGATAATATAACCGATTTACATGGAGTAATGTGGAAACCGGCAGACTTTGATTCTACTAAGGTATATCCGATTATTTCTGTGGTATATCCGGGGCCTTACTTTGGTCAAGTTCCTACTTCATTTACCTTAGAAGACAGATGTTGTACCCGTTTGGCGCAGTTAGGTTTTATCGTAATTGCTGTGTCTCACAGAGGAGATACTCCTATGCGTGGAAAGGCATACCATCGGTTTGGTTATGGTAATATGCGTGATTATCCATTAGCTGATGACAAATATGCTATTGAGCAGTTAGCTCGGAGGTATTCATTTATTAATGGTAAAAAAGTCGGTATCTACGGTCATTCCGGTGGAGGATTTATGGCTGCTGCAGCCATCTGTACTTATCCGGACTTTTATAAAGCTGCTGTCTCCTGTTCCGGAAATCATGATAACAATATCTATAATCGTGGGTGGGGAGAATGCTATAACGGTGTGAAGGAAGTGGAAAAAGTAGTAAAAGATAGTTTGGGTAATGAGACAAAAGAGTATGGATACAAGTTCAATGTGAAGCCGAATACGGAGATTGCCAAGAATTTGAAAGGACATTTAATGCTCGTCACCGGTGATATGGACAAGAACGTGAACCCTGCTCATACTTATCGCATGGCGCAGGCATTGATTGAAGCCGGCAAGGATTTTGATATGCTGGTGATTCCGGGTGCCGGCCATGGATATGGTTCTGCTGATAAGTATTTTGAGAAGAAGATGTACCGTTTCTTTGCCAAGCATTTGCTGGGTGATACTCGTGCAGACTATTGGGGAGATATTAACCGTAACAAATAAGACAATAGATAAGATTTTATGAAAAACTCTCTCTTTAGATATGTGTGCCTGGTGGTTGCATTGTTGATATGTAGCTTTGCCGATGCACAGCAGAAAGCGAATTATAAGTTAGCGGAAAAGTTCCGTCTGTTAGAACAGAATCCTATAATAAAGTATTCAACAGAAGTCAAGCCAACGTTTATTAATGGTACGGACTGTTTTTATTATTCGTTTACTACACGTGAAGGAAAGAAGTATTATTATGTAAATCCGAAGAAAAAGGAAAAACGTCTTCTGTTTGATACGGCTGAATTATTGAGTAAAATTGCAGTATATACCAAGAAAGCCTATTCTTCGGCAGATCCATATTTGTCTTTCACTTTCATGAAGGATAACGAAACGATTCGTATTGATTTTGACCGTGGACTTTATACGTACAATATTCATACGAAAGCACTGAAGCAGCTTAATGAGAAACCATCTTATGGAAATAGTGATCCGTATTGGATGAAGTATTCTCCAGATAGTCTTTATTTTCTTTATGCCAGCAAGGATAATTTGTATTTTGTTGGGAATCAAAAGAAAGGGCAAGATACCATTCCTGTACAACTGACAACGGACGGTGAGCCGAATTATACATTTAACCGTGAAGATGAGGGTAAGCTGGAAGGACGCTTCGGAGCCGAATCTACTCATTGGATTCCAGGTAGCCATCGTTTTTATGCTGTTCGTGAGGATAACAGGAAAGTGCGTGATTTATGGTTAATCAATTCGTTGTCTACTCCATATCCGACACTGAAAACTTATAAAGCCGAACTGGCAGGCGATAAACATGTCACCCAATATGAATTGTTGATTGGAGATGTCGATACCCGTGAAGTGAAGAAAATCGATATTAATCGCTGGCCTGATCAGTATATTGACATATTGTATATTTCAAAGGACGGGAAGCGTTTGTATTTCCAACGTTATAACCGTCCATGGAACCAGTCGGATATTTGCGAGGTAGACGTAGAAACCGGAAAAGTGCGCGTAGTGATTCATGAAGAAAACAAACCATATCTCGATTATCAGATGCGTAATGTTTCTTTCCTGAATGACGGGAAAGAAATCCTTTTCCGTTCCGAACGTAATGGTTGGGGACACTATTACCTGTATGACACAGCAACGGGAAACTTAAAGAACCAACTGACCGATGGAATATGGGTAGCTGGTCCGGTTACCAAGATTGATACTATCGGGCGTAAGATGTATTTCTATGGTTATGGTCGTGAGAAAGGCATTGACCCTTATTATTACATTCTTTATGAAGCTCAACTGGATCGTCCGAATGCTGTTCGTCTGTTAACTCCGGAGAATGCGTCACATGATGTCAGTATCTCTCCGTCTTACCGATATATGGTAGATTCTTATTCTACTGTTTCGCAGGAACCGGTGAATGTGGTTCGTAACCGGAATGGAAAGGTGATTATGACGTTGGAAAAGCCCGATTTGCAGCCTGTCTATGAGATGGGATGGAAAGCACCGGAACGCTTTAAGGTAAAAGCTGCCGATGGAGTGACCGATTTGTATGGCGTGATGTGGAAACCTGCCGACTTTGACTCGACAAAGGTTTATCCTATCATTTCGAATGTTTATCCGGGACCGTTCTTCGAATATGTGCCGACACGTTTCACGATTAATGATGTTTATAATACCCGTTTGGCTCAACTGGGGTTCATTGTAATCACTGTGGGGCACAGAGGTGGCACTCCGATGCGCGGAAAGGCTTATCATACCTATGGATACAACAATATGCGTGATTATCCGTTGGCGGATGATAAATATGCTATTGAGCAACTGGCTGCCCGTTATCCGTTTATTGATGCCACCAAAGTCGGTATTTACGGCCATTCCGGTGGTTTCCGGAGCATA
>OKRY01004286.1_pt1 | contig 10052 bp, 9 predicted proteins | sample 1601121 | NCBI WGS metagenome assembly OKRY01 (sample SAMEA3541546, study PRJEB24748) | human gut metagenome | biome: human gut; feature: human-associated habitat; material: faeces | place: China | collected 2012
TATCCCATTCGTCCATGGGGCAGAAGACTCCTTCCAACGGGATTTCCGCCGCCTGCTCCACCTGCTGGCGGAGCCTCGGAAGATCATACTTCAACAGATACTCGTTGGCATCCTTGCAGCCTTCCCCCCAGGCCACCACCTTGCAGCGGTCCACGCCCAGGCGGCGCACCAGTTCATCGCGTAACTCCACTCCGCGCTTGTCGGTATCCATGGCCAGGATGATTTCCGCCTTGTCATCGAAGTGCGACTCCACGAAGCGGTCCAGCCACTGAAGGTTCGCGCCTCCGGCTCCGTTGGGTACGGACACCACCTCTTCCAGTCCTGCGGCTATCAGGCTGAGGGCATCTATCTCGCCTTCGGTGATGTAGCACTTTTCCTTCCCTTTTATGGCGTCTATGTTCCAAGGAATCAGCTCGGCTCCTTTCACCATCTTGAAATGCTTTGCGGCATCCCGGAATTTCATGTTTTTCATTACTCCGTCCTCCAGGTAAGGGAAGCAGATGCAGGCTTCTTCCTTGCCGGTCTGCGGCAGGAATTCCAAGCGTTCCTCTATCTTCATCCTTGTCAGGACGTCCATCGGAATACCTCGTCTGCCGACCATGTATTCCATCATTTTTCCATTCATAATTTGTTTGTTTTTATTAATTACCGGGCATACGTAATGTACAGGCGGTTGCAGGGGGATGTGCGGCTTGCGTTGCGACCTGTTATGGTGCTGCGATGCTGCATCGTGGTGCTGTGCCGTGTTATGGTGCTGCGGTGCTGTATCGTGGTGCTGCGACGTGTTATGGTGCTGCGATGCTGCATCGTGGTGCTGCGACGTGTTACGGTGCTGCGGTGCATCCTTCTGCTGTTTCTGCCGTTCCCGGTCTTGTTGTTTCTGTTCTCTTTTCCACATCTCGTCCTCGTTCCACGCTATGGCGAAATCACAATGAAAGCATTTCGCCCATCCCCCTTCACGGGTGATATGCACACTGAACGAAGGATCTTTGGGATTGCTTCGCGTTGCGGAACATTCAGGACAAGGCATACGGAAATGGTCCTTTCTGCGCGGCAGGCTTTTCAGCCACCGCACATAGTCTGCATGTTCTTCGCGCGTCATATCCAGCTCTGTTTCAGGTTATCCCAGGTGGCACGTCCGTTGGGGCGCGGGGGTGCATCGGCAGGAAGAGGAACTCCGCAATACGAACGTTCGCCGGTCAGCGGATTGTACGTTTCGTAGGGCGAGAACGATGTCGATTCATTCTGCATCCGGCTTCTTTCTTTCAGCTTTTCTTCCAGAAAAAGACGGGTGGGCTTTCCCGGACGGATATAATTAGCAAAATAGGCTTGCGCTTCGGATACGGAAGTAATGCGTTCCGTACTTCCTTGAACCACAACATGTTTTTTAAACATGGAACGAATAAAGGGAAGATTGTTCAGAAAGTCTCCTTTCAACCCCGACATCATTCCCACAATTTCCACCCAACTTTGAACTTTGAAAGCTTCATTGATATAACACTCCCATCGCAACATCTCTCCGCTCTTTTTTCCGGAACAAAATTTCATGTCGTCGTCGATGCTGCCGTTTGTTTCTATGATGTCTACATCATCTTTCTTTTTCTTCTCTCCTCTATTCTTTTCTTCTCTTATAAAGCTTTGCTTAAAGCTTGCTTGCAAATTCTTTCCATAGCGCTCATTATCAACACTTTGAATCACATTTTTGACTGAATTTTCATTTGTATTTTTTGCAGTCGTATTTTTCATACTTTCCGCACTACTTTTCACGTTGCTTTCCGTGCTGTTTTCCTTGTAGATTTCCTTATTATAATCCGAATGGATTGGCTTGCTGCTCTCCATGCAGACAGTCTTGTTACTATCTACATTCCTGCTTTCCATATAAATTCTCTCCTTGCTATCCATACTGGGTGCACCACTGCTTTTCAGGTAGACTTCCTTGTTATTATCCATGCAAGGTACACCACTACTTTCCATGTAGGCTTCCCCGTTATTATCCACGCAGAACGCATCACCGCTTTTTATGTAGACTTCCCCGTTATTATCCATGCAAGGTGTATCATCGCTTTTCAGGTAGGCTTCCCCGTTATCATACACGCAAGGTGTATCATCGCTTTTCATGTAGGCTTCCCCGTTATTATCCACGCAGGACGTATCACCGTTTTTCCCTTCGTTGATTCTGCCCCTCCCTATTGCAGACGCTGTAGACGCAGTTGCTTTTGCAGATGCTTTCACCGTACTTTTCTTACTGCTTCTCCCTCCCTTACTGCCGGCAGCGGCACGTTGCTCGGAAAGTTTGCTCTGATATCCCATCACCTCGTCCAGATACAGACATCGGAAATACCCGTCCTCTGTAATGAGAAACAAATCGAAGTCCTTAATAAGATGTTGCAGATTTTCCACGGTAGCTCCCCACTGATCGGCCAGCAAATCCAGTTCGTTAAAATCATGTTTGTATTCCTGCTGTTTTCGCAGAAACAATATCGTTTCAAGATACAACCCCAGCCCCATGCATTTCATGTCGGCATTCAGCTTCATCATTTTGTAATCCGACATCAAGCTGCAATTCAGCCGGATAAACTGCTCTGTATAATCCATTTCTTTTGTGTGTTAGTATAAATATAACGCAAAGGAACGCAAAATATAAATAGGGCGTTGCTCACAAAAACAGGCAATTGTTAATAAATATTTTCTATCTTTGCCGAGACATTTTGTAAGTAGCATAATCATAGCTACTTACAAATTATTATTTAATAATTTAATTTTTAGTAACATGAAAAAAATTTGAGATCATCAGCACTTGCATCAGTAATGCCGTGCGAAGAAGCGATTTAAACCCCAGCAACTTGAACGACAAAGGTGCAATAGGCCGATCCACCGCCACCAAAATTCGAGACGGAAAGATTGTGACTCCAAATTCTTACTTCAAACTGATGAAATGGCTGGAAAAAGAGAAACCGGAGGTTTACAAAGAAGCCATGGAGCACATCCTGAAAGAACTGGGCAAGCTCAAAATGGAAGAGTAACCTCCCGGCTTCCCGGAAACGGGAATTTTCCCCGGTAAACGTGGGGAAACGGGAAACCGCCATAGAGCGCCTCTGTATGGAGACTGCCTCTATGGCGGTTTTTGCACCCGGAATAGCTGTTTTATTATCTTTGCAACAGTTGGATATAAGAAAGGTAAACCCTCAAATTAGGGCTTACGTAAATCATCTGCATATTCCTCAGCTGACATATTTCCGCCCCAATCGCCTTCGTAACAAGCAAAAGGATCTTCTGTTTCAATATCCTGTTCCTTTGTATACGTATTTCTGATAGAATTTGTCAGTTTTGCAATCAAATCCAGCTTTTCATCTACACTCAGTGAAGACAATACACTCATATACATATCTGTTATACTTATATTTCTAACTATAAATCCTCCTTTTTTACCTAAAAAATTATTTTTCTTGTGACAGATAAATACAGAATTGTTGAATATTTACAATATTCACTTTAGGAAAATCTATATCTTTCAGCACATCATAATGATGGTCGTTGGTAACAATGTAGTGCGCATTGGCCGAAATGGCACAATCCACAAACTTATTGTCATCAGGATCGACTGTAATCAGATTAAAGTGATAGAATGGAGTTATCAATTCAACAAACGGACTGTTCAATATGGTTTTCACCACATATTCCGCCGTTTCATTGTCGGTAAGTCTTTGCAGAATTTCTATATATTCCTCCAATATTTCATTGGATACACAGAGCTTGTTCTTTCCGTCCACAAAGGATTGCCACAAGACATGGTAACGACTCCTTTGAGGAATGCTTTGAATAAGACAATTCGTACCAAGAACCAGCTAGCCATTGACGTTATTTTAATGAATGGATATCCATTTCAGCTATTTCATCCAGCTTTTTCTGGTCAAGAATTCCCTTATCCCAAAGTTCATCCAACTTTGTATTCATCCGTTTGGAATAATATTGAAAGAGCACCTCTTTCAATTCTTCCAGACCTTCCTGAGATTTATCGTAAGAAAACATTTCCAACAAATGCCTCTGTATGGGGTTGAATACTGTAGTTTCCATAATTATATCGGTTATAAATTCTATGCGAATATAGAATTTATAATGATAATATCCAAAATGTTTCTCATTAATTAACGCCTATGAAATATGGCTCGATAAATCTTGCAACAATATCTCCCTTACATCCGATGTTCAAAATGTTGTAGAGTAAAATCTATTCCGGAGATCCTAATCGGATAATCTTTTTTATCATTTCAGATGTATTTTGAAGTAAATGCCACCGGAGAAGTATTTCCCGTTGTTCAGTTCGGCAATCAAGTTGATGTGGTCTTTCCAAAGCTGGTAGTGCGCCCCGATGTTCACTGTGCGGGCGTCATATTCGGCCATCAGATCCAAGCCGTTCAAAGCTTTCACTGCCAAGTTGTCTTCCGGCAATAGATTGAATTTGAAATTCACCCCCGCGGCAGGCCTTCTGTAATGAGGGAACCAGCAGGCACGGTAATCCACGTATGCAGCGTGAACACCTAGCGTCCCTACCCCGGCGAAACTGAAATGCTTGGTTGCCGCCAGATAATATCGTGTAAAATGATTGTTCTGCATACCGTCCTCATCGAACTTGATGGCTCCACCACCGTATGCTTCATGCGAGGTGGGATCGTCCAAACCAAGGACTATCTGCGGAGTCCAGGGCTTCCACCAGCCTTCTTTCCACAACCGCAGGCGAGCATTGAAGGCACGGTCCTGATTGGTGTACTTTCCCCAAGACTGTTCCGGAAAATAAGTGGAACCATGCTCTGCATAATTGATGGTACAGGTATATCCCACTTCAAGCCAAGGAAAGATGGTTATGTTCAGATAATAATTGAATGTGTATTTTATCTCATTGCTATTGAAATACTGCAATGGAACAAGATGCAACACATTCCCTCCCGCCATAAATGTCTTGTCTTTTTGCATCTCGGCAGTGGGGGCATGAAGAAGTCCCGTTGTGCCGTATAGTGCCTGTGCCTGACTCTGTAACGAACTAATCGCAATAAGGCATACTAAAATTAATCGTATTTTTCTACACATTATTATGAGAATTCCATCTATCTTTGCTTCCATGAAACGTTTGCAAGCAATAATGTTATTAGTATTGAATGGGATGGTCTGGCTGGTGTCTTTCATTCTGCTCCTACCCATTGTTTCCTTACATAGTTTATGGAAACTATGCAAAAGGATCTTTGTAAAGCCCCAATAATTGTTTGGCAAAATAATAAAAGAACTGAATATCATCTATAAAATAGCGCCTGAATAGTCGCTTGGGTTCTTTCAGGAAGCGATAGAACCATTCCATCGCCAAGATTTGGAATATTCTGGGAGCACGCTTTATGTTGCCGGCTTCGAAGTCGATGGTAGCGCCAAGAGCCATAAATAATTTCACACCGGACATACGGCTACGGTATTTTGCTATCCACTTTTCTTGCTTGGGTGCACCAGCACCAACCAACAATACAGTAGCTCCACTTTCATTGACAATATGTATCAGTTCTTCACACTCCTGTTCGTTCTTCTCGAAACCGTAAGAGGGTGAATGAGCACCGACCACTATTTGCCTCCCTACTCTCCTGTTTATATTCTCCATCGCCTTTTTAGCAACTCCTTCAGCTGCTCCTAACAGAAAAATTTTACAATTAGGATTATTGGCATGATAGTTATAGAATGCCGTAAAGAAACTGCTTCCCGGAATAGCCATCGGTAAGGATCGCTTTAATAGTTTTGATACAAGATAAAGGATCTGGCTATCGCATACTATCCATTCCGCTCGCTGGTAGATGTCGTAAAATTCTCTGTCGCGCTGAAGCTTTATTAGGTGGTCGAGGTTGGGGGTGTATAGTACACCTTCGGCCATTTGCTCTAACAACTCTTTTTGGGTGAGAGAGAGGATATTAAGATTTAGGAAGCGAACTGAGTTTTTCATTAGAAGTTAACCTTTACAATTTAGCAAATAATTTATTCCATGAATCTACAATTGATTCCACCGAATATCTTTTACTGGTTATTATGGCTGCTTGTGCCAAATTATTACGTTTATCAGCATCCAACATTAATTCTTTCATTTTTTCTGTTGCAAATTCCGTATCATACCCTTTTTTATTATAAGGTAAAATCACACCATCTACTCCATCTGAAATGATATCATAAACAGCAGAATAGCTTCCATATACTACAGGAATCACTCCAAAACTCATTGCTTCAACAACAACAAGACCAAATCCCTCATATTCTGATGTCAACATTAATATAGAAGCACGCTTATAATACAAAGAAGGATTTTGAAACCCTTCAAAAACAACATTATTAAGCTTTAACTGAATTACTTTTCCTACCAAATTTCTCTTTTCTACTCCATCTCCAACAATTATTAGCTTCCAATCAGGAAAACTTGCCTCCAATAAAGCCCAAGTATCAATTATTCTATGAATCCTTTTCTGATTTTCATCAATACGTCCAACGTATAATACTTCTTTTCTCTTCTGTAAAAAATCGAATACAAAATCAGAAGAAGGTATCGTTATTGGATTAGGAAGGATCTGTACTTTATCATTTTTTGTCAAATAGGCAAATCTCTTAAATGAAGAAACAAAAGACTGAGACAAAAGCATATATCTATCACTATAGTTATAAACATAATGCATAGATACTCCTGTCGCAATCCTAAATATATGCCATTTAATTTTTAAGATTATTTTGCACCACTTTCCTGCCACTTGTTTTATTTGCTCTTCTACAATTTTAAGACGTGCATTTGTCCCAGGGTCATTGTGATAAACAGACACTATTTTTATATTTTGTTTACCACAGGCTTTACGTAAAACCAATATAGGAAGATAAGGTAATCCCCACTGATTAATAACAACTTTTATTCGATGCTTTTCTAATATATTCCGTATCATTTTTATATTTTTTCTAGAATAATGAAAACCATCAAGAACGTAAAATGGTATATCTTCAGGTAATCGTTCCTTCATCAAGCGAGCTGGAGGATTAAATGAAACAATGACAATGTTATGTCCTTGTTTAGTAAAGCTTTCAGCTAAAACAGAAGTTACAACTTCCTGCCCACCCACCTCAAAATATTTCATTAAAAAGAGAAGATTCATAGTATTATTCTGATGTCAGACCAATCCAGTTAATAGGAAAAATATTAGGATAATAATTTGCATTTATCCATTTCTTTGGATAAATTACAATGGGGTTATTCCTATTAAGATATGCTCCCCAGTAACTAAAAGTACTATTTGCTATTATATTTGCTTTCGCAAATGTCATCAGATACATATCAATATAACTATCCTTACCTATATTCCAATCTATATAAGTCACTTGCGATAATTGCATATTCTCTTTACACCATGCAATATCATCTGAAAAAACAAAGAAAAAAGTATTAATCAACTTTGACTGAACAAATTCTATAGCCCTTTCGTAATATTTAACAGTTGCAATATTTGCTAAAATATTCATATATTCAATTGACAAAAAATCACCTCTTCTAATATGCAAACAAACAGAATTAGTACTTTGCATCCGATTAATTATTTCCAAATTTTTATTGCTCAGTTTTATAGGCTTAAATTCCAACCAATTAATTCTATTTTCATAAAAAGAGATATCTGATTTAAATGCATTAAATATTATAGCATCCCAATTCACGATAGTATTATGTAAACTACATAGATTAGTTTTAGGATGAATCTTTTTCCACAAATAAATAAGCCCTGTCAGCAATTTTGCCTTCAATGATGTAGGCGGAAGTTTTACATTAAAAACGTTCTCTAATTCAAGCCCTCCCTCATGCTCCTTAAATTTGGAATTCAAATAGATTCCCCTTATATCTTCTTCAGGAAAATGTTCTCTAATTGCTAAATAAAAAGTATACTCAAAGATTTGATTTCCCAATCCCCCACCAAAATATAGAATTCTCATTTTAAATGCGTTTTATTATTTTTGCAGGATTACCACATGCTATACAATCAGCAGGAATTGATCGTGTCACGACAGCCCCTGCACCAATAACAGAACGTGCACCGATAACTACTCCTTTTAATATAATACAACGTGCACCTATCATCACATCATCTTCTATCGTAATTTGTTTACTTTTTGTATTCAACATATCACTAACTGCCCCCCGTCTATGCACATAATTTAAAGAGTGACAATCAGAATCAATCACAATACAGTCACCTCCTATCCTAACATTATTACCTATTACTATTTTCTGATGAGCCCATAAACAAGCACTACTAATCGCAACATTATTTCCTATTATTATTGCCGCACCAGGCTCTATTCTAATACTCCCTCTTATATTTCGACAAATAGGATTCAATCTTCTAGCATTAGAAAAGTAAAAATCATCACCAATACTCAATATAGATTTATCTGCAATAGAAACATTTACGTATCCATGAATACAAAAATTATTCCCTATTGTTATTCTTTTATAGAGAGATAAAATTCTAAAATACAAATAATTGTTTACCTTAAATAAGAAGTTAACCGTCCGATTTATCATTTTCAACGCCTTTCATTTAATATACTCTCATACAAGGAAATATGTTTTTCTACTATTATTTCATCCAAATAATTATTCTTTAAATAATTAAAAGCATTTTCTACCAACAAATTTCGATAGACCTCATCATTCATTATCATACATATAGAATTATAAATCTCAACTTCCTTTTTCACATCACACAAGCATCCATATTTGCCTTGTTTCAATATAAATGGAACAGCTCCAGCATTCATGCCTGCTATGATAGGAACTTTTCGCGCCATTCCCTCCAATAAAATATTCCCAAAAGTTTCTTCTAATGATGGATGAATTAATATTGATGTACTATCAATCAAGTTAATAAGTTTTTCATGTGGTACTAGCCCTTCTAACTTTACATTTACCAACAAATCATCAATCTTACATTGTTTTATAAAATCAGAATCCTGTTTATATTGACCAACTAACAACAATTTACTTTCTGGTACTTCCGCATTGTATTTTTTAAATGCTTTTAAAAGCGTCAACATATTTTTTCTAGGATCATCTAAAAATGTTGATATCGCAATGAAAACAGGAGTTTTTGGGTATTCCTTATTTTCTCCTTTTAAAAACTCCTCACGTATAGAATTGTAAATAATTGGAATTTTTTTACCTGAAACAAACTGTAAAAAGCAATTATATGTATATTCTGAGTTCGCAATAAAATTAATATTTTGATTGTATATAACAGTTCTAAAAACCCAATAACTAACTCGCCAATATATTTTTTCTCCTATAGTTTTATTATAAACCTTAAGCAAATAAGGACACCAATCCCTTATTGTACAAAATACAGGTAATAATTTAGAATATTCGGCACAAGCTAAAGCATAATCATAAGTCCAATGTGCATGAAGAACATCTAAAGAGTGTATATTCGCTTTAATTATCTTTTTTAATCTACTAACCATATAAAAGCGATCTATCACTCCTATTTTTTTACAAATAATTTTTCTTGTTAAAACAAAAACTTTTATATGTTCTCCTTCATAAACTAAATTATGATTAATATCTATTGATGAAGTAAAGACAACCACATTATGCCCACACTTTAGTAGTCCTCTTATTATCGAATGAATAGAAGAAGCTGTAAGATTAAAACTAGGGACATCATCCCGAGAATAATAATAATCAATAAATTCAGAAGGATTGCAAGGGGCAGCAATACCAATATTCATAACTAAATTATATTTTTAAGTATTTTTCTTTACATTCTCCTTTTCTATTGATATTATTTTCGCTAAAACATATCAAACCAGAAGATAAACCCAACATGATAAATGAATAAGGTCTAATACCTGTCATTATTATAGACAAAATAAATATAGAATATAAAACAGTTATATATTCTCTTGTTTTCCTTTTTCTCATAAAAAGTTTCCACAAGGAGAATATTAAAATAAAATATGAGAAAAGTCCTAGAATACCTTGTTCAACAGGCTTTAGAAGGAAG
>OKRY01004288.1_pt1 | contig 10043 bp, 12 predicted proteins | sample 1601121 | NCBI WGS metagenome assembly OKRY01 (sample SAMEA3541546, study PRJEB24748) | human gut metagenome | biome: human gut; feature: human-associated habitat; material: faeces | place: China | collected 2012
ATCACGGCAGTCAGGGCCTGGTTTCTGTTTTTGCCGTAGTCGACCTTGGAGTCGACCAGACGCCAACTGCTGCATATCTTTTCTTACTGCCGCCCATAACTCGGATACACATAACTTCCTTTGCGCCAGTGTTATCAGCCACTTTTAAAAGTGTTTGTTGTTGAATCATTAAAACTTCCTCCTTACGCTTCACAAATCGCAAGCGATTTGCTTACTACAACTTGCAAAGCAAGTTGTTCCACTCTTTCCGGGAACGCTATATTACTTAACTTTTTCTACTATTTCAACGAGTCTCCATCTCTTGTCCTTTGATAGAGGTCTTGTTTCCATAACCTTTACCTTATCGCCGATAGAGCATACGTTTTCTTCATCATGTGCCTTTAGTTTGTAAGTTCTCTTAACGATCTTACCATAAAGCGGATGCTTTTTATTTTCTTCAATAGCAACAACGATTGTCTTATCCATCTTATTGCTGATTACTTTACCGATCTTAACCTTACGGCTGTTTCTTTCTTCCACAGATAAGTGCCTCCTTCCGCACGTTTCTAATAATCTTCTATCTGCTCAATTTGTACCTGTCAAACAAGTACCGGCATTACATCGCACTGCCTTGTAGTTCTCTTTCATGAATGATGGTTAAAATACGAGCGATAGTCTTCTTTACATCACCAATTCTCTTTGGATTTTCTAATTGGTTAATAGCATTCTGAAATCTCAAGTTGAAAAGCTCTTGCTTGCTTTCTGCAAGTTTTTCTTCCAATTCAGCTGTTGATAAATCTCTTAGCTCATTTACTTTCATTCTTATTCACCATCCTCTGCTTGACGTTTTACAAACTTACACTTGATTGGTAGTTTGTGCATAGCAAGACGCATAGCTTCTCTTGCAGTTTCTTCGGGAACGCCTGCGATCTCGAACATTACACGGCCGGGCTTAACAACGGCTACCCAGTACTCAGGTGAACCCTTACCTGAACCCATTCGGGTCTCGGCAGGCTTCTCTGTGATGGGCTTGTCGGGGAATATCTTTATCCATACCTGACCGCCACGCTTGATGTAACGTGTCATAGCAATACGGGCAGCTTCGATCTGGTTTGATGTGATCCAAGCGGGCTCAAGTGCCTGTAAACCGTATTCGCCGTGGCTGACTACATTACCACGTGTTGCTTTACCGGTCATACGACCTCTCTGTACTCTTCTGTACTTTACTCTCTTCGGAAGCAGCATTAGTCGTTACCTCCCTCTTTTTTCTCAACTCTGGGTCTGCGTGATCTGTTGTCGTTGTTTCTGCGACGGGGCTTTTCTGTTGTTCTCTGTGCAGGAATCTCACCCTTGAGAACTTCGCCCTTGTAGATCCAGACCTTAACACCGATAACGCCGTAAGTTGTGTTAGCTCTTGCAACGCCGTAATCAATGTCTGCTCTTAATGTCTGTAAGGGAATCGTGCCTTCGTGGTAATTCTCGCTTCTTGCGATTTCAGCACCGCCAAGACGGCCGCTTACCATTGTCTTGATACCCTTTGCACCTGACTTCATTGTTCTGCCGATGCAGCTCTTCATAGCTCTTCTGAAAGATACACGCTGCTCTAACTGCATTGCGATGTTCTCTGCTACGAGCTTAGCATTCATATCGGGGTTCTTAACCTCAACGATATTTAAGTTAACGTCCTTGCCGCCTGCGATCTTTGAGATCTCTGCACGGAGCTTTTCAATCTCTGCGCCCTTAGCACCGATAAGCATACCGGGCTTTGCGGTAAGAATGTGAATCTTGATCTTGTTGTCTGATGAACGCTCGATCTCAACCTGAGCAATACCTGCTGCTCTTGAAAGCTGCTGGTCGGACTTTTCGCCGTTTGCTCTTGTGAGCATTCTCTTGTTCATGATATAGTCACGGATTTTGTAGTCTTCAACGAGTGTATCGCCAAAAGTTGCCTTGCCGGCAAACCAACGGGAATCCCAATCTTTGATAACTCCGACTCTGAGACCGTGCGGATTAACTTTCTGTCCCATTGTACTCCTCCTTATTCAGCTTCTTTTACAACCAGAACGATGTTGGAAGTTCTCTTGAGAATACGATGTGCTCTTCCGTGATCCTTATGTCTGATTCTCTTTAAAGTAACGCCGGCGCCAACGTGGCAGCTTGAAACATAGCACTTGGAAAGATCCATTGAGTGATTGTTCTCTGCGTTTGCCATTGCTGACTTGAGGAGCTTCTGTAAAGGCTCGCTCGCTGACTTGGGTGTGTGCTTGAGGATCGCCATAGCCATGTCGCAGGGCTTGTTTCTGATAAGATCAAGAACAACGCCAACCTTGCGGGGAGATATGCGAACCTGTCTGAGTTCTGCTCTTGCCTCCATTGATGTCTCCTCCTTACTTACTTGTTTTGCTTCCTGCATGACCCTTGTAGGTTCTTGTAGGAGCGAATTCGCCCAGCTTGTGACCTACCATGTCTTCAGTCACATATACGGGAACGTGCTTTCTGCCGTCGTGTACAGCAAATGTATGTCCGACGAAATCAGGGAATATTGTGCTTGAACGGCTCCAGGTCTTGAGAACTTTCTTCTCGCCTGCTTCGTTCATAGCGAGCACTCTCTTCATGAGCGCTTCCTGCACATAAGGTCCCTTCTTGATACTTCTGCTCATTGTATAATTTCCTTTCAAGTGGATTGCAAGTTAATATGCGGCGGATTCTTTACTGCTATGCCGCAAACGCCGCACTTATTAACAACGACTTGTAGTAGTTATTACTTGCTGTTTCTTCTCTTAACGATGAACTTGTCTGTGCTCTTGCCGATCTTTCTGGTCTTATAACCGAGAGCGGGCTTGCCCCAGGGAGTTACAGGGCCGGGACGACCAACGGGTGACTTACCTTCACCACCGCCGTGGGGGTGGTCGTTCGGGTTCATTACAGAACCTCTTACTGTAGGTCTAACGCCCATGTGACGAACACGTCCTGCCTTACCGTAGTTAACGTTCTCGTGGTCGAGGTTTGATACAACACCGATAGTAGCCATGCAATTATCGGATACGTTTCTTAACTCACCGCTGGGAAGTCTTAACAGAGCGTAGCCGTTTTCCTTAGCCATGAGCTGTGCCATGTTACCTGCGGAACGAACGAGCTGACCGCCCTTACCGGGATAAAGCTCTATATTGTGAATAACCGTACCTACGGGGATGTCAGCAAGTGCAAGTGCGTTACCGGGCTTGATGTCAGCGTCGGAACCGCTTCTTACCTTGTCGCCTACGTTCAGACCGTCGGGAGCGATGATGTATCTCTTCTCGCCGTCCTCGTACTGAATCAGTGCGATGAATGCTGAACGGTTGGGGTCGTACTCAAGAGTCATAACCTCAGCGTCCATACCGAGCTTGTTTCTCTTAAAGTCGATTACACGATATTTTCTTCTCTGTGCGCCGCCCTTGTGTCTTACAGTGATTCTACCGTAGCTGTTACGGCCGGAGTTCTTCTTGAGTGACTCAAGCAGGCTTCTCTCGGGCTCAACCTTTGACAGAACGCTGTAGTCGGTAACAGTCATACCTCTGCGACCGGGGGTGACAGGTTTATAAGTCTTAATAGCCATTTATATCACTCCTTTATATCATTCCGTCGAAGAACTCGATTGTCTTTGAGCCTTCAGCGAGAGTTACAACAGCTTTCTTCCAAGCGGGTGTGTAACCTTCGTTTCTGCCCATTCTCTTCATTACGCCACGGCAGTTTACTGTGTTTACCTTAGCAACCTTAACACCGGGGAAGAGAGCCTCGACAGCCTTAGCTATCTCGATTTTGTTGGAGTCCTTGGCAACCTTGAAAGTGTACTTGCCCTGAGTAAGCATTTCCATGCTCTTCTCTGTAATAACGGGCTTTAAAATGATGTCATAAGCGAGCTTTGCCATTATGCGTACACCTCCTCGATAGTAGCAACGGCATCCTTAACAACGATGAACTTGTTGTACTTTAAGATGTCGTATACGTTAAGAGTGTTGGCCTGAGTTGTCTTTACGCCGGGAATATTAGCGGCGCTCTTGATAACCTTTTCGTCAACGCTGTTGAGAACGATGAGTGCCTTGTCAGCGCTGAGAGCCTTTAACATATTAACGATTGTCTTTGTCTTGAATTCGTCAGCTGTGATAGAATCAACAACTATCATGCTGCCGTCCTGCACCTTAGCTGAAAGTGCAGACTTTAATGCAAGTCTCTTTACCTTTTTATTTAAAGAGTATGTGTAGCTTCTGGGCTTGGGGCCTAAAGCAACACCGCCGTGTGTCCACTGGGGAGCTCTGGTAGAACCCTGTCTTGCGTGACCTGTGCCCTTCTGACGCCAAGGCTTTTTACCGCCGCCGCTTACTTCTGTTCTTGTAAGCGTTGACTGTGTACCCTGACGCTGATTTGCCAGGTAATTTACCACTGCTGCGTGCATAACAACTGTGTTCGGCTCAATACCGAAAATGTTGTCATTAAGCTCAAGGTCGGACACAACAGCTCCTGTCATATCATATACTGATATTTTTGCCATGATGATCCTCCTCCTTACGCTTTCTTAACCGCATCGGTAATGCACACAACTCCGCCCTTAGGACCGGGAATAGCACCCTTGATTGCGATAAGATTGTTTTCTGCATTGATCTTAACGATAACGAGATTCTGAACTGTTACGTTCTCAGCACCCATGTGACCTGCCATGCCCTTGCCCTTGAATATTCTCGAGGGAGATGAGCAAGCACCCATAGAACCTGCCTGTCTTACAACAGGACCTGTACCGTGAGTTTCCTTCAGTCTGTGCTGGTTGTGACGCTTGATAGCGCCCTGGAAGCCCTTACCCTTGCTAACGCCGCTTACGTCGATAACGTCGCCTGCTGCGAATACGTCAGCCTTCAGAACGTCGCCAACGTTTACGTTGCTGATGTCGTCTAATCTGAACTCCTTGAGAGTTCTCTTGAAGGGGAGGTCATTCTTCTTGAAGTGACCTGTCATGGGCTTGTTTGTGTGCTTCGGTGATACATCGCCGAAACCAAGCTGAACTGCTTCGTAGCCGTCATTCTCAGCTGTCTTGAGCTGTGTTACAACGCAAGGACCTGCTTCGATAACGGTAACAGGAACTACTTTTCCTGCTTCGTCGAAAATCTGGGTCATTCCGATTTTCTTTCCGATTAAACCCTTAGTCATGGTTTAAATCCTCCTGTTTAGGTTATTGGTCGGTTTCCCGACTTGACCACCGACACCGATATTGTTTCGGGTTTCCGGTGCCGAAGGTTATTGGTTGGCTTTATGCCAACATAACTCGCTATGGCTTACGCTTCCATAGTCATTTCCACACCTGCGGGAAGTTCGAGGCTCTGCAGAGCTTCAACTGTCTTGTTGGTGGGGCGGATTACGTCGATAAGACGCTTGTGAGTTCTCATTTCGAACTGCTCACGGCTGTCCTTGTACTTGTGTACGGCTCTCAGGATCGTTATTACTTCCTTGTTTGTGGGAAGCGGAATAGGACCTGCAACTCTTGAACCTGTACGCTTGGCTGTTTCAACGATCTTTGCAGCAGCTGCATCAACTGTTGCGTGCTCGTAGCCCTTGAGCTTGATTCTCACTTTTTCCTTAACTGCCATTCTTGTTTCTCCCTTTCATAAGATTTTCGGGGGAAAGATACGGTTTGCGGTATCTATAAAACATACCGTGCCGGGTGTTTCGTATGCTCTCATATAAAACAGGATCTTTTCCCACGGGGGTATCAACCTTATTGCTAACCCTTCCCGTCTTGACGGGAGAACGATCCCAAACTTATATAAAGCACCGAAAACCGCTTCGCAAAGCCGTTTTCGCCCATTCACTGGACATACTCCGTCTGAATTACCGGCATAGCCGCAACCTCAGACATCACAGCATATCATTGCAGTACGCTTTCACGCGCAAGAATTATTATACAGCATTACGATGCGGAATACAAGCCTTTTTCAAAAATTTAAAGATAGAAATTGCAATTAAAAATCTCCGCATTTTTGTGCATATTGACTAATCGATTTTATGCTATTATTTCCGTTCCGCCTGCCTGTATTCGTTAATTTTTCTGCCGCTTATTTATAATGCTTTGGTGCGTAGTGCCGCAGAGCTTCCATCGGGTATATAAAACTGCAAAAAATCTGAGGGCAGGTAACACTACCTGCCCTCGCTGTCACTTTGATTTTATTTCGCCGTTGTTGCCTTTGCGGAAATGTACTCGCTGAATCTGTTGCTTCCGTCAACCGTTTTGAATGACTTCATACGGAAGGAATACGTTGTTCCCTTTGCGAGCGGGGCGACAACCATTGTCGTTACGTTCTTATCTTTGATAACATTTATCTGCGTCCACTTTCCGCCCTTGTACTGTTCAATGACATATCCCGAGGCGATTGTGTTGCGGCTCCAGCTGAGCTTTACCGCCACCTGCGACAATGCCGTTGCATTGAACTTAGCCACGTTCGCAATTCTGGTCGTTCCGGCCATCGAAACATAGCCGCCGTAGGTTGTCTTTGTGCCGTTTGTCTTATACGCTCTTATTCTGAACGAATATTTCGTATCCGGGTTAAGACCCTTGACAATGAACTTCAGCGTCGTGTTATTCTTTGTAACCGCTATCTGCGTCCACTTTCCGCCCTTGTACTGCTCTATCGCATATCCCGTAACGTTAGCGTTACGTTCCCATTCAAGAGTTATCCATGTAGCCGTGGTCGAGGTAACTCTTGCATTCTTCACTGCCGCAGGAGGAGTTTCCGCCTTAACTGTGGTATAGCCGCTGTAGTTTGTCTTGCCGTCGGCATTCTTGTATGTCTTTATGCGGAATGAATAAGGTGTTGCGTCCGCCAGCCCCTTTACAGTAAAGGTAAGCGTTGTGTTGTTCTTTGTTACCGCTATCTGCGTCCACTTTCCGCCCTTGTACTGTTCGATTATGTAGCCTGTAACCTTATCGTTCCTGTTCCAGTCCAGCTTTACAGCTGTAGGAGATATTGCGGTGCCGACAAATTTGTCGGTATTTGTAAGCTGCGTTTTTGCCGCAAGCCTTACATAGTCGCTGTATGCCGTACCTGACGATAAAGTCTTATATGCCCTCATCCTGAACGTGTACGTTGTATCGGCGGCAAGTCTGCTTACATTGTACGAAACCGTGGAGCTGTTATTTATCTTTGCAATCTGCGTCCACTTTCCGCCCTTGTACTGCTCTATCTCATAACCGCTTGCATTTGCGTTCTTATCCCACTTCAGCGAAACACTCGATGAAGTCGCAGATTCCGCCGCAAACCCTGTAGGAGTTGCAACATCATTGTCGATCTTGATTTCCGTATAACCGAGAATATAGTAGTATTTGTATTTTGAATTGTAACTGTAATCCTGTCTGACCTGAGTTCCGTTCAGATAGAATTTTGCTTTTTTGAGATTATACTCATAGCAGTCGGCATTGATGTATATATAGCACCAGTACGTCTTGCCCTTCTCAAATACAGTCGGTGTTTTCCACTCTTCATCGTCATACCAGTCAATACTAATAAGGCTCATATGCTCAGGAAGATTATGTGAGATTAAACTCTTTGCCGGAGTTCCTCCTGCCTTCGGAGGTGTTATCTGTACATATATATCCTTATCATACTCTTCAAACGGCACCCTCAGACTGTTAATCACTACCTTTCCGTCATTGGAAACCGTGAACAGTTCCTTGTCTTCGGATGTCAGCCAGAATCCTTCTCTGTAAGTATCAAGCCTGCATCGGAATATATAACCGGGGGAAAGCGCATATCCCGACTTAGGCGTTACCTTGAATTCGACCACATAACAGTTATCTACTATAAGCTCGTCATCGTCGTAAACCTCTTCGTTATATTCCCATGTGTTTAAAAGCGGCGTGACAAGAGTTACCGAATATTTATCAGGTTCCGATGAAGTAAGCTGCAGATCGTTTACCTGTCTGTAAGGCAGGAAGTTGCTGATTTCGACCCCGACCGTCCTGATTCCTTCATCGCAGACAAGAACGCTCTTAAATGCAATCTCGTTAAGACCGATGTAAATATGGTCTGCCGCTTGCCATTCATTTGCGGGATCCTCAAACCTGCGCATCTTTACTGTGCCTGTTGTATACGCTGCAACGTATCCGCTGTTCAGCTTTACTTTTACAAATATGTTGTATTTGAAGCCTTTGCACAGCTGAATATCGTTTACTATATTGTTTCCGTAAACATCACGGATATTGTTTATCGTCAGACTGTATTTTTCGGGTTCACCCGACGCAACGCTGACGTCGCTTAACTTCGAGCCACCGTGAAAACCTGACACGACCGCCTTGATTCCCGTTACGGCTTCAAAGTCATAATCAATTATTATTATCTCGTTGATTCTCAGCACATTGCCGTAATTTATAACAGCCTTATACAGCATTGTGCATTTTTCCGTAACCTCAGGCGGCGTATACGACAGTTCGTTTATAGCTTCGGGAATTCCTGTGAACGAGCCGAAATTCTTGGATACATACCAATCTACCGTTTTTATCGGATCGCCCGTGCCATACGGATTGGGAGCCTGAGTGAGCAGGTCAATCCTACCTACGCTATTGCTGTTTACAGTAAAACGGGTGCGTTTGGTATGGCTCAACACATAATTATTTCTGTCGGTTTTCAGCCTGCATATCTCGTCTGCACCCCTTGCAGCCATAGCCTTCTTTTCGTCAATGCCGGCCTGCGGTGCGGTAAGCAGAGTCGTGTACTCTACCTTTTCTGCAGAATTTGTGATTGTACCTGCTTTAGAAGTAAATACCGCCTTATCAGCAGGATAATATACATTTATATCATTCGGGCTAAGCGGCATGGTTCCGCCCAGGAGCGTTATGTTGTAATACTTTTTCTGTAACGCCTCGTCACTTGTAACACGGACAAAATACGGATCGGAAATTATCGTTCCCGTTTTATCGGTCACTCTGCCCTTGCTCTTGTTTGTGATGGTTCCGCCCGTCATAACCAGCGATGCGTAATAATCACAGCCGTCTATCGAGGAGAGCGCTATACTTGAGGTAGTTACTATAGTACCTCCGTTTATCAGAGCAGTAGAATTAAGCGTTCTTTGTTTGCCGGCAAAACCGTTATCCAGCTTTATCGGAGTACCGATCTGTGCGTCAAAATAACCGTCGTTGATTACAAGATCCGATGCACTCAGCTTGATCATTTCACAATACATCGCATTGGTACCCGTGTAGCAGAATGTACCTCCGTTTATAACGATCGTACTTCTGTTCTCAGCCAAAAACAGATTCTGGGCTACATCCTTGGCATAGAAATACATTTTACCCGTTCCCACCGAGTCCTCGATGGTCAGCTTACTGTATTCGACGCTTAACAGGTGATCCTGCGAGTCAATACTGTTACCTGTCTTTTTAAGCGTATATCCGGCAAGGTCCAGCGTCTTGTCACTTTCTATAGGCGGACACAATCTCGTCAGATAGTTAGGTTTATATTCCTCAGGGTCGCAGTCAATATCTGCGCCAAGCCTTATCTTAGACTCCTCACTGCCGTTGTATGCCAATCTCAGCTGCCGGTAACTACGGACGATAAGGTATCCGTCACTTGAATACTCTGTGCTTTCACCGTCGGTGCCTGCGGCACTGATAGGTATGATTGTCAGCGGCAGTGCGGTTATCATAATAGCAAGTGCCGCAAACAAAGCTGTAATGCGTTTAAATTTTATTTTCATAATCCTTTACCTCCTCATTATAATTTTCAAAGTTCATATAAGCCCACTGCTCTTTATTATATTTTACACCGTATTCAGCAAAATGACATTACCCAGATGGGTAAATTATGCAATTCATCTTGAACCCTCATTGCATTTTTTACTATTGCGAAGCTCATCGTCGGTAATTGTGCGGTTTTCCGCTCGAAAACATCGCCACAGATTTTTGCATATCTCTTGCAGACAGAATACCGGCTAAGGTGGTTTGACATAAGATTCGACAGGCAATAAACAGAAAAACGGACATCGGTAAAATGTGATATGCACCCCAAAAGTTAGACACATTTGGAGGTGCATATTTTTATGGGCAA
>OKRY01004295.1_pt1 | contig 10024 bp, 7 predicted proteins | sample 1601121 | NCBI WGS metagenome assembly OKRY01 (sample SAMEA3541546, study PRJEB24748) | human gut metagenome | biome: human gut; feature: human-associated habitat; material: faeces | place: China | collected 2012
ACTTACTGCATAAAGGTTCGCCGGGTGTTCAACTTATTATTGCAATTCGGGGAAAGTAGATATATCGAGAAAGTAGATATATCTTGATTTTAATTTTATAAGAACATATTATAGGAATTATATCTAAATTGGTTATAAATGCTTTGGGAGCAAATATTATGAGTTATATTTTGCATGATATTCATATTAAGGATAAGTTATTCTTGCTTTCTGTGGTGGCAATTATATTCTGTTCTATACCACTTGGAATAAGATTTGCTTTTGGGGGCCTCGGCTCCGTAATGACAGATAAACTCTCTATTTATCCTCTTTTTCTTGGATTTTTGTTATCCATATATTTATGGAGTAGAGGCAGATTTGGTATTAATATAGATAGTCGTTTGTTTTTCTTATATATCACTGTGTATGGAATTATCGTTTTAGCTTCATTGATTCATGGATTAATAATTTACCCTTACATGCAAGATGTCCTTAATGGGCCGGGGGGAGTAGGTCAGATAGAAAAGTTGCCGGGTGTGTATGTATTCCTGCACGAGAACCATGTACCTGTTACAGAAATAGGATTATTCAAATTATGGATGGCGGCCCGGTTGATTAAAGGCTTAGCGCTTGAAATATTTTGGACTTTTGGTATGTCTTGGATGATTTACTGCTGGTATAAAAATCAGTGGGGAAAGGGCTTTTCTATCCTGAGGAATGGTGCTTTGATTTCCATTGGTATTGTTCTATTATATTCTATTTTGGATGTTTTGTACTTAGGTGGTTCTTGGAGGGCAGAATCAGTATTAAAAGTTTTAAACCCTATTATTCACGGTATAAAAAACTATGGTTATTGGTGGCCTCCTCTTTTGTGGTTTGGGCAGCTTCGTTCAGTATTTCCAGAACCATCCTTTTTTGGAATATTTTCTGCATTTGCAGTTCCTTGGCTTTGGTACTCTTTTTGTAAGGTCACATATAAAAAAACTCAGAGTTGTTTAGCAATTGTATTTTTTGCATATTCCATGTGCCTGTTCTTTACAAAAGCACGTACAGCGAATGCTTTGTTTTTAGGAGAATTAATTCTTTTTGGCCTTCTAAGCCTTATGTTCAAGAAGGAGCTGTTGAAGAAATACATAGTTTTGGTGGTATGTGCAGTATGTGCGTTTGGCTGCGCGACCTTTGCCCTGTCGCATTATATGCCTGGATCGCCGGCGAAGGCTCAAGCGATAATGGAATCAAAGAAAAAAATGGTTGCTACTAAACCTGATCCTTCGAAGAAGGCTCAACCTTTGAGAGAAGATGAAAATATGCAAGGCGATTCAATGAAAAAATATGTTAATGATAACTTAGGCTCTTTGGCTAGTATGAATAAGAGAAGCAATCGTGCTAGATTCTCAGTTATTGCAGCGGATGTCAATATAGGATTGGATCATCCCTTGCTTGGCGTTGGTCGCTCGTTAAGGCAGGCTTATATTCCAGATCATCTTCCCCCGTATGCTTTTAAAGATAAAGAAGTCAAAGGTTGGATCAATAGACAAAAAGAGAGAGGCATTTTGAAGACAGGATTTCCGGCCATGGGTGAATACTCGGTTCGTTTTGCTGAGACAGGAATTATAGGCTTATTGGCTTATATTGTTCCCGCTATTATCCTTCTGTACAAGATGGTCGTGAATGTCAGAAACAAATCACTTGTTTTGGATGATCGTATTCGATTCGGCTTCTGGTTATTATCCTTTGTAGGAATATTGGCTTCTGGTATAGGGGATAACCTTAACATTACGTATGCCTTTTGGCTCATGCTTGGCCTTGGCTATGCTATGTGCTTTGGGAAAAAGGGCTCCAGTAAGCCAGGATGCGTAAAAAAGGCTGAACTACACCATTGAGTATTACTCTATTTTATATCAACCTAATATACATACATATGATGGTCACGTAATATCGGGAGTTAAGAGTTCGTAATAACGATAGGTGAATCGGTCTATTTCATTGGCATGACTCTTTCCCGTCCAAATGTATACTTTATCATGCTATCTCCTTGAAGTATAGCGATTGCTCTCTGGGGTGCAATTTTTGTGAGACCGCTTATTATGGCCAAGCAAGTAAGGAATTGAAGGCAATTCCTTACTTGCAAGAAAGTGATATGATTTGTTGTTTCAAAGAGACCTTGCTATTTGTGTAGGAAGGACGGCATTTTAACTATTACTTAAATGCAATCAGCTCATCTAATGGGCCGCAATTAAGAAATTTTTATGCTCATGGGAAAGTGTATGGGCCAAAGGTAAATCATGAATATAATTACTATGTTTTGCTTCGTCTGCTTGTTTTGCTGACAATGAAGATATATGATGAACTTATTGGTATCACCGATTGGAAATCATTGATAGATAATTACAAGGAGAATCTGAATGCAGAAAATTCGTAAAGCAGTGATTCCTGCCGCTGGATTTGGTACTCGCTTCCTTCCAGCAACAAAAGCTATGCCCAAGGAAATGCTGCCTATTGTAGATAAACCGGCTATTCAGTATATTGTGGAAGAAATTCTAGCCAGCGGAATTCGGGAAATTCTCATTATTTCCGGTCATGCCAAGCGGGCGATCGAGGACCATTTCGATTCTTCTCCGGAGCTGGAGCAGCACTTGATGGAATCGGGGAAGCTGAAGGAGCTGGAAGAAATCCGGAAGATTTCCGACATCAAGGTGCACTACGTGCGCCAGCCTTATATGAGAGGCCTTGGTGATGCCATCCTCTGTGCCAGAGAGTTTGTAGATGGGGAGCCCTTCGGCGTTATCCTGGGTGATGATATTGTATACACAGGAAATGGAGAGCCGGCACTGAAGCAGCTCATGGACCGTTACTATGAAACGGGAAGTACAGTAGTAGGCTGTCAGGTGGTACCGGAGGAGAAAGTATCTGCCTATGGCATTATTCAGGGAGAAAGAACGGAAAATCCGGATCTGCTGAAGGTGGTGGATATGATCGAAAAGCCGTCGATTAAAGAAGCACCCAGCCGTTTTGCTGCTTTGGGAAGGTATGTGATTACTCCTGAAGTCTTTGATATCCTGGAGCAGACGAAACCCGGCAAGGGCGGAGAAATTCAGCTTACCGATGCCCTCCGTGTCATGGCCCGATGCGGGAATGTGTATGCCTATAATTTTACCGGCAAGCGATATGATACAGGCAATAAGCTGGGGTATCTGAAAGCGGTGGTGGAGTTTGCTCTCCGGCTGGAAGACCTGGGAGAAGGATTTCGGGAATATTTGAAATCGCTTCCTCTGTAATTTTGGAAACAGCAGAGTTCAAATACGAGAATAGCAGTATGAATATAGGAAATGAACTTTTGATTGATATCAAGCATCTTTGCGGAAACCGGTGGAGTGTGAAGCGTGAGGACTTAGACACCTATAGCAGGCAGATCAGAAGGGCAGCAGGAGACATATCAAAGCTGAGGCAGAGTGGGAAGGGACCGGATGGAAGTCAGGTCCTTTTTCCTCATTTGCCATATCTGCTCAAGGAAGAGGTGCTGATTTCCGAAGAAGAGAAGAAGGACCTTCTTTCTTTGGGGGAAAAGGCTAAATCCTATGATGCTGTCATTTCTATTGGTATTGGTGGATCTTATCTGGGAAACCAGGTGCTTTTTGATTTATTCTGTGGCCCCTATTGGAACCAGCTTACTAAAGATGAAAGAAATGGCTATCCTCAGTTCTATTTTGCAGGACAAAATGTGGATCCAGTCAGCCTGGTAGAGCTTTTTTCCTGTATTTTCCGAGAGGCTGGGCACATACAGGGGCGCTGAATGCAGGTATTGTTTCTGGTCATTTCCAAATCTGGCACAACCATTGAACCAGTTACTGCCGTAAGGGGATTAAAGAAATTGCTTGTCGATGTTTGTGATATTCATCTCATGGCCATTACCGATAAGGAAAAGGGAAGAATCCGACCGTTAGCAGAAGAACGACATTTCCCTTGTTTCGCTGTCCCCGATGGAATCGGTGGCCGGTTCAGTATTTTTTCTCAGGTAGGCCTGGTGTTTGCCAGCCTGGCCGGGGTAGATATAGAAAGTTTCCTTAAAGGTGCGCAGATGGTAGAGGAAACTTGCCGTTCTGAAGAAATAAACGAAAATCCAGCTCTTTTACTGGCCGCTCTTAAGTATATTGCCACAAAAGAATATGGTATTACTGCAGAAGTTATTATGCCCTATGGGGATAAGCTTCGATCCTTTGGTTGGTGGTATGCACAGCTTTTAGGTGAATCACTGGGCAAAAAGTATGATATGCAGGGGAACGAAGTGTATAATGGGCGTATTCCGGTAGCTTCTGTGGGAACCACAGATATGCATTCTCTTACACAGGAACATCAGCAGGGACAGAAGAATAAGTTGATCCAGTTCATTTCTGTAGAACACCTGCCTTCTGATCTTTCTGTCCTCTGTGATGAAAAGGGCGTAAGTGGCATGGTTCCTATGAGCCGTATGTTGGACGCAGCAAGAAGAGCGAATGAAGAAGCGCTGGCAAACGAAGGCCGGATGAGTTGCCATATTTCTATTAAGGAATTAACACCTTTTCACGTAGGGGCACTCATGTATTTCTTTTTCCTTACCATTGCCTATGAAGGGGCCATGGAAAATGTAAATGCGTTTGATCAGCCTGGGGTAGAGGACTACAAGAAAATTCTCCATGAAGATTTGAGAAAGTACATTGTGAAAAATCAGAAAGAAGAAAATTGATATAAGAGATCGGAGGAGAATGGATATAAAAATTCTGGTGGCAGCGCACAAAAAATACTGGATGCCTGACAATTCAGTATTTTTACCGATTCAAGTCGTGGCCCGCTCTGCATCCGGCATTAGGATATGTTCCGGATAATACAGGATATAATATTTCCGATAAAAATCCGAATTACTGTGAATTAACCGCTTTATACTGGGCCTGGAAAAACCTGGAATGTGAATACATCGGCCTTTGTCACTATCGTCGGTGCTTCGGCCATACGGTTTATTCAAAGGATGTAGAAAAGAAGAAGAGCGCCATATTTTCCAAGGTGGATTACGAAAATCTGCTGACAAAATATGAGGTCATTCTTCCAAAGACGAGAAACTACTACATAGAAACCGTCCGTAGCCAGTACGAACACGCACACTTTAAGAAGGATTTGGACGAAACAGAGAAAATCATCGCAGAAAAATATCCGGGCTATTCTGATGCATTCACCAAAGTAATGAATCAGAGAAAACTGCACATACTCAATATGTTCGTCATGAAGAAATCCCTTTTCGACAAATATTGCACCTGGCTGTTCGACATCCTCTTCGAACCGGAAAAGCGAACAGACCTGACCAGCTACGATACCTACGAAGCCCGCCTATTCGGCTTCATCTCAGAACGCCTTTTCAACGTATGGCTCGAAAGACAGAACCTGAAAAAATGCGAAGTCCCAGTGGTATTCCTAGAAAATATCTACTGGCCAAAGAAGATAGCTAATTTCCCGAAAAGAAAAATAACCGGGAAAAGATAATTTTACAATCAAACAAAGTCATAATGAAAAGGATGCCTCCTGAAAGATTTTATAGGAAGGCATCCTTTTTTGACTATAAGGATATTTTATGGTGCGGTGTATGCAGTGATAATTGATAAGACCTACCAGTTTCATTTTATGGTTTCGGAGAATTGGAAAGGCCAATTTTAAATCACGATTAAAAGTGATATAATATATTTGTAATAATATTAAATACATTATAAATAAAATCTAACCGATGATAATGAGAAGAGGATGTAAAGATTTTGGTAATTATAACGAAAATATGACTTGTTAAAAAAATAAAATTTGAGGAGATTATGGGATATGGGAATAAAAGAGATTACTATTCGCAACTTTAAGTGTTTTAATGGCGATTTCCACCTTACATTACATCCGAGCCTTAATATTTTGGTTGGCGATAATGAATCAGGTAAATCAACAATTTTACAAGCAATTCATTTGGCTTTGTCTGGATATTATTGTGGAAATAATATCAGGAAGATTTTGACTCCTTACTTATTTAATAAGAAAGCTGTGGATGATTATTTGAAATCTTTACAGAAAAGTGAATCACATCTTTCTCCGCCCGAAGTCATCATTCAATTAGTGTTTAATAAGGAATGCCCCGAATTTGAAGGGAAAAATAATTTAGATAAAACAAATGAAATTTCTGGAATAACATTTAAAATTGCATTTGATGAGAAATACAAATTGGAATATCGCAAACTTATGGAAGAGGGAGTATATAGTTTGCCTTTGGAATATTATTCAGTATCATGGACTTCTTTTGCAGGCGCTAAAATTACTACGTATAGTATACCGTTCAAATCTGTCTTTATTGATTCATCAACGTATCATTACCAAAACGGATCAGATGTGTACATTTCTCGTTTAGTGCGAGATTGCTTAGATGAAGAAGACATAATGGAAATAAGAAGGGCACATCGTTTGATGATTGATGAATTTTCCAAAAATGAAATAATTTCTCAAATTAATGATAAAATTTCTAAATCATCTAATGCAATAGTTCATGAAGTGGGGCTTAAAGCGAATCAGGGAAATATTAATGCATGGGAAAAAGATGTTGCAATGCATGTCAAAGAAATCCCTTTTATGTTTATTGGTAAAGGGAAGCAATGTGTTTTGAAAACAGAGTTGGCGCTTAATCATGAGAAAGCACAGAAAGCAGCAATCATTTTAATTGAAGAACCAGAAAGTCATTTGTCATACTCTAATTTAAATATACTGATTAGAGCAATTCAAGATAAATATGATGATAAACAGATTCTTATATCCACTCATAGTAGTTTTGTAGCCAATAAGCTTGGGTTGAATAATTTAATTTTACTAAGAAATCATCGTACTACCAAAATAAAGGATTTAAATGCAGCTTCATATTTTGCTGTTTTGCCGGGATATGACACTTTAAGATATATTCTTTGTCGTAAAGCCATTTTAGTGGAAGGGGCATCGGATGAGTTGGTTGTTCAAAGAGCATATAGGGATAATCATGACGGAAAACTTCCTATTGAAGATGGTATTGATGTGATAGCAGTGCAAGGGCTGAGTTTTTTGAGATATTTGGAAATAGCTGATAAATTACATATAAAGACTGCTATTGTTTCTGATAACGATGGGGACTATGAAGCAGTAAAGAGAAAATATGTTGATTACCTAGGAGATAATAAAAAGGAATATGTTGATATATGCATAGATTCTAATATTGACACTGGTGATTTAAAAATTAGAAATAAACAATTTAACTATAATACGTTAGAACCTAAGTTATTAAAAGAGAACTCAATTCAATTGTTTAATGATATATTCGGCAAATCCTATAAAAATGAGGAAGAATTATTTAACTATATGCAGAAAAATAAAACTGAGTGTGCATTAAAAATCTTTAATAGTTCCCAAAAGATTAAATATCCAAATTATATTATGAAGGCAGTAAAAAGTGATGAGTAAACTGTATATTGCAGCAGCTGGAGCAGGAAAAACTACTTTTTTAGTGGATTCTGCCTTTCATCAGAGTTCGAGTATAGATAATAAAATTTTAATAACGACATTTACTGATGATAATACTTTAGAAATTCAAAGGAAATTTTATTCAAAATATGGATTTATTCCACATAATATTGACATATTGCCATGGTTTACTTTTTTATTAAAGGAATGTGTTCGACCATATCAGCAGTTTATGGTTACAGAGCGAATTAATGGTTTGCAACTTGTCAATGGTAGTTCAACACAAGGAATACCAGAAAGAGATGTAAGACGATTTTTCCTTAATAAGAAGCATTGTATATATTCTGACAAGCTTGCAAATTTCGCATTTAAGTTAAATAAAATTTCTGGAGGATTATCCAGTAAAAGGCTGTTTAAGCTTTACTCAATAATTTTTATTGATGAAATTCAGGATATGGCAGGCTATGATTTTGAACTTATAAAGTTGCTTCATGAAGTAGGAATTAATGTGGTTATGGCTGGAGACCTTAGACAAACTATTTCACCCAATCATTTTGATAACAAGAATAAAAAATATTTTGGGCATATAGACAATTACATAAATGAGAATAAATTAGATATAGAGATAGATACTAAGACATTAAATAAGACATATAGAAATATCCCGAAGATTTGTGAATTCGCAAATAAATTTTATCCTGAAATGCTATCTTGCAGCTCTGCTAATATGGAAAAGACCAATCATAATGGAATTTATATTTTAAAAAAATCTCAAGTGAGCCAGTATTATAAGATTTATCATCCTGTTATTTTACGGGATAGCAAGAAGACCAAAATTGATTTTCATCTAACTAGTCAACTGATAGTCTATAATTTTCAAAAATCAAAAGGGTTAGGATTTGACAGAGTTTTAATATATCCTACTGGAGAATTATTACAATGGATTAAAAATCCTAAACATGAATTAAAAGCTCGAACAAGAGCAAAATCTTATGTTGCAGTAACTCGTGCTAGATTTAGCGTTGCTTTTGTTGTAAAAGATAAAGATGCAAGGGAGGTATCACTGTCTGCGGGAATACCATTATGGAATCGCTAAATATTTTCGGTAGCATGAAATTGTAACGGAATGAAGAGGAGCCGACTACTTGTTGATTGTGTTTTATGTTGGATAAAATCTTATTCTTGGAATCATTTTTAAGGATTGAATAGCCTTCAAGACCATATGCTTCTATCGGATAACGATCTTTTATGGTAAGAAGGAAGTAACTCATATTGGTAGTCCTTTCTGTAATGTATTTGTGATGATTTACATTTTACAGGAATTACTAATATGGGTTTTCCGCTGTTGTGTTATATTTTACAATCTGCCCAATAAAAATTGGCTCTTCACGGAAATTTGGGGGATGAATAATTTTTATACCCTGTCGGGCTACGTTTACTTTTTCCTCTGCAAAAGTATTTCCGCTTGTACTCATGATTAAAAGAGTCAAAGAGACTAATCTGAGAAATCGTTTCATAAATGTTAGCGTGCGTTAATTATTTGCTGCAAAAGTAGAGGCTTGACGTTTCTTGCTTTTTACAGTTGATTGAAGAACGCGTAACAAATATGCTACGATTGTGTTACGCAAGAAGGGCGCCCGCCTGCGGACACCCTTCGATACCTAACCCGATAAAAAGTTATCTTGAATGTATCTGAGATACGATCAATTCATTGGAATGTCGATACGTTCGCCCGTAACGGAAACGGCGCTTAACCGGAAACCATCTTTCCAGCGAACCGGAATCGTGAATGTGTCTACAGACGAAGGGGCATTTTCGCCGCTGCAGATGAGGATGAATTTGCCGGTTTCATCTTTCACTTCGTACGTCACTACATTGGTCCAGTTCTTGATCGTGATGGTCTCACCGTTGTAAGTCACCGCATTGTCGCCGGAACCTACCGTAAATGTCTTGGGAGCATGAGTGGCATTCTCTCCTTTGATGATGGCGGTTTTCGTTTTATACAGTTCGTACGTGTTATCCGAAATGTATTCTAAAGCGACATCCGGACGGGTGCCTCCCAGTGCGTTCACTTTCTGTTTGAGAGCGTCTATCATGTCTTGTGTCACGGTCAGCTGCTTTTTCCCGTAGTCGTCCAGTTCTTTGTCTACCGGAGTCAGGAATCCCCATTTGGTGAAGAAGTCGAGTAAGTTCATACCGGAAATCTTGGAGCAGGTATATACAAAGTCAAGCTGAATTTCTCCGTGAGTCATTCCCGTGTAGTCTTTATTGCGGGCGTATTCATATACTTCCGGATAAAAACCTCCTTTGTCCGCCTGTTGCAACGGAGTCCTGCCCAGCACCTTCCCGAAATAGAGTTCCAGTTGCCAGAAGGGACCGAGCTTGCAGAATACATCGTTGGCATTATTCTTTCCCAGATTCTGGAAGTCGGCATGCGGACTTCCGGCAGCGATAATCCCACTCCATGCTTTGGAGTATCTGTTTCGGTAGGTGATTCCCATGTCTTCGACCTGTATGCGGGAGGGCTGGCCGAAAATGGTGGTCTGTATGTACTCGGACATGA
>OKRY01004296.1_pt1 | contig 10023 bp, 7 predicted proteins | sample 1601121 | NCBI WGS metagenome assembly OKRY01 (sample SAMEA3541546, study PRJEB24748) | human gut metagenome | biome: human gut; feature: human-associated habitat; material: faeces | place: China | collected 2012
AAAGTTTGCTTTTATCAAGTGCGGTTCGTTTTTTCGGAATTTCGATTTTTTCTTCGCCAGATAAGAACTTACCCGTAATCGAATTTGGGTTCGCCATAATTTCTTTGGCTGTCCCTTGTGCAATCACTTGGCCACCATGCACACCTGCTCCAGGGCCAATATCAATAATATGATCGGCTTCTCGAATAGCATCTTCATCATGTTCCACTACAATTACGGTGTTGCCCAAATTGCGCAAGTGAATCAACGTATTTAACAGACGCTCATTATCGCGTTGGTGCAAACCGATAGAAGGCTCATCCAACACATACATGACACCCACTAAGCCCGCACCAATCTGACTCGCAAGACGAATACGTTGTGCTTCACCGCCCGAAAGGGTCTCGGCTGAGCGAGAAAGAGAAAGATAATTCAAACCCACATTCACTAAGAATTCTAACCGCTCTTTGATCTCTTTCAGGATTTTTTCCGCAATTTGTGCTTTTTGGCCGGTTAAAGTAAGCCCTTGGAAAAACTCAAGGCTTTCACCAATACTTTTCTCTGAAATTTGAGGCAAGTTAACGTTACCGATATACACGTTGCGAGCTTCTGGACGAAGACGTGAGCCGCCACAATCTGCACAAGGTCGGTTACTGATGTTTTTCGCCAATTCTTCGCGCACAGACATGGATTCCGTTTCTTTGTAACGGCGCGCCATATTATTCAAAATCCCTTCAAAAGGATGTTTGCGGATCACCACATCGCCACGGTCGTTCATGTATTGGAATTCAATTTCTTCCTTGCCTGAACCATGCATCACAATATCTTTAATTTTTTGTGGCAAATCTTCGTATGGTGTTTCAATATCAAATTTATAATGTTTCGCCAACGAAGTAAGCATTTGGTAATAATAGAAATTGCGACGATCCCAACCTTTCACCGCACCGCCTGCGAGGGAAATGCTTTCATTTTGCACCACACGGCTTTCATCGAAGAACTGCTGAACACCTAAGCCATCACAAGTTGGACACGCTCCTGCCGGGTTATTAAATGAGAATAAGCGAGGCTCTAATTCTGGTACAGAATAGCCACAATGCGGACAAGCAAAGTTTGCCGAGAAAACTAATTCTTCAGCCTTAGGATTATCCATATCAGCCACCACAGCCGTACCACCAGAAAGCTCCAAAGCCGTTTCAAAAGATTCTGCTAAACGTGTGGCTAAATCTGACCGCACTTTAAAACGATCCACCACCACTTCAATGGTATGTTTTTTCTGTAAAGCAAGTTCTGGAGGATCAGATAAATCACAGATTTCCCCATCAATTCTTGCACGAATATAACCTTGTGCTGCCAAGCTATCTAACAGCTTAACATGCTCACCTTTACGATTTTTCACCACGGGCGCAAGCAACATCATTTTGCTTTCTTCAGGCAAGCTTAGGACTTTATCCACCATTTGGCTGATGGTTTGCGCTGTTAATGGCACATCATGATCCGGACAGCGCGGCTCCCCTACGCGAGCAAACAGCAAACGCAGATAATCGTAAATTTCGGTGATCGTGCCCACGGTTGAACGCGGGTTATGAGAAGTGGATTTTTGCTCAATAGAAATCGCTGGCGACAAGCCCTCAATCGAATCCACATCTGGCTTTTCCATCAAAGAAAGGAACTGACGCGCATAAGCAGAAAGCGATTCCACATAACGGCGCTGCCCTTCCGCATAAAGCGTATCAAATGCTAAAGAAGATTTGCCCGACCCGGACAAGCCTGTAATCACAATTAATTTATCGCGTGGAATGGTTAAATTGATGTTTTTAAGGTTGTGAGTTCTAGCCCCACGAATGTCGATAGTATCCATAAAAAAAGCGATTGCCTTAAGAAAATAAATTCAAAAATTGCGACCATTATCGCATATTTCAATATCTGTGCAAATATCCAGTTAATTTTTATGGATCTTTTGTTTCTTTTAAGGCAAAATAGCCAAAATTTTTCACCTTATTTCTAAAATATAGAGGATTCTATGGCAGGTATTAATAAAGTAATCATCGTGGGTAATTTAGGTAATGATCCTGAAATCCGTACGATGCCAAATGGCGAAGCGGTAGCAAATATTAGCGTGGCAACAAGTGAAAGCTGGACAGATAAAAACACGGGCGAACGTCGTGAAGTGACCGAATGGCACCGTATCGTGTTATATCGTCGTTTAGCGGAAATTGCGGGTCAATACTTACGCAAAGGTTCACAAGTTTATGTTGAAGGTCGTTTAAAAACCCGCAAATGGCAAGATAACAACGGCCAAGATCGTTACACCACTGAAATCCAAGGTGATAACTTACAAATGTTAGGTGGTCGTAATCAAGAGATGGGCGGTTATACACCTGCACAATCAGCACCACAACCAAGCTATCAATCTCGTCCAGCACAATCTGCGCCAGCACCACAAGCTGAGCCGCCAATGGATGCGTTTGATGATAATATTCCGTTCTAACAAATGCAACGCAAAATCAAAAAGGGTCTGACATAATGTCAGGCCTTTTTTTTAATTTTTTTGACATAAAGTCGGTGTATTTTTAGCGTAAAAGTGCGGTCATTTTTCTTGGCGTTTTTTGCTATAAATATTGCAAATTTTGACCACACTTTTTATCGTGATAAGAAAATAGAACATTTTAGAACGCAATTACGCAATCACTGGATACTACGACATTTCCAACGTAAGAGTTTTTTGTAAGGCGTTTATTCATTGATTAATCCTTAGGAAAATTGACACAAGCGTAGGCTCTTGCGCCATAGGAGGGGACAGAACGATACCTGAGCAGCAAAGTACAGTCGATTAGGGGTAAGTATAGTAAAATAGCATCAAGACAGTAATAATTAAATTTAGGACTAACCCGTATAAGGTTAAGATTTTGATGAAAAGGTAAATGGGTAAAGGAATTTCTTTGCGGATTATTGTATGGAGAAATTAAATGACTGTTGAATCGATGAAAAGAATATTAGCAATGCCGTCTATAGGTAATTTTAAATGTATTGAGCTTTTTGAAGTGATTGGTATAAAAGATAGTAACCCTCCTTTTAATATTTTCTCACTAGCAGTTACTCATGAAACAGATTTGCCTTTGACAGATAAAGAGAAAATTACACCAAAGCTTATTAAGTTAAAGGCTGATAACTCTCTAAAATTTGGAGTTTTTAAAAGAATTATTTCTATAGAAGATTTTGTCAATATCATTTCTGATTTAGTTACTACAGAGGCAAATGAAGATGATGGCAATAAACTTTATTATGGTCAGTTAAAAGGTATTCCTCCAGTTTATGTTCCAGCCTTAGAGCGAGGAAAGAATGAGTTTTTAGGTTTACTCAAGAATAATTTTTTTGGTGGTTCACATCTTTTTGAATGGTTTGATGAAAGCAAAGAGTATGTTGCGCCACTGATAGACAATTTCGCTGCCTTAGACGAATTTTCTGAAAAACTACAGGAATACTTACCCGTTAAAATCGGTACTCATTCTGATAGATTGGGCAATATCATCGTACAAATTTCTTGTGCTGCGACGGCATTTACAATAAAAAGAAGAGATAAACACAGTCATCAGTTATTATCTAATTTAGCCGTTAGCCCTCATTTTTCAGGAGAGATAAACTTTTCAGGTATTTTTTGGCGGGAACAACATGGCAGTATTATTGATTTTCAAAAAATTTCATTGGTTATAGGAGAAAATATCATCCCTTTTCAGCAAATTAATGGAAGTGGATATTATGTAATTTGGGATGAAAATAATCAGATAATTTGCAGTGGCGGTCAAGTACCATCCTTCGTCGAGAGTGTAAATTTCTCTATGAACCTGCATGAGTCTAATCAACGAATATTCAAATTACCTAATGGAAAAGAGAAAAGAATTAATATTTTTACCCCGACATCACAAAGTCAAATTGGCAATAAGACTAAAGATTATCGAAATTGGGTTAGAAATAGATTTCTTAAAATAGAAAAACAAGAATTACATGATACTTTAAAATTGAGACAATTTAAGCGGGATATGCGTCAAGAAGCGTTGGATTTTCTCAGAGAGTTGATTGAAAAATATGGGAAAAATGGTATTTATCTTTGGGATCCCTATTTAAATGCAAAAGATTTATTGGAGACTGTATTTTTTAGCCCATATGCTAATTCACCAATCAAAGCACTAACTGGCTTAAAAATTACTCCACAAGAAAATAAAACATCATCTTATAAAGCCGACCTTGCAAACGAAATTAACCAAGCAATTCGTCAAGCTGGTTGGTTAAATCTGACCTTTGTCAATGCTGACCGTTCTGAGGTTGGAGAGTTTCATGACCGTTTTATTATTTTTCCACAAGAAAGATATGAATCTGTAAAAGCTTGGTCATTAGGTACATCGGTGAATAGCTTAGGAAAAAGCCATCACATCATTCAAGAAGTTGAAGATGGGCAGATTATTGCTGATGTTTTTGAAGAAATGTGGGAACAATCAATTAATGATGAGAATAATATTATATGGAAATCTGCGAACAGCTAACTACAGCCCAAATACTACATTTGGCTCAATCTCTTGATTATTCCTCCTACCTACCTGATGAAATATTCTCTTTTTTTGATAAGAATTTTAATTTCGATAGTTGGAAGTGGGATGATGAACATCTTTTCTGGCAATATTGTAATGAGCATTATCCATCAAGTATGAACTCTCAAAATACCACTATTTATATTAATGATATAAACAAGAAAACCAAATTAATAAAAAGTATTTCATGGCTGGTTAAAATTTTGCAAGATGAGCATTCTAGTGAGAAAGATCAAAAGATAGCTTTTGAATTGACTTATCTTCTTCCTAAGTTTTGGGAAATTAGCCATGAAGAAGACATTGTTTTTTCTCATTCTAGTAAAAAATTAGCCATGCGATATTTATCTCATCTGGAAATTGAGTTGTCTACTCTCCAGAATGCATCAATTAATGACAATGAGAGAATGGATTCTCTAACAGAAAACTTAGAAAATGAACGATGGAAAGAGCTTGCAGAAGATAAATGGCATTTAAATGAATTATATAATCACCTGTCTTTAAATTTTCATCAATCATATTCATTTATATCCGAGCATTATGACTACGAAATCTTATCATTGATTAATCAGGAAACTAAGGTTTTTAATCTTTTATATTGGCTTGCTTTGCTACCAGAAAAATATCGCCAGCCTTTTGTGCTGCAAACAACTAAAAATTTAGCTAAATTTCTTTTGCTGTTTGAATTAGATCATTTATCTAGAAATGAGATGAAAGACGAGCAAATCCAATTATCAGATATTTGGGAAGATTGCCCTAATGAATGGTTTGATATTTTTAACCAATATCCGGTCAGATACCCTTATCTTCAGTTAGGATTTGGTGCATTCTTGACAAAGGCTACCGATGAGAAAATCTGCATTTATATTGACAGTTTGCATTTAAATCAAGGTGAAGAGAGCATTAAAGAGTGTTTGATGTATTTTTTTGCTCATGCTGATGAAAATAGGATTCAGTATTTATGCAAATTAGCTTTTGAGAAGTGGAAGGACTGGGATTTTGGGAATCCTTACTCAATTGCTAGAAGTGTTCTAGATAGAGCTTTAGTGAAATATTTCCAAATAATGCTTCCTAAACAGGATAGAGAAAATTTCATTCAAAACGAAATTAATCAAATACTGAATTTCCAACAGCAATGGTTTGCTTCGATTGTAGAGCTAGATAAATTTGTTTATCTGCATTTATCCCGAATGCAACAAGCTTGTATTGTTGAAGAATTAGAAAAAGATGCATCACTATCCTTTGAAGATATTCAGAAGCGTGTTTATTTTCCTGCTCAATTTGACAATGATTTAAGGTGGAGAAATTGGATCGATTTGGATAAATTTAACTAAGACAATGATAAGTTGCCAATTGCGAGTTGGGTTAAGAGCTAATAATCAAAAAAACCGTCTGAGTTTTATTTTCAGACAGTTTTTTGATGTTTTAATTATTTACTGGTATTAGCATATCTTCAGGCTACACAATCATAGTAAATGTTAGGTTAGTGGCGTTTTCTTTTTTCTGGCATGAAGTCGGTGTATTTTCGTAAAAGTGCAGTCATTTTTTAGCGTGTTTTTCTGATTTTAATATTGCAAATCTTGAACGAAGATGTTTTTTTCAGGGCGCTTGTTTATTAATTAATCCTTAGGAAAATAGGCACAAGCGTGAACGCTTGCGCCTGTGGGGGAAAGCCACTCTTTCGAGTGGCTTTATTTTAGGTTAAGTTTCCAAATTTACCTGATTGCACATCGTGAATAGCTTGAAAGATTTCTTCTCGACTATTCATAACAAATGCGCCATATCCTACAACAGGCTCATTGAGAGGTTCCCCAGTGAGAATCAATAATTTTGCAGTATTATTGGATTCTATCAACACATCTGCAGCACCACGCTCAAAGGTAACCAATTCACCTCGCCGAGCAATTACGTTGCCACTAACTTGGATCGTGCCATCTAATACAAGGATAATCACATTGTGACTTGCTGGCACGCTGAACATATAGGCAACATTCGCATTCATTGTGGTATCCCACATATTAATTGAGCTGAATGTATCCGCAGGGCCTTTCGTATCGAGTAATTCGCCAGCGATAACTCTGACTGAACCTGCATTATTCGGTAATGCCACGACCGGAATATTTTCAGCTTTAATCGCTTGATATTTAGGCGTTGTCATTTTATCTTTTGCCGGCAAATTGACCCATAACTGCACCATCTCGAACAAACCGCCTTCTTTAGCAAATTTTTCAGAGTGCATTTCCTCATGCATCACGCCAGAACCGGCTGTCATCCACTGAACATCACCCGCACCAATAGTACCACCACCGCCATGTGAATCTCGATGCGATACTTCACCTTGATAAGCAATAGTCACCGTTTCAAAACCTCTGTGCGGATGTTCACCGACACCACGTAAAGCAAATTTAGAATCATCGCGACGACCACCTTGGAAAAATTTGGGTTCGTTGTAATCCATTAAAAGAAATGGATCGAGATTTTTATCTTTATCGTGATAACTAAACATCGAGGCGACATGAAAGCCATTTCCTACCCAATGTTTTGCTGGGGCAGTAAAAACATTTGCAACTTTTTTCATATAAAACTCCTTTGTTAATTTGTAGAACCTATCGTTCTACCAATGCGAGTATTATATGGTTCGAAAATAAGAGATAAAGATGACTTTAATTGAAGAATATTTTACTAAAAGGAAACAATTAAAATTAAGCTGATATAAAAGAACAATTGAAGAGAATTTACAAAAACACCTAAAAATTTAACCGCTCTTTATAATAAAAATCCCCTAAATTCTGAATCTAGGGGATCTTTGCTTTAAATAATATGTTGTTTATTTCAAACCTTTTTTAACCAAATCTTCATAACCGCCATGGTTGGTTACATTGGTATAGCCTGCATTTTTCAACTCAGTGAGTGCGGCTTCAGCACGACGGCCGCTACGACAATAAAGGTTGATCGGTGCATCTTTATCTGAGCCAATCGCTTTAACACCTTCAATGATTTTATCGTGCGGAATATTCACGGCATCTTGTAAATGACCTGCATTAAATTCTTCTGCAGAACGCACATCAATCCAAACACCTTTTGCTTTTTCTGGTTGTACTGCGCTTTGTTCTGTTTGTGGTGCAGCATTCGCAGAAGCAAAAAAAGGTACAGCAATCGCTGCCGCAGAAAGTACTGCTATGAATAATTTTTTCATCATTCAATCTCCTTTTAGATAGAAATAATATATTTACCTAAATAAATTTAGGGGTTATGTAAAACTAATAATCATCATACGCCTAAATATAAAGATAATAAACTGTAAATGAAGTAAAAATTAAGTAAAATTTTCGTGAAATTTAACCGCACTTTGTAATATTTCCCCTATTTAATACGCCCATATCTCTAAACCTTACCATTCATTATTTCCGATTAGTAAAAGATGTTGTTCATAAAGTAGTATTTTTCACACAAAGATTTAACCGTACAATCTGCCCCATCAAATATTGAGGAGAAAATAATGAAAAAAATGCCTGTATTGTTTGTTGGGCATGGTAGCCCGATGAACGTGTTAGATAAAGAAAACCCGTTCAATCAGAATTTCAGCCTAATTACACAAAACTTTCCGAAACCAAAAGCCATTTTGATGATTTCAGCGCATTGGTACAGCAGCCGTTTGCAGGTGACCTCTGGTGAACACCCTGAAATAATTTACGATTTCTATGGTTTTCCTGATGAGCTCAGCCAAGTGCAATATCCTGCGCCTGGTTCGCCTGAGTTGGCGGAGCAAGTACGGTCATTATTACAGCCGGAAAATGTCGATCTGAACCCAACGCGTGGTTTTGATCATGGCGCTTGGGCGGTGTTGAAATTTCTCTATCCCGATGCCGATATTCCCGTGGTGCAACTGAGCCTTAACCGTTTGCAATCGGCAGAATGGCATTTCAACTTGGCGAAAAAGTTGGCAGCTTTGCGAGAACAAGGCGTGTTAATTATTGGTAGTGGCAACATTGTGCATAATCTGAGAGCGATAAGTTGGGAACATATTGATCAAATCGGCGCGGGGTATGATTGGGCGTTTGCGTTCCGTGAAACAGTCAATCAGGCGATTGCGACACAAGATGATAAAACCTTGGTACATTATGAACAGTTAGGCGAAAAGGCTAAGCTTTCTGTACCAACGCCAGATCATTACTTGCCGTTGCTGTACATCATGGCATTACGAGAAGCGCAAGACGAGATTACGTTTTTCAATGATAATTTGATTGCAGGATCGCTCAGCATGACGTCGGTTTTAGTGGGATAAAATATTTGCAAAAACGCTTTAAAATCTAACCGCACTTTAAAAGAAAAAAGCCGTCTGAAAAATAACTTTCAGACGGCCTTTGGAAGAGAGATGTTAATAGGGGAAAGAGCAGCCTTCGTAGGCTAAAATTCTACAATCTTTTGCGCCTTTAGCTTTACATAGTTCTAGAGCTTTAGCTTCTGCTTCCCCAGCTTTAGCGGAAGCAGCCGGAGTCACTATATAATTATTACGGCTTAATCTTCCTTCTGCAGCAGCAACACAGCCATTTCGAACTCCTATAATGACTTTACAGTCTTTACTTCCACTTTCTCGTCTACAAAAATTTAATGCTTCTCGTTCTGCTTCAGATTGTGAATTCTGATCTATAGCACCAGAAATGATAGCTTTTTTAGAGCTATGGGCTAGAGCACCAAATTTGGGAGGATAATTAATTGTAATATGTTCTACGCGTACTTGGGGAGTGTAACCTCCAGCATTTCCACCACAATTTGGATTATGACCATAAGCACATAAAGCAGAGTTATTCTGCAAAGCGCCTTGAGTAACATCGGCATAGGTATTTAAAGCAGTTAAACCAAATAATACCAGTATTAGTTTTTTCATTGCATATTCCTTTACAATTTTATCGTTTTGTCATTTTTTTGTTTATTTTTATTGATAAATTGCATTGTCACTTATTTATGATTAACAAACAAGTTTGTCAATTAAAAACACTTTAAAATCTGACCGCACTTTAAAATAAAAAAGCCATCTGAAAAATAACTTTCAGACGGCATTTGGAGGAGATATATTACTGGGGAATGGAGCAACCTTCCGGCATAATAATTTTACAATTTTTGGCTCCGTTATTTCTACAACCAGTAAGGACTTCTTGTTCAGCTTCTCCCACTTTTCCTGCTCCTGTTACAAGATGAAATTTGTTACCTAGCTTCCCTTCAGCAGCTGCGACACAACCATTTCGACTCCATTGAACAACTTTACAGTTTTTATCACCACTACCTTGTATACATAAATTTATAGCTTCACGTTTTGCCTCTTCTAGAGAATCATTATTTAGTGACCCAACTATATACCGAGTTTTTGTGTTGAGTGCCAAGGCTCCAAATTTTGGAGGACGATAGATCGTAATATGTTCTACGCGTACTTGGGGAGTGTAACCTCCAGCATTTCCACCACAAT
>OKRY01004298.1_pt1 | contig 10018 bp, 7 predicted proteins | sample 1601121 | NCBI WGS metagenome assembly OKRY01 (sample SAMEA3541546, study PRJEB24748) | human gut metagenome | biome: human gut; feature: human-associated habitat; material: faeces | place: China | collected 2012
AAAAGGCCCCCTCTGGGAGGGGGCTCCCGCGAAGCGGGTGGGGGGAGGCTGTCTCGCAGAGGGAGCCTTTCCATATCAAATAACGTAATCGTTCCCCACCTGATCCGTGTCCATCAGGTCGGCCAGGGTGATGCCGTCGAAAAAGTCCTGGATCATCGTGTTCAGCTTGCGCCACATGGGCAGGGTGCGGCAGTCCGCCATGCGGGGGCAGTCCACATGCTCCTGCTCCAGGCAGGCCACGGGGGCCAGGCTGCCCTCAGTAATGCGCAGGATGGCGCCCACGGTGTAATCCTCGGGCGCACGGGTCAGCCGATAACCGCCGGACTTGCCCCGCAGGCCGGTGAGGTAACGCTCCTTCACCAGCCCTTTTACGATGGCCTCCAGATATTTTTCCGAGATGTCCTGCCGATAGGCGATCTCTTTTAAGGGAATATAGCCATCGCGCTGGTTCTCGGCAATATCGACCATGACCCGCAGCGCATAACGGCCCTTCGTTGAAATCATCATGTGTGGTACTCCTTTGTTCTATATTCCTATTATACAGGTCGGTAAATGGGAATGCAACAGGGGCGGGCAAAACATTTCTGCAAAAATTCCCTCAAACCCTATTGACAAATAGGGAATTGTGCGGTACAATCCAATCAACCTACAAGTGAGGTATGAATATATGAAAACGAATTACATGTTTCGATGTTGATAGCAGCCGCTTAGCCAAAGGCCCCTCTGTCGCTTCGCGACATCTCCCCGCACTGTGGGGAGTCACCCTCGCAGAGGGAGCCTTTATGAACATACAATAACATAAACAATTACCTTATATAAATTAGGAGGACACCACCATGAGCAAAATCTACACTTCCGCTGACCAGCTGATCGGCCATACCCCGCTGCTGGAACTCACTCATATCGAGGCTGCCGAAGGCCTGCAGGCCAAGATCCTGGCTAAGCTGGAGTACTTCAACCCGGCCGGCTCTGTCAAGGACCGTATCGCCAAGGCCATGATCGATGACGCCGAGGCTTCCGGCAAGCTCAAGCCCGGCTCCGTCATCATCGAGCCCACCTCCGGCAACACCGGCATCGGTCTGGCTGCCGTGGCAGCTGCCAAGGGCTACCGCATCATCATCGTGATGCCCGAGACCATGAGCGTCGAGCGCCGCCAGCTGATGAAGGCTTACGGCGCAGAGCTGGTGCTGAGCGAGGGTGCCAAGGGCATGAAGGGCGCTATCGCCAAGGCCGACGAGCTGGCAAAAGAGATCCCCAACTCCTTCATCCCCGGCCAGTTCGTCAACCCGGCCAACCCCAAGGCTCATATCGCCACCACCGGCCCCGAGATCTGGGACGACACCGACGGCAAGGTCGACATCTTTGTGGCCGGCGTAGGCACCGGCGGCACCATCACCGGTGTAGGCCAGTACCTCAAGAGCAAGGATCCCGGCGTCAAGGTCGTGGCCGTTGAGCCCGCTGCCTCCCCTGTCCTGAGCAAGGGCACCGCCGGTGCGCACAAGATCCAGGGCATCGGCGCAGGCTTCGTCCCCGACGTGCTGGACACCAAGGTCTACGACGAGATCATCCCCGTCGAAAATGACGACGCCTTTGCCACCGGCCGCCTGATCGGCCACAAGGAAGGCGTTCTGGTGGGCATCTCTTCCGGTGCTGCTGTCTGGGCTGCCATCCAGCTGGCGAAGCGCCCCGAGAACGCAGGCAAGAACATCGTCGTCCTGCTGCCCGACACCGGCGACCGTTATCTGTCCACCCCGCTGTTTGCTGAATGATCCTCTCATTCCTTCCGCCCCTGCTGTGGCTTTCCGCCCGGCAGGGGCCTTTTGTTTGCCTTCGTGAGACGATATGGTGTGATTTTTTTCATTTTTGCAAACTTTTTGTGAATCTGAGGTTCTTCCGGATTTTGCCTATTGACATTGCAGCGTGTTTGGAGTATATTTTTAGCAGTCGATGAGTCAGAGTGCTAAAACAGTATTCCAGCCCACCGCCTGAATCTCAACTTCCGGTATGAATGGAGGCTTGACTTTATGAATACCAATCAATATACCCAGAAGACCCTTGAGGCTCTGCAGGCAGCCCAGCAGCTGGCTGTGGAGTATCAGCATAATGCACTGGAGCCGGAGCATCTGCTCCACGCTCTGGCGACACAGGAGCAGGGCCTTATCCCCCAGCTGCTCCAGAAACTGAATGTGGACGCAGGCAGCTTCTCCGCCGCTGTGGCCGAAAAGCTTTCCGCAATGCCCCGGGTGTCCGGCTCTGGCCGTGACCCCGACAAAGTCTATATCTCGCAGGCCACCGACAAGGTGCTGAGCGCCGCCGCCCGCGAAGCCAAGGCCATGAAGGACGACTACGTCAGTGTCGAGCACGTCTTCCTCGCCCTGCTGGACGAGCAGACCCAGAACACCTCCGAGCTGTTCCGCGCCTTTAGCATCACGAAGGATAAGTTCTTACAGCAGCTCACCGCCGTGCGCGGCAACCAGCGCGTGACCAACGACAACCCCGAGGACACCTACAATGCCCTGCAGAAGTATGGTCAGGACCTCGTTGACCTGGCCCGCAAGCAGAAGCTGGACCCCGTCATTGGCCGTGACCAGGAAATTCGAAATGTCATCCGCATCCTGTCCCGTAAGACGAAGAACAACCCCTGCCTCATCGGTGAGCCGGGCGTCGGTAAGACCGCCATCGCCGAGGGTCTGGCCCAGCGAATCGTCCGGGGCGATGTGCCGGAGAACCTGAAAGACCGTACCGTGTTCAGCTTGGACATGGGTGCTCTGGTGGCTGGCGCAAAGTACCGCGGCGAGTTCGAGGAGCGTTTGAAGAGCGTCCTGAATGAGGTGAAGAAGAGCGAGGGCAAGATCATCCTCTTCATTGATGAGCTGCACACCATCGTGGGTGCCGGCAAGACCGACGGCGCAATGGACGCCGGCAATCTGCTGAAACCCATGCTGGCCCGCGGCGAGCTGCACTGCATCGGCGCGACCACGCTGGACGAGTACCGCGAGTATATCGAGAAGGACCCTGCGCTGGAGCGTCGTTTCCAGCCGGTCATGGTCAATGAGCCGACTGTCGAGGACACCATCTCGATCCTGCGCGGCCTGAAGGAGCGCTACGAGGTCTACCACGGCGTCAAGATTCAGGACGCCGCCCTGATCGCCGCCGCGACGCTGTCGGATCGCTACATCACGGATCGCTTCCTGCCCGATAAGGCCATCGACCTCGTCGATGAGGCTTGCGCTATGGTCAAGACCGAGCTGGATTCGATGCCCGCCGAGTTGGATGAGATGAACCACCGCATCACCCAGCTGCAAATCGAGGAGGCCTCTTTAAAGAAAGAGACCGACGAGCTGTCCAAGCAGCGTTTGGCCACGCTGGAAAAGGAGATGGCCGAGCTGCGCGACAGCTTCAACAGCAAGAAGGCGCAGTGGGAGAACGAGAAGAACGCCGTGAACAAGGTGCAGAGCCTGCGCGCCGAGGTGGAATCCACCAAGGCCGAAATCGAAAAGGCGACCCGCACCGGCGACTACGCCAAGGCCGGTGAGCTGCAATACGGCAAGCTGCCCACCCTGCAAAAGCAGTTGGAGGAAGAAGAAAAGCTGGCCGAGGCCAAGAAAGAATCCAGCCTGCTTCGTGACCGCGTAACGGAAGAAGAAATTGCAAACATCGTCGCCCGCTGGACCGGCATCCCGGTCTCCAAGCTCGTCGAAGGCGAACGCGAGAAGCTGCTCCGCCTGCCGGACACGCTGCATCAGCGGGTCATCGGCCAGGACGAGGCCGTGCAGAAGGTCTCGGACGCTATCCTGCGCTCCCGCGCCGGCATCGCGAACCCGAACCGCCCCATCGGCAGCTTCCTGTTCCTCGGCCCCACCGGCGTTGGCAAGACTGAGCTGGCCAAGGCACTGGCACAGGCCCTGTTTGACGACGAGCGCAACATGGTGCGAATCGATATGACCGAGTATATGGAGAAGTTCAGCGTCAGCCGTCTGATCGGCGCGCCTCCGGGATACGTCGGTTACGAAGAGGGCGGCCAGCTGACTGAGGCTGTGCGCCGCAAGCCCTACAGCGTGGTGCTGTTCGATGAGGTGGAAAAAGCCCACCCCGATGTGTTCAACATCCTGCTGCAGGTGCTGGACGATGGCCGCATCACCGACAGTCAGGGCCGCACCGTGGACTTCAAGAATACGGTCATCATCCTCACCTCCAATCTGGGCAGCGACATCATCCTGAACGATCTGGAGCAGCGCCGTGCCAACGGCTCCAACGAGCTGAGCGAGGAAGCAAAGCACCAGATCGACCAGCTGCTGAAGAGCAAGTTCCGCCCCGAATTTCTGAACCGTCTGGATGAGATCGTCTACTACAAGAGCCTGACCAAGGACGAGATGCGCAGGATCGTGGATCTGCAGCTGCAGGATCTGCGCAAGCGCATGGACGAGGGCAAGCACCTCAAGCTGGAGGTCACCACCGCTGCCAAGGACTTCATCATCGATTCTGCTTACGACAGCGTCTATGGCGCACGTCCCATCAAGCGGTTCATCCAGAGCCGCGTGGAGACCCTGATCGCCAAGGCCATCATTCAGGGCAGCTATACCGAGGGCAACACCCTGACGGTAGACTGCGAGAATGGCGCTTTGACCCTGCGATAATGTGAATTTTACCTGTTCTGTACGGACTTTGCGGCAAGAAAGCTTGCACCACCGTACAGAATATGGTATGATTACAAATAACATTGATGTGCTTTTCATCGCGGAACAGCAACGATGGGGAGCACATTTTTGTATGTAAGAACATTTATCCCAAAACTCTCTCAGGCGCGTTGCGCCAGTGTGCGATATCCCGGGCAGCAGCACCTTCTGCGTGGAAGGGGCTGGCTGCGGGCGCACAGAAAAAAGCTCCCCCCTTCGGGGGAGCTGGCATCGCGTAGCGATGCCTGAGAGGGTTCAAACAAAAACAGAAAGTTGAGTGTGATTTCCCTTTTTATGGACGATGGCAGTATTACGCTTTTGGCGGCGCTGATCATTCTGGTGGCATTTTCCGCCTTTTTCTCCGCCTCTGAGACCGCATTTTCTTCCCTGAACCAGATCCGCCTGAAAAGCCGCGCCGAGGACGGCGATTCGGCAGCAGCCCGCGTGCTGGCTATGTCGGAAAAGTACGACAAGCTGCTCTCCACCATCCTCATCGGCAACAATATCGTCAACATTGCCGCAGCATCCATTGGCACAGTGCTGTTCACCCGCCTGCTGGACCCGGAGCGGGGCGCGACGGTGTCCACCTTCGTGCTGACCATTGTGGTTCTGATCTTTGGCGAGGTGACCCCCAAGAGCCTTGCAAAGGAGATGCCGGAGACGGTTGCCACGGCGGTTTCGCCCTTTTTGAACCTGCTCATGATCCTGTTCACCCCGCTGACCTGGCTGTTCACCCAGTGGAAGCGCCTGCTGGGGCATTTCATCCGCAGCACCGAGGAGGACACCATCACTGAGGGTGAACTGATGACCATGGTCAGCGAGGCCGAGAACGACGGCGAGCTGACCGACCGGGAAAGCCAGCTCATCCGCAGCGCCATTGAGTTCGACGATGTGGAGGTGGAGGAGATCCTCACGCCCCGCGTGGATGTGATCGCGGTGGAGGACGATCTCTCGCTGGATGAGGTGGCCGATACCTTTGCGGAATCGGGATATTCCCGTCTGCCCGTCTACCACGGCACCATTGACAACATCATCGGTGTGGTACATGAAAAGGACTTTTACCTTGGCCGTCTGCGCAAGGATACCACGCTGGAAGACCTTGTGAAGCCCACCCTTTATACCACCGGCTCCACCCAGATCTCCCAGCTGCTGCGCACCCTGCGCGAGCAGCACCATCACATGGCGGTGGTGGTGGACGAGTACGGCGGTACCGAGGGCATCATCACGCTGGAAGACATTCTGGAAGAGCTGGTAGGCGAGATCTGGGATGAGCACGACGAAGCGACCGAGGACTTCCGCAAACAGTCGGACGGCAGCTGGATCGTACTGGGCAGTGCCGGTGTGGACGACCTGTATGAGAGGCTGGGCCTGCCGGAGGATGAAGATATCGATTCCAATACGGTGAACGGTCTGGTGCAGGAAAAAACCTGCCATCTGCCCAAGGTGGGCGACCGGTTCACGCTGGGCGAGTACGACGGTGTCGTTACCCGCACGGCCAAGCGCCGCGTGACCGAGGTGCGCCTGACCCCGGCGGAAAAGCCGGAACCGAAGAAGGAAGAAGACGAAAAGCCGCACTTCAACCGGCTGACCAATAAGTAAATCTAAGGGAGGATGCCGTTTTCCAATACGGCCCTATCCTGTGAAAAAGCAAACTCCGGCAGACCGCAGTCTGCCGGAGTTTGCTTTGTAAAAATAATTGTTCCGCTGAATATGGCTAGAGCGAAGCGGAAGCCATTAAATGGTTTTGCTTTCCGCCTGCAGATAGGTATACAATGCTCCCACCTGATTGGCTTCGCTGCTGAAATGGCAGGGCACGATCTCGCAGCGGGGCAGACCGATCATGTAAGGTGATTCCCCACGGGAAGCAAACAGCCCGGCATATACCCGGCGCAGATCGTCCAGCAGCAGCGGCTGCTTGCTGATGCCGCCGCCGATGGCTACCTTTTCCACATCCAGCAATACGGTCAGGTTGTAGATCTGCACGGCCACCATCTTGCAGAACCGTTCCAGCACTTCCAGCGCTTCCGGCTCGGCGGCATTGGCGGCATCAAAAAAGAGTTTACCGTTCATGGGGGCATCGGCGGGCAGGCCCTTGCGGGCGCGGTACCACTTGAGCAGGTATTTGGTGCTGCACTGGCAGGCCATGGTTTTTTCGGTATTCTCCCACTCGTCGGCGTTGGTGTTCACAAAGCTGTACTCTCCGGCGGTAAAGTGCACGCCGCGCACCAGCTGGCCATTGGCAATGATGCCGCCGCCCACGCCGGTGCCGATGATAAACACTGCCGCATTGCAGCAGCCCTGCAAGGCACCGGCCCGCAGCTCTGCAATGGCTGCAGCCTTGCCGTCGTTTTCCAGCGTGACACGGCAGCCGCATCTTTCGCGCACCAGCTGCCCCACCTGCGTGCCGGTGTTGTACAGAAGTGCCCCGCCGTTGGAGACATAGCCGGTGTTGGCATCCACAAAGCCGGGCAGCGCCATGGCGATACCGTCCACTTCATCCTTATGCGGTGCATACAGAGCGTATATTGTGTCGAGAAAATGCTCCTGCGTATCCTGCGGCGTGGGCACGGAACCGGCATCGAAACGGTTCATCTGCTCGTCCATGACCGAATATTTGATCTCGGTGCCTCCTACGTCAAAAACCATGACCTTCATTGCTGTTCCCTCCGCAAAGCTGATCTTCTTCCTTATTATGGCAAATGCGTGCAAAAAAGTAAAGCCATCCGCAACATGCCGCGAATAGCTTTACTTTAATTTAGAGCTTGCTCAGCTGCGGGCCCTGTGCGGTGTCCTTGACCGCCCAGCCCAGTTCGGTCAGCTGTGCACGGATGGCATCGGCAGTGGCCCAGTCCTTGGCCTTCTTGGCGGCGGCACGCTTCTCTACCAGCTCGGTCACCTCGGCGGGCACCTCGTCCTTCTTGCGGTTGTACAGCAGGCCCAGTACGCCGGTAATCTCGTCGAACGCAGCGGCGGCGGTCTGCAGGGCATCCTTGGAGGAAACAGCCGACAGCGTGTTGATCTCCTTGACCAGATCGAACACGGCAGCCAGTGCATCCGGGGTGTTCAGGTCATCGTCCATGGCAGTGCAGAACTTGGTGCGGGCCTCGGCAGCCTTTTCCTTCAGAGTCTCGTCGGTGCCAAAGGTGTTCTTGGTCAGGGCAAAATCCAGATTCTCGCGGCAGGTGTACAGGCGCTCCAGGCTGTTCTTGCAGCTTTCAATGAGGTCCACGGTGTAGTTCAGCGGCATCCGGTAGCCTGCGGTCAGCATGAAGTAGCGGATGGGTTCGTAGCCGTAGACATCCGCCACGTCCCGCACGGTGAAGAAGTTGTGCAGGCTCTTGGACATCTTCTGATTGTCCACGTTGATGAAGCCGTTGTGCATCCAGTAGCGGGCAAAGGTGCAGCCGTTGGCGCACTCGCTCTGTGCGATCTCATTCTCGTGGTGGGGGAAGATCAGGTCCTGACCGCCGCAGTGCAGATCAATGGTCTTGCCCAGATGGGTGCGGCTCATGGCACTGCACTCGATATGCCAGCCCGGACGGCCCATGCCGTAGGGGCTCTCCCATGCAGGTTCACCGGGCTTTGCGGCCTTCCACACGGCAAAGTCTGCGGGGTCCTCCTTCAGGTCGTCGTCCATCTGGCTGCGCAGCTCACGGTTGCCGCTCTCCAGATCGTCCAGCTTCAAATGGCTCAGCTTGCCGTACTCGGGATCGCTCTTCACCCGGAAGTACACATCGCCGTTCTTGGCAACATAAGCGTGGCCGGAGTCGATCAGATCCTTCACGATATCCAGGATCTGCTGGATGTGCTCGGTAGCCCGGGGCTGGACGGTGGGCTTTTTGCAGTTGAGGCCGGCGGCATCCTTGAGGTACTCGGACTCAAAGCGCTGAGCGACCTCCTTCATGGAGGTGCCCTCTTCCTGTCCCTTCTTAATGAGCTTATCGTCGATATCGGTGATGTTGGAAACATAGAACACCTTGTTGCCGCGGTACTCAAGGTAGCGGCGCAGGGTATCGAACACGATCAGCGGGCGGGCGTTGCCGATGTGGATATAGTTATAAACGGTAGGGCCGCAGACATAGATGCGGTATTCACCGGGCACCTGCGGCACGAATTCTTCTTTCTGGCGGGTCAGCGTATTGAAAATCTGCATGGCTGTTTCTCCTTTTTTACTTTTTTCATTATAACGGTGTACAGAAGGGAAGTCAAGAAAAAACGACCGCTCCCGGCGCATTCTGCACACCGGAAACGGTCGTTTTTCAAATCATCCAAAAGGCTGTCCAATATAAGCGGGATATTGTCCCGGTTTATTTTGACGGACAGAACTCTGCACGTTTTTATCGAGTGGCTAATATCCGGAAAAGATTGGGGATTAAGATGAATTATGAGATGATTTATTTGCCGGACGAAATGTTCAGGGCCAAGCATAAAACATTTCATATCTACTTTGGCAAACCAATTCCGTGGCAAACCTTTACTTCCGGACAAAAGTCTGTGGAATGGGCGGAATGGGTAAAACAGATTGTTTATCATTTAAAAGGATAATACGATGCAAGATATCATTCAACCGGTTGACCGCAGTTTATTGAAAGCGGAGTTGACAAAAGAGAAGTTACTCCGCCGAACGAATAAATCAGACAATGAGATTTATGTCATAACCGCGCATGATTCGCCACATGTAATGCAGGAAATCGGGCGTCTGCGGGAAATCGCTTTTCGTTATTATGGAGGAGGAACGGGATTCCCGGTTGATATTGACGAATTTGACACGATGGAAGATGCCTATCGGCAACTGATTGTCTGGAATCCGGAAGAAGAGATGATCTTGGGTGGTTATCGTTTCCTTTGTGGTTCGGATGTCCGGCTTGACGAACAGGGCAAGCCTGTCTTGGCTACTTCGCACTTGTTTGATTTTTCCGAGCAGTTTATCCGGGAATATTTGCCTTATACAGTAGAACTGGGTCGTTCGTTTGTCGCTCTTGAGTTCCAGGCAACACGTTCGGGCAGTACTCGTGGTTTGTTCGTTTTGGATAATCTTTGGGATGGATTGGGGGCTTTGTCGGTAATCGATCCGACGTTGCAGTATTTCTTTGGTAAGGTAACGATGTATAATACCTATAATACAGAGGCCCGAAATATGATTCTGTATTTCCTGCAACTTCATTTCGAAGATAAAGAACATTTGGTTACTCCGATTTATCCGCTACAGACTGGTACGGATATAAACCGGATGGAGGAACTGTTCCATTACGATAATTTCAAGGATAATTATAAGGTATTGAATCAGGAAGTCCGTAAGTTTGGTATCAATGTACCACCGTTGGTGAATGCTTATATGAGTC
>OKRY01004303.1_pt1 | contig 10007 bp, 8 predicted proteins | sample 1601121 | NCBI WGS metagenome assembly OKRY01 (sample SAMEA3541546, study PRJEB24748) | human gut metagenome | biome: human gut; feature: human-associated habitat; material: faeces | place: China | collected 2012
GCCTATGTGTTCTTACGGTCAGCGCAGCATGTGCGCAGACCTACTGAATAGTTACGTATATTCTTATGAGGAAGTTTCTGGATCTAATACTGAAAATGGATTTTCCAACGGAAATCTTATTGACAAAATATGTGCCCGCCCGTACAATCAAATCCGGGATTTTGAAACTTTATAACGATTTTTACAGAAAGGAATCGAAAAGATATGCAATTAGATATGACGAAAGGAAAGATCATGCCGATCCTGCTCCGTTTTACCATTCCGCTGATGATCGGCAACATGTTCCAACAGCTTTACAACATGGTGGACACCATCATCGTGGGACGATTCGTGGGAGCCGGGGCGTTAGCGGCGGTTGGTTCCACCGGAACGATCATGTTTCTGACCACAGGCTTTGCCCAGGGTGTATCCTCTGGTTTTTCCGTAGTAGTCTCCCAGAAATACGGTGCCAAAGATCTAAATGGCGTGAAGGCCAGTGTCGCCAATGGAATCCTTCTGTCCATCATTTCTTCCATTTTGATGACGGTATTCTGTCTGGTGATCATGCATCCACTTCTGGTTCTGATGAATACACCTTCAGACATTTTTGATAACGCTTATACCTATATCATGGTCATCAGCATAGGAATTTCTGCCAATGTATTTTATAATCTGTTTTCCGCCTACCTCCGAGCCGTGGGAAATAGTCAGATTCCTCTGTTTTTCCTGATCTTTTCCGCCTGTTTAAATGTGGTACTGGATCTGCTTCTGATCGTGACCTTCCGGATGGGCGTGGCAGGAGCTGCCTGGGCCACCAACCTTTCCCTGTTGATCTCCGCAGTCCTCTGTGGAATCTATATCTGGTTCAAAGCGCCGGATCTAAAGCCTGAGCGGAAGCAGTGGAAGCTGTCCGGCTCCATCACCAGCGCCCAGCTTGCCGCCGGAGTCCCGATGTCCATCCAGTTTGCCATCACCTCTTCCGGAACCATGATCATGCAGTCCGCAGTGAATTTATTCGGTTCTGAGGCAGTTGCTGCCTACACCGCAGCCAACAAACTGGAAAATCTGGTCGTCCAGGGAATGATTGCCATGGGACAGACCATGGCTACCTATGGCGGACAGAACTATGGCAGCGGAGATGTGGGCAGAATCAAGGGCGGTGTAAAAAATGCCCTGATTGCGGAATTCATCTATTCCCTGGCTGCTGCTGCCATTGTGTTCTTCTTATACAAACCGTGTCTGGGACTGTTCTTTACAGGAAATGTGGATCTAAATGCTATGATCCCCTGGGCAAGAACCTACTGCCAGCTGTGTATTCTGTTCTTTGTTCCATTAAGTACCATTTTCATCTTCCGGAACATCATGCAGGGCTGTGGATATGGTTTTCTGCCGATGATGGGCGGCGTGGCGGAATTAATTGCCAGACTGATCGTATCCATGGCTTCCATCAAGCTGTCCAGCTATTTCCTTGCCTGCTTTGCAGATCCGGCGGCCTGGCTGTCCGCCGGGGTGTTTACAGGGGTTTCTTATCTGTTTGTGATCAGAAAAATCGAACAAACCTTTGCTGACAGGCCTGTGGAGTAATATTTCCACAGGATCAGCCGATTCCTCCAAGAAGCGCTCCTGCGATCAGCGCGATCGCTGCGGCTGGGACCAGTACAAATCTTCCCAGCGGGAGGAACCATCTGCCAATCGGTCTTTCTTTTCCCTGATTCACTGCTGACAGGGCAAAATCATCTCCAGCCACCCAGAAAAACATGATTCCTGCCAGCATGGCTCCCAGCGGACAGATGTAGATGGAAACCGCATCCATCCAGCCGGATACGATCCCCTGGATCAGCAGGGCCGCAATGCCTCCGATCGAAGCCATGCAGGCAACCGCCATCTTCCGCTTCATTCCAAACCGTTCCTCCAACATCTCCACCGGCGCTTCATAAAGATTCACCAGAGAGCTTAAGCCTGCGAATAATACGCAGATGTAAAACACCATTTCCACCACTCTGCCGCCCGGCATCCCATTGAACACATTCAGCAGGTAGATAAACATCAGTCCCGGACCGCCGGAGGAAAGCTCTGCACCTCCCACTGCCATTCCCGGAATGATGACAAATGCCGCCAGAAGTGCCGCCGTGGTATCAAATACCGCTACATTTCTTGCAGAACTGACCACATCCTCTGATTCACTTAAATAAGAACCATAGATCACGGTACCATTTCCCGCAATAGACAGCGAGAAAAATGCCTGTCCAAACGCATAGATCCACAATCTTCCATCTAACAGCTTCTGGGGATCAATGGTAAAAATATAACGATACCCCGCTCCTGCACCCGGCAGTGTGAAAATATAAATACCAAGTCCCAAAAACAGGACAAATAACAGCGGCATCATCACCTTATTGGCACGCTCGATCCCACCTGCAATGCCAAAAGCCATGATCACAGCTGTCACCACCATGGCGATCACCAGCCACATGTTATTGCCGAATGCAGAAGCAGTACTTCCAAACAGCCCGGCAATGGCGTCCATATCCTGATGGAACTGAAACAGTCCGCCGCTGATGGCTAAAAACGTGTATTTGAAGATCCAGCCGACCACAACCGTATAGCCAATCGCCAGCGCCAGCGACCCCAGTACCGGGATCACGCCGACGATCTCTCCCGGTTTCTTTTTGCCGGTACGGATCTCCGTGCAGCATCCAAATGCCTTGATAGGGCCGCCCTTTGCCGCCCGTCCCAGAGCCATCTCCTCGATCACTCCTGACGCTCCGATCAACACCACAAATAACACATAGGGGATCAGAAAGGTCATACCTCCCCAATCCGATACCATATATGGAAATCTCCATATGTTTCCCATTCCAACTGCAGAACCGATGCATGCAAGCACAAACCCGGTCCTGCTTCTAAACCCATCTCTGTTTTTTTCCATGACAGCTTTTCCCTTCTCTTTTTGTGGCTTTTGGCCATTGTTTCTATGATATCATGCTGTCACTTTTTTTACAATTTATTTCCAGCCACAAACATTTTTCCGTTTTTACAAATATTTTTTCTATTTCCAGGGTTTTATTTTTCCAAAAAGCATATTATAATGAAGTAAATTTTTTACAGAGGAGAAAAATCTATGGGACTTGAATTCATCAACAAACTTCCAACTCCTGCGGAAATCCGGGAACAATTTCCGATTCCTGCTGAGTTAGCCGCATTAAAAGAAAAAAGAGATGCGGAGATCAGGAAAGTCATCACCGGGGAGAGTGATAAATTTCTCGTGATCATCGGACCATGCTCTGCGGATAATGAGACTGCTATGTTAGACTATACCAGCCGCCTGGTAAAGGTACAGGACAAGGTAAAGGATAAGATCATCATCATTCCCCGTGTCTATACAAACAAACCACGTACCACCGGTGAAGGTTACAAGGGACTTCTCCATCAGCCAGACCCGGAGAAGAAACCAAATATGTATGAGGGCCTGATCGCCATCCGCAGGATGCATATGCATGTGGTTCAGGAAACCGGACTTACGACTGCAGATGAGATGTTATATCCGGAAAACCTGCGCTACTTATCCGACCTGATGTCCTACATCGCAGTGGGAGCCCGTTCTGTTGAGAACCAGCAGCACCGTCTGGTAGCCAGCGCCTGCGATGTTCCAGTTGGTATGAAGAACCCGACCAGCGGCGACTTATCGGTTATGTTAAACTCTGTTGTGGCAGCACAGGGCGGTCACGAATTCATTTTCAGAGGTTATGAAGTACACACACCTGGCAATCCACTGACCCACACCATTCTGCGTGGCGCAGTCAACAAGCATGGCCAGTATATTCCGAACTACCACTATGAAGATCTGATCCTCCTTCATGAGCTTTACGCCAAACGGGATCTGGCAAATCCGGCCTGCATCGTGGATGCCAACCACTCCAACTCCGGCAAACAGTACATGGAGCAGATCCGTATTGTCAAGGAAGTTCTCCACAGCCGCCGCCATTCCAGCGAGATCAACCAGATGGTCAAAGGTGTCATGGTAGAAAGCTATATCGAACCAGGCAGCCAGAAGATCGGAGAACACTGCTACGGCAAATCCATCACCGACCCATGTCTGGGATGGGAAGATTCCGAAAGACTGATCTACGAGATCGCTGAGGGACTGTAATATCAAAAGGACATCTGTTTGTATGATGGCAAGCTCTTCCATCACACGATCAGATGTCCTTTTTCTACGGTTACCCTATCTCTTCTCTTTCCAATGCATCCATCCATTGCTTCCAGTTCATCTCATGCTCTGAAACACGGATTCTCTGTTTCACCACTGGACTATGCTTCAATTTTTCTGCCAGAATCCCCGCAGAAGCTGCATAGGTATCCTCTTTGGAATACTCCAGACATATTTTTAAGGAAATCTCTCCATGCTTCTCAAGCGGCAGATTCTCGAAAAGTGTATTCAGATCATACTCTGTACCCCGGAGTTCTTCCAGCTTCCAGGTTCCAAATGCATTCTCTACCTGCTTATGAAGTTCTTCCGGAACCCTCTCTTCCGTCAGAGAACCACAGCTGTAGGATGCAGCCATTTGATACTGTTTCGGATGTCGAAAAGCCGCCCGCAGCGCTGCATACCCGCCTTCCTTTACACCGATGATCATCTGGTTATTTAAGTCCACAGGGAAATAATCCGCAATCAGCTCAGGAAGCTCCTGGGTCAGCATCTTCTCATATGCAAATCCGTATTTCATATCCAGCCCATAGCTTAATTTCATATCCGGCATGACCACAAGGATTCCCTTTTTCTCTGCCATTTCTTCGATCCAGGTATGACGCTGCCATGCAGTATGATCCATTCCAACCGGCGGGAGCAGCCATAATACCGGGAATTTTCTGTCTGGCCATGTTTCCACAGGAGCGATAACCGTCATGGAATTACATTCTGTCAGCGCTGAGGAATAAAAATGATTCAGGATCAGAGCCATGTTATCGACCTCCTTTCTGCACGACAGTATCCAGAAAATGATGAATCCACTCGTCCCAGAAGACCCACTCATGGACTCCCGGACCCTCGTGGTATTCATAATTATATGGATTTCCAGGGATACTTTCAAAGGTTTCCTTGATCTTCATCGCCACAGGATAACGGATATCCTCTGTTCCCATGGCATGATATACCTTCGGAACAACCGTATGCTTCTTTGCTGTCTCACGGATCAGCTTCAGGATATCGTACTCTGTTCCCGCCAGACTGTCAGAATCCGGCGTTCCATAAATATCCTCGTTACATTTGCGGTAAAAGATATCATCTCCGCTCTTAGAACGCCACAGCCCCTCTAAAGGAGCAATTCCTCCTGTGGAGAGCATGCAGATCGTACCGTACTGCTCTGGCTTGTGCAGCCCTACCCACATCGCACCGCCGCCGCCCATAGAAAGACCGGCAATATAATGGTCCTCCCGCTTCCGGCTCATCTTCGGAAACAGTTTTTCGCAGAATTCCGGCAGTTCTCTGGATATATAATCAAAATATCTTGGACCATGTACCATATTCAGATAACGGCTGTAGCTGACCTCCGGCATGATGACCATGATGCCAAGAGGCGCCGCATAGCGCTCGATCGAGGTTCTCCGCATCCATATGGTATCATCATCACTCCGCCCATGAAGAAGCCACAGAACAGGATAGTTTTCACTGTCCCCACTTCCTGCCAGTCCGATTCCCTGCATCCGCTGCGGCATGATCACACTGATCTTGGTATCCATATTTAAGACGTCCGAATGAAAATTGATATGCATCAGTGCCAAAAGTGATCCCTCCTAATCATTGTTCCTTGCTTTGAAATATTTCACAGGAACCTCCGGGTAGTTTGTGATAATTCCTTCACAATCCCATTCCACCAGTTTTTCCAGCCCTTCCATGCCATTGACTGTCCACGCATTGATACCAACCCCATGCGCTTTACATTCCTTTACATCCTCCTCTGTCAGAGTCTGGAAATCCGGATGATAAAATTCAAATCCAAAGCGTTCACAATAAAATCCTGCATATTTTAATCCCCGGTCGCCAACTAAAGCGCCACAAGGGATCTCCGGGGCCAGTTCCTTCATCTTCAGAATTGACAAATGGTTAAATGACGAGAATATGATCCGATCCTCCAGCCCATACTTGCGGATCAGAGCGATCGTTTTCTCTTCGATCTCCGGATAATAAATGATACTGGTCTTTAATTCCACATTGGTAAACAATGACTGGTTCTTTGCCCAGGCACAGTACTCTTCAAAGGATGGAATCGGCTGAAATCCAAACTGATCACCTTTTACCCTGGCAGCATTGAATTTTTTTAATTCTTCATAGGTATAGTCCTTTACCCATCCGCTTCCGTCTGTGGTACGGTCGATCCGCTCATCATGGATCACCACCACCTGTCCATCCTTTGTCAGCTGAACATCCAGCTCAATTCCGTCTGCCCCGGTTTTTGCTGCCTCTTCAAAGGCCAGCATCGTGTTCTCCGGATACTTTCCGCTGTAGCCTCTGTGTGCCATTACCTTCATCACTTTTTCCTCACTTTCTGATCATCCATCTAAAGTCATAAGGCTTTAATGAAAGCTCTGTATCATATGTTTCATCATTTAACAGATCCGTCCATGTTTCCTGCAGCGAAACCTTTTTCGGAGCATCACTGAAATTATAAACGCCAAGCATCTCTTCAGTTTCTCCTGTCCGCAGAATGCCAAGAATCGAATCATCCTCCATATCCATGGTCCTTGCAAGCGCATCGGAGGAAAATACTTCATGCTCCATGCGGATCTCTTCCATCCTGCGCAGACCATAAAAGATACGGTTCTGGACAGTTCCCTCCTGTTGGATCTTCTCTGTCAGCTTCCAGTCAAACTGACCTCTGTGGATATAACGGGAATCCTCTGCCTTCTCCGGATCCTCTTTATAATGGTTATCGTTTAATGCGCCGACCTCATCTCCGCTGTAGATCACCGGGATTCCGGACTGCTGCAGCATAAATCCATGCAGCATCAGATCCAGACGGATTGCCTGATCCATTTTTCCTTCATCCTGCTTCTCCAAAGCCTCCTCAATCCCACACATGGAGGCAGTCGTTCCGCAGAAACGGGCATCCCTGCTGACCGGATCATCATTATAGAGAACACCTCTGCTGAAGCTTTCTTTATATTTTCCTGTAAAGAAATCATTTAAGAACTGCTTATGGGCCACCTGATCCATGCCCCAGCCTCCAAGACTGTCATAATCCAGTCCCCAGCCGATATCATCATGGCACCGCAGATAATTCAGGAAGGTATATTCGCCCGGCAGATGGTACACACTGTCAAGCTGTTTTTCCAGAAGTCTGGTATCCTTCGTTGCCACAGTATTCCAAATGGTTGCCATGGTCGTCACATTGTAGAGCATATGGCACTCCGGCTTCTCTGGCGTTCCAAAATAAGGCACGACCTTTTCCGGTTCCATCACCACTTCGCCAAGCAGCAAAATTCCAGGACATACGATCTCACCGATCATACGCATCATCCGGACGATCGTATGGACCTTCTGCAGATTTCTGCAGGAGGTTCCAAGCTCTTTCCAGATGTACGGAACCGCATCGATCCGGATGATATCAATGCCCAGATTTGCAAAATACAGGAAATTATACATCATCTCATTGAAAACCACAGGATTTGCATAATTTAGATCCCACTGATAGGGATAAAACGTGGTCATGACCACTTTCTCGATCTCCGGAAGCCAGGTGAAATTACCAGGAGCTGTGGTTGGGAATACCTGTGGGACTGTTTTTTCAAACTGTGACGGGATATCCCAGTTATCATAAAAGAAATAGCGGTCCTGATACTCTTTTTCCCCTGCTCTTGCACGCTTTGCCCACTCATGATCTTCGGAAGTATGGTTCATGACAAAATCCAGGCAGATGCTGATCCCCTGTTTCCGGCATTCCGAAGCCAGTGACTCCAGATCCCGGATCGTTCCCAGTTCCGGCTGTACCTTTCTGAAATCTGCCACTGCGTATCCACCGTCAGAACGGTCCTTCGGAGATTCCATCAGCGGCATCAGATGAAGATAATTGATTCTGCACTCCTTTAAATAATCCAGATGCTTCTTGACCCCTTTTAAATTGCCTCCGAACATCTTCGTGTACATCATCATGCCCAGGATATCGCTTCCCTTATACCAATTCGGGTCTGTTTCCCGGGTCAGATCAGAAGCTTTTAATCCTTTTTTCCTGGTATCATAAAATTGTTTCATAGAAGCACACAATTCATCAAAATGCTCCTGATCGTCATACAATTCCATATAGAGCCATTTCAATTCATCGATATGCTTTTGAAACCTTGCTTCATAAATCTCTTCCTCTTTTTTCATACCATAAACCTCAATTTCATTTCAGAATTGTCTGGCATTTTTACTGTAAAAGGCTGCAGTGATATTCTTTTCCTTCAGGTCTTCCAACCCTTCTGTCCCATGGACCACTGTAGATCTGCACAACGATGCCATCGTTCTCTTTTTTCATGGTAAATACCTGATAATATTCTCCATTTACCATACGGATCTGCATGCAAAGTCTTCCATCTGAAAGCCACCTTGCAGCCGTCCACACCTCATAATCTCCCCACAGGGAACAGAGAAGTCCCCGTTTGGGCTCCGCTCCATCTCCTACCGGGAGTCTTCCGCGGTTGCAGTTATCTTCAAAGCAAAGCACGATCCCGTCATCTGTCTGTTCCAGCCGAAGCGACCGGATACCGGTTCTGTGCTGTTCTGTCCAGGTCGAGGTATGGCAGTTGTTCACTCGGCTTTCTGCCAGCACCGACGCCTGGTTTTCAGGAAACACGATCGTTTTTCCAAGAAGCTCTGTCCAGAGCTTTTCTGTCTGCGCAGGAACCGTCTCATGCTCCAGCGGCCACGCAATATGTAACGATGCTTTTCTTTGTTCCAGTTCCCGTTCTGTCTGTTCGGAATCCTCATCTGCGCCCTTCATAGCCGGAACCAGATATTTCCAGACCAGCCGCAGCACTGCTTCTGTATATGCCTCGCCGCAGGTCGTCACAACAGACGCATCGTAATCCTTAAGCACGATGCCAAACTGTCCAAACATGCCGTCAAACCGGAAGGTGTTTGGTATCTGGCACATCCATACCTGGAAACCATATCCGCACTTCCAGTCCTCCCAGTCCGGATTTGAAGCATCCATGCTCTTCTCAAACTGCATCGTTGTCATCCGTTCGATCCAGCCCTCTGGAACCAGCTGCTTTCCATTCCATTTTCCTTTATTTAAATACAGGATCGTGATCTTGGCCATATCCTCGGTCTTCAGACGGCTTCCGCCGCCGCCCTGGTCTTTTCCGGAAGTACAGCTGTCACAGTCCACTCCATAGATTCCCATCGGCTCTAAAACCCGGAACCGCAAGAACTGGAACAGATTATAGCCGGTCACACGTTTCACAACTGCCGCCAGCATATTCGTTCCCATCGAATCATACATAAACACGGTTCCCGGTTCATGCACGATCGGATATTCTAAAAAAGTACGGACTTCATCATCACACCCATGGCGGTCCGGAACATCCGGATGACCGTTGCTCATCGTTAGCAGGGTCCGGATCGTAATCTTCTCCAATTTTCCGTCCTGGTCATCCACCTGATATTCTGGAAAATAAGAGATCAGAGAATCCTCCAGTGATATCCGGTTCTCTCCCTCCAGAATACCAATGGCAGTCGCCACCAGGCCCTTCGTGAAAGAATGCATCAGGTGTACCTCGTCCAGCTGATATGGCTTCCAGCTGCACTCGTATGCCACTTTTCCATGGCGGGTAAGCATCAGGCTGTGAAGGTGGTAGCCTCCAGCCTGGATCTCATCCAGAAATTTTTGTACCCCAGAAGCAGACATTCCCGCTTCCTTTAAGCTGCAGCGCTCCAGTCTACTTTCCATATTCTCCTCACTTGCCTCCTGATTCTATGCAAAAGTTTTGTAATTATTCAGTACCTTCATAGTTACGAGCAAAAATCCATTCCAGATCAGCTTCGCTGA
>OKRY01004306.1_pt1 | contig 10003 bp, 7 predicted proteins | sample 1601121 | NCBI WGS metagenome assembly OKRY01 (sample SAMEA3541546, study PRJEB24748) | human gut metagenome | biome: human gut; feature: human-associated habitat; material: faeces | place: China | collected 2012
AACCGTAGTCAGCTCCTCCTTATTCACGTAGATCGGCCAGTCCACTAATGCAGGCTTTATAAACTTAAGCCCCGATAATGCCCAGAGCGGAAACATTTCCTTTAGTCCCATAGAATGGGCCGGAAGCTCCCGTACCAGACAGTCAAAATTGTCGTAATTGTTTGCAATATACATGTAAGGCTGCGTGATAAAGATCGGCGTAGCCGCATTCTTCATCTCAAAGATTCCATTCAGATACGTCACATCATGGCTTCTGGCAATCGTTAAGATCACATAGAGTGGAACAAGTCCCGCCGCTGCCATGAAAAGATACCTGATTTTCCTGTATCCGCTGACGATCATAAATGTCAGCACTGCGAGAATCACCGCAAAGATCAGCTGAAATCTCGATACACAAAGCACCGGGATCAGGAGCGCGATCCCTGTCATAATGAGGGAAACGATTCTTTTCGCCTTCCCCATCTCCCTGTCATAGAACCATAACAGCACTTCCATGGACGGGACCAGTACACATGACACCGTCACATAATGGACCCCGGAAATATGGAAATATGAGTAGGCATGCGGCACTCCCCGAAGGAGAAACGGCACATATCCCAACCGGAATGCCTCAAACAGTGCACTTTGACGGCACGGACGACGGTGTGGAAGCCTTCATCCGCTGCGTGCTGTCTTCCCCGTGCTGCATGGCGGTTGTGCCGATGCAGGATGTGCTGCATCTGGGCAGCGAAGCCCGCATGAACCTTCCCGGCACCATCGGCGGCAACTGGGCATGGCGCATGAAGCCCGGCGCCGCGACGGAGGATGTTGCCCGCCATCTGCGCGAAATGAATCAGGAATATCAGCGTGTCTGATTTTGTGGAATCCCCACTATCAATCGACGAATATAAAGGAGAGAGCAACATGATGAACGCCAAGGAACTGCTTCGGCAGACCGAATCGCTGCTGCTGCAGAACGACCACATCACCCTTGCGGAAGCCTCCGCGACACAGCTGCACAATGCCCTGTCCACCGCCGCCATGAACGCGCTCACCCCCACTTGGGTCAAGTGCGAGGCGAAACGGCAGGGGCATCGGCAGGCGTACTATCTGTCGGCAGAATACCTCGTCGGTCGCATGGTGTACAACAACCTGTTCTGCCTTGGGCTGCTGGACGACGTGAAGGCACTGCTGGCAGAAAAAGGCGTTGACATCGCGATTCTGGAAGACATTGAGGACGATGCTTTCGGCAACGGCGGTTTGGGGCGTCTGGCAGCTTGCTTCCTTGATTCCGCGGTCACGACGAACGTCCCGCTGACCGGCTACGGGCTGCGCTACCGCTACGGTCTGTTCAAGCAGACATTTGTCAACGGCTATCAGCACGAGGAGCCGGACGACTGGAGCCGCTTCGGCGACCCGTGGAGCATCCGCCGCGTTGACCAGGCAGTCGTTGTCAAGATGAAGACCGGCGACGTGCTGGCCGTCCCCTACGACATGCCGATTATCGGCTATGGCGCAAAGAACATCGGCACGCTGCGCCTGTGGCAGACCGAATCCCTGCACGAAATCGACTTCACCGCCTTCAACAATCAGCATTACGCGCAGGCATCCGCCGACAAGAACAAGGCGGAGGACATTACCAAGTTCCTTTACCCCAACGACGACCGCCGCGAAGGCAAGCAGATGCGCATCAAGCAGCAGTATGTGCTGGTCAGTGCGTCCCTGCAGGATATGCTGCGCGCCTACAAGAAGCGTCACGGCGATGATTACGCGTGGTTCGCCGAGGAACACGCCGTACAGCTGAACGACACGCACCCGGTCATGGCGATTCCGGAGCTGACCCGCCTGCTGATGGAAGATGGCTTCACGTTCGACGCGGCGTTTGAGATTGTCCGCAACGTCTTTGCGTACACGAACCACACCGTGATGCAGGAAGCGCTGGAGAAATGGGATTTGGCGCTGCTTGCAAGCGTCTGCCCGGAGCTTGTTGCCATCATCCGCAAAATCGACGCGAAGTTCAAGGCGGACATGGCTGCACGCGGTGCGGAGGTCAAGGCAACCCGCTGCATCATCTGGAATAATCAGGTGCATATGGCGCAGCTGGCGGTTTATGCGACCGTCGCCACGAACGGCGTCGCCGCGATTCATACCGAAATCCTCAAGGACGACGTGTTTGCGGACTGGTACGCGCTGTACCCGGAGCGCTTCCAGAACAAGACGAACGGCATCACGCAGCGCCGTTGGCTGGGGCTGTGCAATCCGGAACTGACCGCGCTGATTGAGAAGCACATCGGCAGCGGCTTCCTGACCGATTTGGACAAGCTGGAAGCCTTGAAGCCGCAGATCAGCGACGACCTGTGCCGCGAGTTCATCGCCGTGAAGAAGGAAAAGAAAGCGCAGCTTGCCGCCGAAATTGAGAAGCGCGAAGGCGTGAAGCTCGACCCGAACATGATTTTCGACATTCAGGTGAAGCGCCTGCATGAATACAAGCGCCAGCTGATGAACACGATGTCCATCCTGCACCTGTATTTCTGCCTGAAGGATGGCACGCTGACCGACTTCACGCCCACGGCGTTCATCTTCGGTGCGAAGGCTGCGCCGGGCTATGCGCGCGCCAAGGCGATTATCCACCTGACCAACATGGTCGCCGACATGGTGAACAACGACCCTGACACCTCTTCCCTGCTGAAGGTGGTGTTCGTGCACAACTACAACTGCTCGTGGGCGGAGAAGCTGATTCCCGCGGCGGATGTGTCCGAGCAGATTTCCACCGCCGGCACGGAAGCGTCTGGCACGGGCAACATGAAGCTGATGCTCAACGGCGCGGTCACGCTGGGAACATATGACGGCGCAAACGTCGAGATTACCGAGCAGGCAGGCCGCGAGAACGAGTACATTTTCGGTGCGACGGTTGAAGAAATCAACGCGCTGAAGAAGAACGGCTACGACCCGCGCGCGATTTACAAGGCCGACAAGGAAATTGCGCGCGTGCTGGACACGATGGTGGACGGCACCTTCCCCGACCCGGACGGCGCCATCAAGGAGCTGGTGTCCTCCCTGCTGCTGGGCGCAAGCTGGCACAAGCCCGACCACTACTTCATCCTCCACGACTTCCACAGCTATGTGGACGCGAAACTGGCGGTCAACCGCGATTACCGCGACGAGTTGTCCTTCGCGCGCAAGTGCCTGATGAACATCGCCAGCGCAGGCATGTTCTCCTCCGACCGCACGATTGCGCAGTACGCGAAGGAGATTTGGAAGGTCTGAGTTCTTCGTTCCCTATAAAAACTGCCCTGCGGGTTCAAACCGCAGGGTTTTTTGATGTGCTTGTTTTGGGGAAATTCCACACTATTTCCAGATGGATTTGGAAATAGTATCAGATGTAATCTATCATCCTTCTCTTGCCCTGCGCGCGCAGCTGCTTCGGCGCTGTTCACGCAGGGCGTTTTGTTTTGCCATGCTATCCGGTCGCGCCCATCGGCGCGACAATGTGCAGGTTATGGGTAATGCTGATTGGGGGGCGCGTCTGCGGACGCGCAAAGATACAACCGCTGCGCTGAAAGCGCTTCGCTGTTCAGCGCTCGTGGAGCGGAATTGTCGCGTTTGGCATAACTGGTCTAACGGTGCAGCAGTTGGGGCGTTGCCCCAAGCCCCACAAGGGGCGCCGCCCCTTGACCCTGCAAGGGACATTGTCCCTTGACCCTTTTTGGGCTGCCCGGCTTGGTCGCTTCTCCATACTCCCCCTCCCGCAAATTTTTCTTTCCCCCGCCCTTCCCCTTTTCCCTCCTCCACATATTCTACCATTGGAGGGCAGGGGCATTTCCCCCTGCAAGAAAGGGAGTGACGCCATGCCTACACCTTATTTCGAGGTCGCACACCTCACCAAACACTTCTCCACCGATGAATCCACCGTCGCCGCCATTCAGGATGTCTCTTTTTCCTTGCAGAAGGGGCAGTTTCTCTCCATCTTGGGGCCCAGCGGCTGCGGAAAATCCACCCTCTTCAACCTCATCGCCGGGCTGATGCAGCCGGATTGCGGCGAAATCCGGCTGCAAGGCGAATCCATGCTCCTGCGCCCCGGTCTGACCGGCTACATGCTGCAAAAAGATCTGCTCCTGCCGTGGCGGACGATTGCGGATAACATCATCCTCTCCAAAACACTTCACGGCACACGGCGGCAAGCAGCGCTGAAATCCGCCGTCAGCGACATTGCTGCGTGCGGACTGCGCGACCTGCTGAATCGCCGCCCAGACGAATGCTCCGGCGGGCAGCGGCAGCGTGCGGCGCTTGTGCGGACGCTGCAGACAGGCAAACCGCTTCTGCTGCTTGATGAGCCGTTCGGCGCGCTCGACGCCATCACCCGCCTGCACCTGCAAGCCCTGTTGACCGAAGTCGCAACGAAGAAGCGCCTGACGATTCTCTTTGTCACGCACGACGTGGATGAGGCGCTGCTGTTGTCGGACGCGATTCTGGTTATGGGCACTGCGCCGGGGCGAATCCTGCGGCAGTACACGCTGGATGCGCCGCGGCCGCGTACGATGCGGGTGCTTTCGCAACCGGAGTTCATCCGCGTCAAGGGCGAAATTCTGACACTGCTGGACAAGGAGGTGACTGCCGATGCGTGAGGGCAAGAAGCGTCCATTCGCCATCAACGTCTGGCGCTGGGGGCTGCTGATTCTGCTGCTCGTTCTCTGGGAAATCGGCGCGCGGCTCAAGTGGATTGACCCGTTTTTCTTTTCCAGCCCTTTGGAAATCGCCCGAACCGCCGTCATTAAGTGGCAGGGCGGCACGCTCTGGCGCGACATTGCCTATACGGGCGCATCAACGCTCCTCGGCTTCGTGCTGGGAACGGTCATCGGGTCGATCGTCGGGCTGCTGTTCTGGTTCTCGCGCCCCGTGGCGCAGGTCGCTGAACCGTGGCTGATTGTGCTGAACGCACTGCCGAAACTCGCACTCGCGCCCGTGCTGGTCATCTGGTTCGGCATCGGCTTCCTGTCAAAGGTGATTCTGGCATTCCTGATGACCGTCGTCGTCGCCGCCATGTCCGCATACAGCGGCGTCCGCACGGCTGATTCGGCGCTGGAAACGCTGATGATTTCCCTCGGCGCACGGCGGATGCAGATTTTCACCCGCTTGATTGTGCCGTCCGCCATGCCGAGCATCATTACCGGCCTGCGGGTCAACATCGCGCTGGCGATGGCGGGATCAATTGTCGGCGAGTTTATTGCATCAGACCGCGGGCTGGGGCGTATGATTGTTTATGCCGGCACGACGTTTGATCTGAAGCTGGTGTGGGTCGGCGTGACGGTGCTGTCCATCTTATCCGTGCTGATGTACGCATCGGTCGTCCTGCTGGAAAAGGTGCTGATGCGGCACTGGCGCGACACAGTATCCGAATAAGAAGGGGGAATTTCCATGAAAACCCGATTGCTCTGCTTCCTGATGGTATTAGCGCTGCTCCCCTGCCTTGCGCTGGCAGAGGACGCGCCGCAGAAGCTCGTCGTCGCCGAGCCGGTGCACCTCATCGGCTATCTGCCCCTGTATGTCGCGATTCACGAGGGCTATTTTGCGGATGAGGGGCTGGACGTGACGGTCGTGCAGGCGACGGGCGGCGCGCATGTGACTGCGGTCGTCTCCGGCGACGCATTCGCGGTCATCGGCGGCGTAGACAGCAACAACTTTGCCAATCAAGGCAATGCTGATCCCATCGTCGCCATCGTCAACTGCGTCAACCGCGCCAACGTCTACCTGTTCGCGCGCGCGGGGCTCTCCCCCGCATCCGACAGCGACGAGGATATGGCAGATTTCCTCCGCGGCAAAATCATCATTGCAGGGCGTTACGGCGGTTCGCCGAACGTGCTGACACGCTACCTCGTCAAGCGCGTCGGACTTGACCCCGACACGGACGTTACCTTGCTGGAAAATGCCGACGCCGCGACCGTCACCGCCATGCTGCAATACGGACAGGGCGACATTGGCAACGGCGGCGAACCACAGATTTCCGAGGGCGTGACGGCGGGTATCTTCGAGGAGCCGTTCGTCGCCTTCCCCGATTTGGGGGACTACGCCTATTCGGTCATCGGCGTGAAGCGCTCGACGATGGAGCAGCAGCCTGAGACGTGCCTGCGGTTCGTGCGGGCGATGATGAAGGCGCTCAAGGCGGTGCAGGATGACCACGAACTGGCGGCGCGTGTGCTGGAACTGGAATTTCCGACGCTGACGGAAGCCGGGCGGCAAGCTGCGCTGGAGCGTGCATACGCTGACAACCTTTGGAGCGCGGACGGCATCATTTCGCGTCAAGCGGTGGATACGCTGATGGAAGTGGTGATTTCCTCCGGCATTTTCGACGGGACGTATGACGTGGATGAGCTGATTGATATGCGCTTTGTGGAGCAGGTCATGCAGGAAAGTGCGCAGGAGTAAGGGAGGTTCGCCGTCAGACGAAGGTGCTGGCGGCGAATTGTTTTGCAGACATCTTCCCGTTTTTCCGGGAATTTGCGAAAACCGAAAAAGTGCGCAAAAAAACGCAAAAAAATCCGAAAATCCTCTTGACAATCTGCTGATTCTCTGCTATACTATCAGACGTTGACAGTGCTTCTTCTTAAAGCGCTGACAGCAAACAGATGGGGTTATAGCTCAGTTGGTTAGAGCGTCACGTTGACATCGTGAAGGTCGATGGTTCGAGCCCATTTAACCCCACTTTTCCCGGAAGCCTTGATTTGCAAGGGCTTCCGGTTTTTTCATTGTGATGAAAATAGAAGTGTTTTTCGCGGTTCAAGGTCTGCATAATGCGTTTTCCCTACATTTCGGGCATGATTGCGTCGCTCAATTCTTGTTCCACAACTTGCAAATCGTTCATGACGATTATCCCTCTTTCTTTCAATTTCCTTACATTATGATACCACTTAGTTCTTCGCCATGTCAATCCCCTCTTTATTTCGCTTTTCCCGCCGCCTTTGCAGGAATCTCGCCCTTTTATCGCGAATATAGGAAAGTGGCGGATTCTCTGCTTTCCGCCTTGATGACTGCATTGTTCGCGCACACGCGCAGAAAGAGGTATTATTATGCCGAATCAATCCCAAAAGCCCGTCGATATTGGCGGACAGGCTGTTCTCGAAGGCGTCATGATGAAGGGGCCGGACGCGATTGCCATCACGGTGCGCCGCCCAGACAAGACAATGGTGGTGGACTACAAGAAGTCCGAGCCGCTCAGCAAGAAGCACAAGTGGATGGGGCTGCCCATCATCCGCGGCGCGGTCAACATGGTCAACATGCTTGTGATGGGCATGACGACGCTGGAAACGTCCGCAAAGATGCTCGGCACGGAAGAGGAAGAGCCGACGAAGTTCGAGAAGTGGCTCGCGGCGAAGCTCGGCAAGAGCATTGACAAGGTCGTCATGGGCGTGGCGATGGTGCTGGCGGTGCTGCTGAGCGTCGGGCTGTTCATCGTCCTGCCGTCGCTGGCGGAAAAAGGGATTCTGTCGCTGGGCGCGTCCGGCACGGTCGCGACGCTGATCGGCGGCCTGACGAAAGTGCTGATTCTGATTGCGTACATGATTTTCTGCGGCATGGTGCCGGATGTGCGCCGCACGTTCCAGTACCACGGTGCGGAGCACAAGACTGTCTACTGCCATGAGCACAACCTCCCCCTGACGCCCAAGAACGCCCAGCAGTTCACGACCCTGCACCCGCGCTGCGGCACGGCGTTCCTGCTGATTGTCATGCTGATTTCCATCGTTCTGTTCCTCTTCGTCGGGCGCGACATCACCAACGCCGCCCTGCGGATGCTGGTGCACCTGTGCCTGCTGCCGGTCGTGGCGGGCGTGAGCTACGAGGTATTGAAGGGGCTGGCGCACTCGGAGAGCAAAATCGCGAAGATTCTGCGCTGGCCGGGCTTGCAGCTGCAGCGTCTGACCACCCGTCAGCCGGACGACGGAATGCTCGAATGCGCCATCGTTTCCATGAACGTCGCGCTGTATGGGCTGCCGAAGGACGCGCCGCGCACGGAAGAAGGCTGGGCGATTCTGACCTCCTATGAGCAGAGCGAGCCTGACTACGTTTTCCCGCAGAAGGGCGAGGACAAGCAGTGAATCCGCGCGCTTTGCTGAAAGCGACCGCGTCCGCTTTCCGGAATGCTGGGATTCCCGATCCGGAGGTGGACGCGGCGCTGCTGCTGTCCCATGTGACGGGTCAGCCGCCTTTGTCCCTGCGTCTGGATATGACGACCGCGCTGCCTAATGACGTGCTGACCCGCTTCGATGCCCTTGTTTCCCGCCGCCTGACCCGTCAGCCCCTGCAATATCTGCTCCACACGCAGCCTTTTTTAGGGCGTGATTTCTATGTGGATGAACGGGTGCTGATTCCGCGTCCGGAGACGGAGCTGCTGGCGGAACGCGCGATTGCAGCGCTGCGGGAAAATCCGCATCCGGTCGCGCTGGACTTATGCTGCGGCAGCGGTGCGCTGGCGGTGTCAATGGCGCTGGAAGTGCCCGGCGCGCAGGTGCACGCTGCGGATTTATCCCCCGATGCGCTGGCGGTCACGGCGAAGAATGCGGCGCTGCTCGGCGCATCGATCACCCTGCATCAGGGGGATTTGTTCGCTGCCGTGCCGGAGACTGCGTTCGACGTGATTGTCAGCAACCCGCCCTACATTCCCTCTGCAGATTGTCTAACCTTGCAGGAGGAAGTCCGCCGTGAGCCGATGATGGCGCTGGACGGCGGTACGGACGGGCTGAATTTCTACCGCCGGATTGCATCGGACGCGCCGAAATTCCTGCGTCCGGGCGGCGTGCTGCTGCTGGAAGTCGGTTTTGACCAGGCAGAAGCCGTCATGGCGCTGCTGGCGGATTTTGCGGATGTGCAGGCGCACGAGGACTATCAGCACATCCCCCGAATGATTGAGGCAAGGAAGCATGTTTGAGAAATATCCGCTAATTGTCAGCCGCTATGAGGAACTGAGCGAAGCAATTGTCCAGCCGGACATCATTGCGGACACGGCGCGCTATCAGGCGTACCTGAAGGAACGGGCGGCGCTGGAGGAGCAGGTGACGGCGTGGCAGTCGTACCAGTCGCTCTTGCGCCACCGTGAGCAAGCGCAGGAGATGCTGTCCGACCCGGATCTGCATGAGATGGCGGCGGAGGAATTGCAGTCGCTGGCGGCGCAAATCAACGAAACAGAGCAGCAATTGCGGATTCTGCTTCTGCCGCGCGACCCGGACGACGACCATTCTATCATCATGGAGATTCGCGGCGGTGCGGGCGGCGAGGAATCGTGCCTGTTCGCTGCGGAGCTGATGCGCATGTACATCCGCTATGCCGAGCGGCATCACTTCCGCGTCGAGCCGATTTCGACGACGGAGACGGAGTTGGGCGGCATCAAGGAAGCAGTATTCAGCATTGCAGGCAGCGGCGTTTTCGCGCGCATGAAGTACGAGAGCGGCGTCCACCGGGTGCAGCGCGTGCCGATTACGGAGTCCAACGGCAAGATTCAGTCCTCCACCTGCACAGTGGCTGTGCTGCCGGAAGCGGAGGACGTCGAATTGCAGATTGACCCGAAGGATTTGCGGATTGACGTGTACCGCTCGACGGGTCACGGTGGGCAGTGCGTGAACACGACGGACAGCGCCGTGCGGATTACGCACCTGCCGACTGGGCTGGTGGTGACGTGCCAAGACCAGAAGAGCCAGCTGAAGAACCGCGACACGGCGATGCAGGTGCTTCGCAGCCGCTTATTGGCGAAGATGCGCGCGGAGAAAGACGCCGCCTACGCGGAGAACCGCCGCGTACAAGTCGGCACAGGCGACCGCAGCGAGCGCATCCGCACCTACAACTTCCGCGAGGGGCGCGTGACCGACCACCGCATTGGTCTGACCCTCTACCGCATCCAAGACATCATCGACGGCGACTTAGACGAAATCATCGACGCGCTTCATGCGGAGGAGATTGTCGAAAGGTTACGGGAAATGAGGTGACCCAAGGGGCGCTGCCCCTTGACCCCGCAAGGGAGTTCCTCCCTTGACCCTTT
>OKRY01004309.1_pt1 | contig 10002 bp, 4 predicted proteins | sample 1601121 | NCBI WGS metagenome assembly OKRY01 (sample SAMEA3541546, study PRJEB24748) | human gut metagenome | biome: human gut; feature: human-associated habitat; material: faeces | place: China | collected 2012
CCAGGTACTTGCGCAGGTCAAGGGCAACGGCGATGACGATGACAAGGCCCTGTGCAATGTAGGTGTAAGCGGGGTCGACGCCGAGGAACTGCAGGCAAATCTTCAGGACTTCAAAGACCAGAACACCGACCAGAACGCCGGAGACCTTGCCGACGCCGCCGTTGGTGGAAACGCCGCCGATGGTGCAGGCTGCGATAGCTTCCAGCTCATAGCCGTTGCCGGTGTTGGTGGAAGCACCGCCGGCCTTTGCGCCGACGAGGAAGCCGCCGAGAGCATACATGCAGGAGGCCAGGATGTAGATGCGGATCAGGGACGCGGTGACGTTGACACCGGCAACCTGAGCGGCGTTCTCGTTGCCGCCGATGGCGTACATGTACTTGCCGTGACGGGTCTTATTGTACAAGAACCAGAAGAAGATGCCGACGATCAGCGCAAAGATGGCCAGGAACGGGATGGGGCCCAGCGTGCCGCTGGCAACGGTCAGGTAGCTCTGCTTGTAACCGCCCATGGGCTGGTTGTTGGTGATGACGGAGCACAGGCCGTAAACGATGGTCTGCATGCCCAGCGTAGCGATGAAAGGAGGAACCTTCAGGAATGCGATAATGCAGCCGTTGATGGCACCGAAGCAGGCCATGATCGCCATGACGATCAGCAGGGCCACGGGCCACGGAATATCGGGCAGCCAGGGCAGCATGCGGGCAGAGTAGTCAACACTCTGCAGCAGCATGGCGGAGAAGCAGGCGGCCAGGCCGACCTGACGGCCGGCGGACAGGTCAGTGCCCTTGGTAATCAAGCAGCCGGAGACGCCGCAGGCGATGATGAAACGCGGGGCGACGTTCAGCAGCAGGTTTTTGCCGTTTGTCATGGTAAAGAAGTTCTGGGTCGTGCAGCCGACGAAGAGGGCCAGCAAAATGATCAGAATAATGATCGCGTTATTGGACAGGAATTTTTTAAAGTCGAATTTTTTCTCCATTTTCGGATTCCTCCTTATTCAAACTGGGTAGCCAGCGTCATGATGTTCTCCTGGTTCGCCTTATCACCGTCGATAAAGCCGGTGCAGCGGCCATCGCACATGACCATGATGCGGTCAGACATGCCGATCAGCTCGCTCATTTCGGAGGAGATCATGATGATGCTCTTGCCCTGTTTGGCCATCTCGGCGATGATGCAGTAAATTTCATACTTTGCACCGACGTCGATGCCGCGGGTCGGCTCGTCCATGATGAAAACATCGGGGTCGTTGGCCAGCCAGCGGGCAATCAGCACCTTCTGCTGGTTACCGCCGGACAGCGATTGAATCTGCGTTTTGGAGGACGGCGTCTTGATGGACAGCTTGGCGACATTATCCTGCACGAGCTTTTCGATTTTGTTGTCGTCCAGCATGATGCCGCCGATCAGATACTTGTTCAGCGATGCAATGGAGACGTTATCCGCAATGGAAAGCACACCCAGAATACCGGTGGCGCGGCGGTCCTCTGTCAGCATGGCGATACCGTTTTTGATGGCGTCCTGCGGCTGGTTGATGGTCAGTTCCTTGCCCTTATAGGTGATGGTGCCCGACGTGTGGCAGCGCAGACCGAACAGGCCCTCCATCAGCTCGGTGCGCTGGGCACCGACCAGACCCGCAACGCCGAGGATCTCGCCCTTGCGGACGTTGAAGTTGACGTGACGGAAGCTCTTGGGGTTGATGGACGTGAAGTCCTTGACCTCAAACACGACCTCACCGGGCGTATTCGAGCGCGGCGGGTAGAGGTTCGACAGCTCACGTCCGACCATCTTGGTGATGATCATATCGGTGGTCAGTTCCTTGGCCTCCCAGGTGCCGATGTACTGGCCGTCGCGCATGATCGTGACTTCGTCGCTGATGCGAAGAATTTCGTCCATTTTGTGGCTGATGTAGACGATGGAGACGCCCTTGGCGCGCAGCTCGTTCACGATGGTGAACAGTGCCTCGACCTCAGCTGCCGTCAGCGAGGAGGTCGGCTCGTCGAGGATCAGCACCTTGCAGTCTGCGGAGACCGCCTTGGCGATCTCAACCAGCTGCATCTGGGAAACGCTCAAGGTTCCGAGCTTTGCGTGCGGATCATAATTCAGATGGACTTCCTTCAGGACCTTGGCCGCATCCTCATACATCTTGTCGTGGTCGATGACGGTGACGGGTCCGTATTTCTTGGTTGGGTAGCGCCCGACGTAGATATTCTCGCCGATGGAACGCTCCGGGATGGGCTGCAATTCCTGGTGCACCATCGCAATGCCGCGATTCAGTGCATCAAGTGGGCCCTTGATCTGGACCTCCTGTCCCTCATAAATAACCTTGCCTTCGTCCATGTGGTAGATACCGAACATACACTTCATCAAGGTGGACTTGCCCGCGCCGTTCTCGCCCATCAGTGCATGGACGGTGCCGGGTTTCAATTTCAGCTGTGCGTGATTCAGTGCCTTGACGCCGGGGAACGTCTTGACGACATCACACATCTCCAAGCGGTACTCTGACAATTCGCTGGCCCCCTTTAATCTTTTGTAACCTTTTCGCGAAAAAAAGGTGCGTGCGCCTGCGCACACGCACCCCGGTTGTTCTGGTTTAAGCTGTGGCTTTTTTTAAATTACTGGAAGTCCTTGACGTTGTCAGGAGTGACCTTGACGTAGTCAACGTAGACGCTCTGGTGGTCGGCCTCGAAGGTCTTGCCGCCCAGCAGCTCCTCCATGGAAGCAACAGCCTGCGTAGCCTGGCCCTTAGCGTCGTTCAGAACGGTACCGGTCATGTTGCCGTTGGCAACTTCGTTCAGGGCAGCGTCCAAAGCGTCAACACCAACGAGGTAGATGTCCTTGTTGACGGTACGGCCTGCAGCCTGAATGGCCTGCAGAGCACCGATAGCCATATCATCGTTGTTGCAGAAAACAACTTCGATCTGATCGCCGTACTTGGCAAGGTCGTTCTGGCAGATCTCCTGGCCCTTGTTACGATCCCAGTCACCGCGCTGCAGGTCAAGCTGCTCAACCTCAACGCCGGCATCGGTCAGAGCCTTGACGGAGTACTCGGTACGCAGCTGAGCATCGATATTCTCGGGGTCGCCCTGAATCATGATGTAGGAAACCTTGCCGTCGCCGTTGATGTCGCCCTTGTTCTCGGTGTCGAGGATCAGCTCGCCCTGGAAGGTGCCGGACTGAGCAGCGTCGCAGCCGACGTAGACCAGCTTGTCATAAGCGGACATCTGATCGGCGGTGGGCTCACGGTTGATGAGGACGGTGGGAACATCGGCACCCTTGACGGTGGAGATGATCTGGTCGGCAGCGGAGGTCATAACGGGGTTGATGATCAGTGCGTCAACGCCCTGGGTGATGAAGGTGTTGATCTGCTCGTTCTGCTTAGCCTGGTCGTTGTTGCCGTCGACAATGGTGACCTCGTAGCCCTTGCCCTCGAGGATCTCCTGCAGTGCATTACGGTAGGTGGTCATGAAGGCATCGTCGAACTTGTAGATGCAGACGCCTACCTTACCGCCCTGAGTTGCCGCAGTAACGCTCTCGGCTGCGCTCTCGGCAGCGGACTCGGCAGCGGAGGTGGACTCTGCGGGAGCCGTGGACTCCGAAGCAGCGGTGGAAGTGGAGGCGGAACCGCCGCAGGCGGCGAGAGAGACGGCCATGCAACCTGCAAGGGCCAGAGCAGCAAACTTTTTCATAATGAGTTTCTCCTTCTTTTTAGATATGCAGTAGATTTTCGGGCGGGTCGCTTGTAGAGGAGCGAACCCTGTTGACAATTATTATAATACTCGGGGACGGGTGAAAAAACAAGGTGAAATTTCACCGACTATGGGTGGAAATTTTCACCGTTTAGGGCAGTTTCTCCAGTCGAAAGCGTTTGTTTTTGTGCAGAATGCGCAGTAAAAGTAACAAAAGGGTGTTTGTTGTTTTCATTTTGTAAGATTTTTGCGGGTGACGGAAAAATAAAAAAGCCCCTTCTCCGAAGTGGGAGAAGGGCTTTGGCGGTAGGCTCGTAGGGGCCGGGCTTCGGGGGGGTCACCCAAACGGGAACAGGACCTTTTGCTTATCCATGGCAAACATATTTTCCCGGGTGATGGTGCGGGTGGCGGTGATGTTCGATTTTTCGACGCTGCTCCCCTGCCCGGCCAGCAGCTTGTAGGCGCTTTCGACGCCGAAATAGCCCATACCGTAGGTGTTCTGCACAATCAGCGCGTCCACCGTACCGGTCTGCAGGGCGTCAATCGTTTCGATGTTCGAGTCGAACGCCGCGAGCCAGAGGTCGTCGGCGCGCTGCATCTGCTGGACAGCCTGCGCCGCGCCGACGGCAGTCGTCTCGTTGAGGGCGATCAGCACGTTGATCTCCGGGTGGGTGCGCAGCATGGCCAGCGTGTCCGCGCGGGCACTGGCGGCGTTGGGGTGTGTTGACACGGCGGCAGTGATCCTGGCGCGTCCGCTTTCCGCAAAAGCATCGCGCGCACCCTGCTCCCGGTCCCGCCCGTTGGCACCGTTGACCTCATAGTTGATAAGCCCGACGCAGAGCGTCCCTGCTGTGCCGTCCAGTGCGCTCTGGGCCGCCATCCGGCCTGCGCCGTAGTTGTCCGCGCCGATGTAGGCCGCAACGTTGTCAGAGTTCACCGCGGAATCCACGCTGATGACCGTCACGCCCGCCGCGGCGGCGGCATCAATGGCGGCGGCGTTGGCCTCATAATCAATGGCGGAGAAAACGATAGCCTGTGCGCCGTCCTCAACGGCATCGGCAATCAGCTGGTTCTGCGCCGCATAGTCCTCCTCATCGTCGGGGGCCGTTATGGTCAATTGCAGGTTATATTCCGTGGCGGCGGCCTCTGCCCCGGTAAAGACGGCGTCCCAGAACTCGGAATCCCGATTGTTTTTGGCTACGAGCGCGACCCTGTAGCGGGCCGTTGTGCTGTCCACGGGCTGCATGGCACAGCCTGCCAGCAGCACGGCCAGGGCCGCGGGCAGCAGACGTTTAATGGTTTTTGTCATAGTCGCCCTCCCTGTCCTCCGGCACGCGCGGGGTGCGGATCTTCACCGTAGTGCCCTCATAGGGGGCGCTTTCAATGGCGATACCGTAGTCCGCGCCAAAGTAGATGCGCAGACGGTCATTGACATTCTTGACGCCGATGCCGGTGCGGTCACTCGGCTCATTCTGCAAGAGGGCCGCGACCTGCTCCGGCTCCATGCCGATGCCGTCGTCCGCGACGATGAGCAGAATATCATCCCCGTCGGGCTTTACGGTGATTTCAATGTGACCGGAATCGACCATCAGATCCAGCCCGTGAACAATGGCGTTCTCAATGATGGGCTGCAGCGTGATCTTGTTGCACAGGCAGTGCAGGCAGCTCTCGTCCACCGTAAAGTGGTAGGTAAACTGGTTTTTGTAGCGGTATTTTTGAATTTGCAGATACGCCTCGGCGTGCTGCAGCTCCTTTTCGATCGGAATCAGCTCATGCCCGCGGCTGATGCTGATGCGGAACAGCCGCGCCAGTGCATGGACCATCTGGACGGCATCGGCGTTTTTGCCGCGCTCACACATCCAGGCGATGGAATCCAGCGTATTGTAGAGAAAATGCGGGTTGATCTGCGCCTGCAGCGCCTTGAGCTCTGTCTTGCGCAGGACAATTTCCTCCTCGCGGACGGTGGTCATAAGCTGCTGGATGCGACCTACCATGTGGCCGAAGGAGTCCGAGAGGTTCTGCACCTCCCGCGTGCCGCGCACGGCCTGAAAGGCGAAGTGGTCGGCGTCCTGTTCAAACTGCTCCATGGCTGTTTCGAGCTGCTGCAACGGGCGGGACAGCAGACGGGACAGCACCCAGCCCGCCGTCAGCGCGGCCAGAAAAACAAGCCCCGCCGTGATAACCGTAATGCGCACCATCTGCCGGAAGCTCTCATTGACGGTTTCGTCAATGTAGCTGACGCCGACGACGCGCCATGTGCTGCCCGGCACACGCTGTACGCTGTAGATGACCGTGTCCTCCACGTAGGTGCCGTCGCCGAGGCAGGCCAGACGCCCGGCCTCCTCCTTCTTTAACCCGGCATACAAAAGCTGCTGCTGCGGGTGGTAGACCATGTTGCCGCGCTCATCCATCAGGTAACAGTAGCCATGCTGACCGATGCTGACGTTGTTGATCGTTGCGGCCAGCTCCTTGAAGCTCAAATCTACCGCAAGCCAACGGCTGCTGCCGCCGTCCCCCGGCACAGCACGGATGACCGAGACGACCCACGGGTAGTAGCTGTCAAAGATCGACTCTACATGCGGCGTGCTGATGTAGCCATGCCCCAGGCGCCGGGCCGTGGTCAGGTCAAAGGAGAGGTTGCGCAGTATGTCAGATTTCGGCGTGCGGCCCGCCTGGGCCCAGCAGTCCAACAGACTGCCGTTTTCGTCGTAAGTCGTGATGGCCGCGACCTCGGGCCGGGCTGTCAGAAAGGCATTCAGAAATGCGTCCCGCATCGCAGGTTCACTGTCAAGCTGTTCCAGCACGATGCCGACGGCGCTGTCCATCGTGTTGACGTAGTTATCCACCGCGCCTGCAACCTGGCTGACGACCTGGGCACTGTTCGTGCGCGCGCCCTCCACAACAGCACTGCGGTAGCTGCGCAGAAACAGCGTGGTGCAGAGGATCAGCGCCGCCACGGCCACGCCGGAGATCAGCGCTGCCGCCAAGACTACGGTGCGGGGCGGGCGCTTCACGGCCGGGCCTCCCCCGCGGCGCGGGCGCGGCGCAGCGCCACAGGCGACGTACCGCTGTATTTTTTAAAGCAATAGCTGAAATAATGCTGGTCGGTGTAGCCGCAGCGCCGGGCGATCTCCTGAATTTGCAGGTCGGTGGTCAGCAGCAGGGTCTGGGCAGTCTCCATGCGGCGGCGCACCAGAATGTTGATGAAGGTCTCCCCCTCCGATTTTTTGATACAGGCGCTCAGATGGTTGGGGCTGACGTCCAGCATAGCGGAGAGCGACGCAAGGGACAGATCCTCGTCCATGTAGTGCTGCTCAATGATCTCCAGTGCGCGTTCGCACAGGCTGCCGGTCTTGCGGGCGTCCGCCGTAAAGCTGACGCCGCCCTCGCCTTCCGCCGCCGCGCGCAGGGCCTCGATCGCCTGTTTGTAGGCATCGTTCAGGTCACTGAATCGGGCAAATTCACGGCTGACGCCGACGCTGGCACTGCGTCCCAGGGCACGGTCCGCCAGCTGGCAGATCTCATCGGCCAGAATGTGCAGGTATTCATCAAAGTCAGAGGGGTTGCCCAGCAGCAAAGCCACGGCACGCCCGAAGCAATAAAATACGAAATGCCGCAGATATTTGTTGGCGCTCTGCTCCACCAGCTGGGTAAACCCGGCCTCATAGTCCACCGGGCCGTCCAGCGCCGCGACCATCACCACCAGCGTGCTGCGGTCATCGGTGCCGCGCAGCAGACCGCAGTCTACCGCTGCCTGGCGCAGGCGCGTCTCCACATTCTCGGGGGCATTTTCATAACGGGCCAGTACCAGCGGAATGATGAGCGCTGCGCGATCCGCATGGGCCGAGTCAGCCCGGCGCAGGCCGGCGTAGCGGGCGTCGATCTTCTCGTGGATGGCCTTCAGCTCGGCGGCCAGGCCGTCCATCGTCAGCGGCTTGAGCATGTAGCTGATGATGTTGTACTGGATGGCCTGCTTGGCATACTCGAAATCGTCGAAGCCGCTCAAAAAGGCAATGTGCATCGCAGGGCGGATCTCGCGCACCTGCCGCGCCAGCTCGATGCCCGAGATGAACGGCATACGGATGTCGGTCAGCAGCAGGTCCGGCTCAAGCCGCTCGACAAGCTCGAGCGCGTCCAGCCCGTTGCTGGCATTGCCCACAAGGTGGAAGCCGAGCGCCTCCCAGGGGATCATTGTGCAGACGGCCTCGCGCAGTTCGTCCTCATCGTCAGCCACGACGACGGTGTAGATATTTTTGTCAGCCATACGTCCTTTTCCTTTTTAGGGTGCGCCGTCACAGCCAGAACTGGACCAGGCGGCTCACATTTTCATACAGGGCAGGGTTCTGCCCCATCAGCTGCGGCTCCGCCGCAAAGTAAACACAGAAATTGTAGCAGATGCCCGCCAGCACGGCCAGCGGCAGCGCCGTGCGCAGAGCTTTGGTCAGCGCGGGGATAGGGCGGGCCTGCAGAACACTTTCCGCAAAGAGCCACGCCAGCGCCGCCGCCAGCAGCAGCGGGCCGAGCCAGTCGCTCTGGTAGCGGTAGAGCATTCCGGCCATCTGGCAGTCTACGACGGCCAGCGCTGCCGTGCAGACGAGCACAAGCCGGATGACGGTGCGCAGGTCGCGGCGGCTGCCCAACCGACGGCGGGCCAGCGGCAGCGCAGCCAGCCCCCACAGCAGCGGCAGGCAGGCGAACGCGCCGCCGTAGTACAGCTCTGTAATGGTCAGGCCCATGTAGTTTGTCTGCATCCGCGTGGCAGTCAGGTACGGGAACACCGTCTGCACACCGGGAATGCCCGCGAGGAAGGTCACGGCTGCCGGGGCAATGCGCCCGACGGCAAAGCCGCGGCGGGTCATATCGTTGCTGGTCAGGTTGTAGTTGGCACCAAAGTCAAACGGCGAGCCGAACCGCACGGCGTTGTACCACATAAGGCCGACGGCCACAAGCACAACGGGCAGGATAAACGCAGTGGTTTCCCCTGCGCCCCGGCGGGTGCACAGGCGCTTTTCCGTGATATAGCGCGGCCAGAGGATGGGCAGGGCCAGCGCGGCAAAAAGCACCATCTGGGGGCGGCAGCCCGCGACCAACGCCATGCAGAAAGAGCCGAACGCGAGGTGGAAGGTCAGCGCTTTGCGGCGTTTTACCGGCGTGTTTGCGGCGCACAGCCACTGCCACAGTGCCCACAAAACGAACGTAGCGCCGCAGAGGATCGCGTACTCATACACCGACGGGCGGTGGAGCAGATAGTAGATCTGTGTGCCCGAGGCCGTGCCCGCGGCGGTGAGCAGGTAGGCTGCGGCGCTTGCCTGCGGGAACCAGCGGCGCACAGCCTGCTTCACAAAGCCAAAGACGGCAAGTATGTACAGCCAGGCAAGCAAAATCATCGGCAGTGCGGGCGGCAGGTCCCGGATGCCGGTCAGCGCCTCAAACGGAAGCTGGAACAGAAGGCAGGGCACGATGCCGAAATAGACATAATAGCGTCCGTTATAATAGGCATGGTCCCACAGACTGTTGACCTGGGCCACTTCGCGGGCGGTGGAATCGTAGGGGTTATCCAGCGCCAGCAGCTCTTCCGGCGGGTCCTGCATCAGGTCCAGGCGGCCGTTCAGCAGGCTGTGGGCCAGGGCACCGTACTGGGCGGCGGCATCGCTGGCCCAATCGTCGATATGTAAGGTGAAGTTGATGCGGCTGCCGCCGTCCCAATCGGCCGTGTTGTAAAAGCTGGTGGAGACACCGGCGTTGAAGCGGTCGGCAAACGGCGTAAAGAACGCCGCCGCACCCAATATGACCGCTACCAGCAGGACAACGGGGCGGTACTTTTTGCGGTGCGTAAGGTAGGCATCCCGCCAGGCAGCAGAAACCGGGCGCAGTGCGTAGACGGCGGACAGCAGCGCCAAAACTGCTGCCCAGCGCACCAGCGAAAAATCAAAGGCGCGGGGCACGTTGGCGTAGATGGTCTGCAAGGTGTAGCTGATTGGGTACTGGCGGTACTCGCCGTTATAGGGGTAGGCCGTCAGCGTGAGGGTGGACGCCTTGCCGGAAAGGTCAAGGCTGCGCACCTGGCTGCGGGGGGCGTTGGCGGCAACTTCCCAGTTCCAGCTCTGGCGGGAGGCTGATGTGGCTTCGTCCGTGGCGGCGACGTTGAGGATAAACAGCGGGTTCTGCACTTCCGGGTGGGGGCCATTGTAGACATATTCCAGTCCCGAAAGCTGCAGATTGTACATCAGGTTCACATCCTGGAAGCCTTCCTCGTCCTTCGCATCCAGCCGCAGGGTCGGTTCGCTGTATTTGATATAGTCATAGGAAAAATATCCTACCAGAC
>OKRY01004320.1_pt1 | contig 9968 bp, 8 predicted proteins | sample 1601121 | NCBI WGS metagenome assembly OKRY01 (sample SAMEA3541546, study PRJEB24748) | human gut metagenome | biome: human gut; feature: human-associated habitat; material: faeces | place: China | collected 2012
AATATGAAACACGCTGAATTGCTGTCCGTCCGCGACCTGCATGTGCAGGTGGGGGAATAATTGAAAAGCTTGTCACGTTCGGGACACATGAAGCCGGCTGCCGTTTCTATCTCCTGTGGAGTATAGGAGGCCAAGATATAATTACCATACAAGCCCTCGTCGGTGAGGTAGCGTAATTTATCATAAAATGAAAAGATGCCGGCAGCTTCCGCCTGTTCGGTCAGTTTCTTTGTCAATCGGAAATTCAGCAGACGCGCTGCAATGAATTCCCAGTCGGGAGTTTCTTGTGTTGTCAGTTCTACAGCCGCTTTGACAAGTGCCGCCAACCGTTCCCCGGATGTCATATCCGGTTTACAGAAACTTGTGAATTTCTCTGCGAGAAAGGTTAGACTATATTCCTTCCCGGAGAAGTCTTTTTGTATCTCTTTCAGTATATTTGCTATAGTATCATCACCGGTTCCGGTAATGATTTGACTGAGGACTTTTCTTCTTTCTGTGCGCTGCCAACGGTAAAGTATATAGTTTTTGGCTTCTGCGTAAAAGCCATGTTCCATCAAGCTACGTTCCACTTCGTCCTGAATGCGTTCTACACTACGATTTGCTTCGTTTTGATGCAGAAATTGTTCCACTTCATCTACTATGGTGTAGACAGCTTCATCTGTTATTTCTTTTTGGGTACTGATAAAACTTTTCCGTATGGCAACGGCTATTTTTTCCCTGTCGTAGGATTCTGTTGTCCCATTCCTTTTAATTATTTGCATGAGATGCTGTTGGTATGAATTATTGTATATTTTCGTACCGCTTCCCTAACCCCACGAGTAGAAACGGCCTTTGATGAATGGCAGGTCTTCTGACTGGCTCCTCATTTCCGATGCCTTCCCGCGTTCTCGTTATGTGGAGTCAGGCAGTGGCAATAGGTACGTATCGGAAATTTTATCGGAGTTTCACAGCAGCGGGACTGTCCGGGATTTACACCCGATTCCCTTTTAATCCGGATAGAGGACATCTATTCGGAACCGATTCGGGAACAAAGATAATGAAAATTGGAATTATTACAGCATTGAGTTCGTTTAAAAATCAGAAATGATTTGTAAAATTTGGATAGCATTAAACCTCTTGGGCAAGTTCTATTACCATGCTTCCAAGCAGCACAGCTACTATTTCCATGTACAGTGCTATGAGTAACCAATTGACATATCTCCTGATACCCATTAGCATTTCTATCGGATATACGGGGATGAGATGAAAGATGGTATCTATCGGTTTTGGCGTATCTGAAAAAGGCGGAAATAAATTCCGCCTTTTTCAGATAAATATATTAAGTTGGTTATGCTTCCGGTTGATAGTCTTCACCGTTCTCCCATGCACTGTCATCATTCCAGTTTTCATATAAATGGTTTACCCAAATTTGGCGAATCTCAGGATAACTACCCAAAGGTTTCATATTACATCCGTCTTTAATACCATGATCGGCTCCGGCTTGATCTGTCGGGTGGCTTTCGAATGTTCTGTCTACTTTGAATCCTAATTTCTCCAAACGTTCACGCCAGCTATATTCATTTGTATTGATTTCCACACTACTTACATCGTCATCTTCGGCCATAGCTTCCAATCCCCAAAGATCGTTGTGGGCATGGTCACCGGCAATTGACATGAAAGGTGCAAGATAAACATTTACTTCTGATGGGTTCAGACCGTTCTTTTCGCAATAGCTCATCACCTTAGAGTACATACAGTTGGGATATTGGGTTTTGTCAAATCCTTCTACAGGAATTCTATTAGCCGGCTCTTTCTCTATTTCTTTCGGGAAGAAAAGCATGTCACCATAATCCACAGTACCTACAAAGATATTGTTGTTGGCAGCAAGTTCCTGCAATGCTTTTTCCATGTCAGAATACTTTGTGTTGGCATTGTAATTCTCATCCGGATTACCGTGTCCCATTAGAAGCACGATGTTGTTCTTGCCTGCTAATTTAGACTCATAGTGTTTGTAAAGTATCTCTGCTACATCTTTAGTATCTTCTGCACTGGAAAGAAGGTTGGCACCTTTCAATACATCAATATGCGGATACCATTGAATCATAAAGTATTTTTTTACATCAGTATTCATCAATGAAAGATATTCTTCGCCTGGAATTACGTGCAATGATTGTACAGCCACACGTTTGTATCCTGCATCGCCTATTGCTTTCAACCATTGGTCCAATTCATAACGTGCTATGCCGGTAGATGCTTCTACGCGCCCGATACATGTACGTGAAGTGAATGACATATAAATATCCGTATTGGGGAATTTAGATTTGAAATCCTCAATAATGTCATCATAAACAGTTAGGGACTCATTATAGGTGCTGCCGAAAGTACAGAGTAAGATGGCAGTGTCATGTTGTTTGGTTTTGCTCACTACATCCACAGCAGGATTAACAGTACTTTCTTCATCATCATTGTCGCTACAGGAATTGAATCCTGTGCAAGTTACGGCAGCAACAAAAGCCGCCATCAGATAATACTTGAATTGTTTCATACGAATAAAAAATGATTTATAAATTGTTGGTTATTAATTGTTTTTGAATTTAATAAGGGCAGATACATAAAAAGTTCTTCCTGGAGTTGATGTAGCACGATTCCGTCCGAAGGGAGTACGGTCTACATAGTCAAATACATTATCTATCCCGGCATTCATCGTTAATGACCACCGTTTCATTTTTAATAATGAGTGGGCTGTGTTGATACGCCAAGTTTGGAATCCGTCGGCATTGTTATCATTGATATAACGTCGTGTAGACTGATATCTGCCATAGATGCCGACACCCAAACGATATAGTTTCCATGAATGTTGCCATAAGACATTTAAATTTGCATTATGGCTGGAAGTGGCATCAATAGGAAGATATTTCATATAATTTATACCTTTGTTAGGATATTGTGCTTTCGGATCAGCATAACTATATCCACCGGCAAGGCTGAGAGATTTTGCAGGATGATAGTTGAAGGTGAAATCCATACCATAAATACGTGCCTTTGTCAAATTCTTATATTGTTTGCTCTTTTCTACTTCAAGAAACTTTTCATCGGGAGTTACGGAAATTTCAACCAACTCAATCATGTTGTGAAGATAATTCATGTATCCGGTTAAACTGGCTTGGAATTTTTGCCCTACGTACTCAATACCGATTGAAGCATATTGTGAGGTTTGTGCTTTTAGATCTGTGTTGCCATGATATGCAGTCAAAGCACCGCCTCCGATAACTCCGGTATAATTATAATAAAGTTCTTTAATAGTGGGTGCTTTGTAGCCTAAAGCATAAGACGCACGCAAATTAATATGTTCTCCGGGTTTATAAAGTCCTGATATTTTCGGACTGAAATTCAACCCTGTTTCCTTGTGTTGTGTTCCTCGTACCCCGGCAGTCAGAACCAGATTTTCTCTGGCTGTCCATTCATCCTGTATATAAGCTGCCAACGTATAAACGGAAGCGCGGTCACCGTCAATGTGATGAGGTGATTCCAAATGATTGTACTGATATTCGATTCCTGCATTTAAAATATGATCCTCTCCAAGATAAAATACACTTTTTACCTGGCCTAATATTTGTTTCTGAATACTTTGTTTGATACGTTGACCGGCAAAGTAGGTGATACGTTCATGGCGGTCATTGTCTAGAAAATAATCAGTATGCTCGTTTAGCTTATAGTCATAGAAGTAACCGTATCTGCCATAAGATAGGTCTGCTGTCAGATAATTCCGTTTTCCTAATTTATATTTACTTCCCACTGCAAATGTATAGTTGCGATAATAAAAATCATTGGCTTGATATTTCCAAGGACCGTGTGTACGCATTACCCAACGCTCATAATAAGTGCCTTCTGCAGTGAGGTCTAGTTTACGGTTGACTTGCCATTCAATGTTCTCGGACAGGGTATAGTTTGAAGAACGGTTTACGGTCAACATAGTAGAGCCGGATTTCAATTGATTCTGATCCCATTGTAGGTCTGTATTCCGCCAACCATCGGTATGCCGGAAGTTGATTCCGGTTACAGATTTTATCTTTCTATAGTTAAAGCCGAAACTGGTACTTTGACGTATATCACCATATTCACCTATGCGGGATGTGTTGGTGAGCTCCATTTTTTCACGGTTACGTTTGGTTATGATATTGATAACTCCGGCTATTGCGTCACTGCCATAAAGTGAAGAAGCGGCCCCTTTTACAATCTCTATGCGTTCTATATTAGCAGGATTTAATTGATTCAAGTCGTTTTGCCCTCCTACATCGCCATTCATTCTTTTTCCATTTATCATGATCAGGATATAGTCATTGTTCAATCCGTTTAGTTGGATATGGCTCCCCATATCACCATCATGAAAGGTCAATGAAGGACTAAGACCACTGAGCAAATCGTCTATACTGCGTGCCTGATATTGTTCCAAAGCTTTGCTGGTTATGACTTCAGTCTGTACGGGAGCATCTTTCAGATAATGTTCAGTACCTGTACCCGTGATGACCACTTCATTCAGTAATACGGACAATTCTTTATCGTCTTTATCTTTGAGAATACTTTGGGCACTTGCAATTTGTGTACCTAATAGTAGAATAGCAGGAAGTAAATACCTCATATTATGTTTTATTTAATTTGCAAAATAAAACATCAAGTTTCCCTCTGATAAAGAGGAATGCCACAAAGGAATAGACGTTGGAAAACGCTTGTTCGAATGGACACATACTTCTAATCCTGGAAGCTTGGTGTTTATTGTTCAACAGACTTAGCAGGTATTCTGGCTTTCCTCTGATTGGAAACCTTCCCATTTCTTCAAATGAAACAGTGGTTTTAGACTATCCAATCAACATCATGAGGATTTACAGCTGCAGGTACAGCCCCGGATTTACACCGGGTTCCCTTGCATCGGGCTATGTGATAGCCCGATTACTAATTCCGTTGCAAAGATAGAGGTTTATTTTATATTATCTTCGATAAGTCTTTGATTTTTTTTAGCTTTTAAATTTTAAAGACAGACTGATGTAGAATGAACGTCCGGGGGTAAGTGTCGCATAATTGCTGTTATAAGGACGGTCATCCATATAATCGAACAGGTTTTCCATGCCGAATCCGGGTTCGATGATTACAGATTTTAAGTTGAAAGAATGGCGTGTGTTTAAATCCCACAATTGATACTCGGGAGCATAACCGTAACTTTTAGAGAAACGCTTGCTGTTGATACGGCCGTTCAAATTTATATTCAACCGATATATTTTCCATGAATGCGCCCATTGGGCATTGATATTGTATGCGTTTTTTATACTTTTGTCGATGGGTTGTTCCAATTCCACATCTTGGGTATTAAGATGAGTGTATCCTCCGCTTAAATTGAACCCGGCACCTAGGTATGCATTGGCGGATACATTGATTCCGTGGACTTTAGCCTCCGCTATATTATCACGTTGACGAACTTCCTTATGACCATATTGCTCCATAGCTTTATCTCCCGTGGCAATCGTATTATAATCTATCATGTCACGAATATTATTATAAAAAGCATTGACTGATACTGAAAAACGCTCATGTACATACTCTGCACTCAATGAGAAATAATTATTCTTTTCCGGCTTTAAATCCAAATTACCTATTGTCAACCTGTCATTTTTTTTAGCTATGTCAGTGGCATAGAGTTCAGACAGGGTAGGAGTTCGGAAACCTGCTGCATAGGAGGCACGGAAATTGAATTTGCCGGGTTTATACATCAGTGCTACATTGGGAGTGTGTGATGTTTTTGCTTATAAAGCGCGTTTTGAGCATGTGCCCCTCCGCCTGCTCCCACCATAACCGAATCATCCGCAACCTGATAAGCGAGCTGGCGGAGAAGAACCTGCGGCTCAACGAAAAACTCACCCACATGGGCCAGCGCACGACGCGGGGCAAGCTGCTGTCCTATTTTTCCGGCGAGGCGCAGCGCCGGGGCGGCTACGAGTTCGACATTCCGTTCTCCCGCCAGCAGCTTGCGGATTATCTCGGCGTAGAGCGCAGCGGGCTGTCGCTGGAGCTCGGAAAAATGCGGGATGAGGGCCTGCTCGACTTTCACAAAAGCCATTTTCTTCTCAAAACGCCGGAGACGGACAGCCTTCTTCCTTCTGCGCGCTAAGGCTCTCCCCTCAAGCTCTCTTCGGGTGTATTGACAATCACGAATACACCGGGCAGGGCGTTGGGCTTTTGCAGGCGGAAGAAGCAGCTACGGTCTTTAGAGATTGGCAGGACGGCGTCAGCTCGTACAATCTGATTTGATCATACCCACAGTCGCTTTGGCTGTGGGTATTTTCTGTTTGAACTCCAAAGGCTTTGCAGAGCTCAAGGAGCCTAATGCCAAATTCAGCATGTCACCAACTATGAGGAAAACATCTTTTAGAGAGGGGTCAAAATTCATAGGATTCGGCACGGAAGATGAACAGTGCCCTTTTGCGATGCCGCTTCCGAAAGATTGCAGCTTCGCCCCTTAACGAAGACTTTAAGTTAAATCTGTTATACTGCAGCAGTCCCCTCAAAAATACAGACAGGAGAAAAAATTGACCCTATGATGAAAAAAAGATATTTCGCTATTCCCATTCTTGCAATCGCACTGCATTTTTTGCTGTCCAATCTATTGTATTTCCTTGTGGAAAGACTCGTTTTGGATGTTTTTCATATCCCCCCGCAGCAATTTATGAAATACTCATATTGGGGCGAGATTTTGATCTACGCCGTTCTTATCCTCGTATTCTTTATACTCTATAAACTGCTTTGGAGGAAAGAGATAAGCGAACCGCGCACAGCGACAAATTTCAAAGATGTGCTCGGCAGTCTGGTCGTGGGATTTGGCATTTGCGGAATCTCCGGTCTTTGGATCATGCTGGCAGAGCAGCTTCCCTCGCTTCAAAAAAGCGTTGAGGCAATGAACGCCGGTGCTGAAAATATTGCCGGCGGAAATGCATTTGGAACATTTATGATCGCGGTGATTGCTGCACCTGTTGTAGAAGAGATTCTGTTCCGCGGCATTGTGCTTCGCTCCATGCGGAAATTCGCCCCCGCTTGGGCCGCGATTTTAATGTCATCCGTGCTCTTTGGCGTTTACCATCTGAATATCGTGCAGGCTGTCTACGCTACCTTCATGGGCATTGCCGCGGGAATCCTTTACGAGAAGAAAAGAAACCTGCTGTTTCCCATCCTCGTGCATTTCGCAAACAACCTCATTACTATGCTGCAGGGCTTTGCGCCATCCGAAGTGAATGAACTGATCAGCATTTTTATTCTGATCATGATCGCTCCGGCAGGGTATGTCGTCTGCCGTTCACTCCGACAGGACAAAAGAGCAGATAGCGTGTAAGGGGTTTATACGACGCATAAAGCATACAGCGGCACAGAGCAAACTCTCTGTGCCGCTGTTTTTTGCTTTCTTCGTAATAGAAGCAGCGCGGAAAAAGGGACCGGGGCACAGTAAGCAACGCCAAAGTCGCGGCATCCCATCTTATCTGACCAGGTATTTCCACAGGAATCTGGTCCATCTCCATGGTCGCCGGCCAAGGAAGCGGGTACACACGGTCGAAATGACCGGCTCCAAGCCCCCGGAGATATCCAATGACCGCAGGACTTGTGTATGAGGAACACAACCCCTGTGGTCAACATGGTCAGGATGACTATCCATTATGACTACAAAAAGCAGAAGCCACGTCGTCAGATCAAAACCACACCTTTGCAGATACTCGATCACGCGCCCCCTTGTCTGCTGTTATGGTAGTCGCCTATGCACTGTGCGGTTCGCTGCATCTTCACATATGCCCTCGGAACAGGTGTTGCTCACATATTCGCGTAGTTTTCCGCAGTAGAGCAGTGTGTGCGGCACTCTAAGGAACTGCATCGGCTGTATGATAGAGGAACGTAACTGTTCCGTGCCGTCAACCCGACTTTTTGTGAGAAGCTCTCCGACAAACTCTGAGCAATAATAGCAGCCCTCCTGCTTCCAAACAACATGGAAGTATGCCAGACATAAGCCAATATAGTTGTAGCCGTATTTCCTCCTCCGCTTCCACATCACATCGAGCATTTCTTTGAGCTCTGCGTGTTGTTCTTCTGTGACACTCACGCTCAGAACCAACACCTTGGTTTCGGAAAAACGCTTGAAGGTACCGCTACGGGGCGACTCTATCACGAAGCCGCCCCAAAACGGATTATAGGGATGCCTGCGGCCAAAAGAGTACATCCTCTCTAAATCTCTGGACAGGCTGATGGAGGCGTGGTTATATTCTGCGCCGGTGATTTGTTTAAGGATCCGGGACAGAAGTGTTCCGGTCTGGCTGATTACGATGTACAGCTGTTTATTTTGATTGCTCATATGCGTATCCTCACAAGATTATCCACGGTGCCGTGCTATTGGCATAAGAGGTGCTGCAGGTCTCGAAGAAGTCCGTTTCGACTATGTTAGCGTTGGTGTGCCGGCTGACCCACTTCATGCTCTCCGGTTCGATCTCGAAGCCTCGATGCAGCGTGGGACAGCCGAGGCTCATTCGGCAGGTCTTTGCGTATACAACTGCAATTGTTCGACCTTGAGCGTATTCTCCTCGTTGCCGCCGCTTCGGAAGTTCTCCATTTCCGAGCTTCTGATACTCACAATAACCCTATCATTGACCTGTAAATCCTCAAAAGAAATCCTTGTAACCTTCTGCGTGGCAAAGTCGCAATAGACCATAGGAACGGACGGGCAGTCGATCAAACACTCTTCACCTAAAGTGCTTTCATCGGCATCGTCTTTTACCGTTATGGTTTGCTTTCCTGTATCGATTTCCGTGATCACTGCGTTGGCGATCAGAAGCGTGTCATCCTTCAATGAACCGCACCCGGATAGGGATAGCATGAGAGTCAATAAGCACAGAGCGATGCCGATTCCTCTTATATTTCTATCCAGCAATGTCTTATCCTCCTGTTTTTTGCGCTGTGGGACTTATCCACTCTATGAAAAAGACACTTCTTCCGCCCTTTGCGTCAGGCGGGACAACGCACAGACTGCGTACATATAGCCTGCAAGAATCAGCGGCACCGGCAGCCCGTAAAGCAGCGGCGCCGGGATGATGCGCCAGAACAGCTTGAGCACGCCGATCTCCGCACCGTAAGTAAAGAAGTAGTTTGCCTCCGGGCAGAGCGTGAGGCGTAACAGGAGATTGATACAGTGTGCGCCAACGGCAAGCAGGCCAAAGGTCTTGAGGATCCGCGGGATATCCTTTGGGTCGGGGCGGTAAAAGCCCAGCGTCGCCAGACTCAGGCCGCAGACAACAAGGAGCGCGTGGGTCACATAGTAGCCAAAAATTCGCGGCAGGAACAGCGAAAAGCCGGAGAACAGAGGCTCCGGGAAGAGCAGCGCCATCAGTGCGCCAAAGGCGCCAAAGAGGAAGAATCCGCCCAGCGTTTCAAAGGCAATAGCCAAAGACGGATCGGCCACAGCATAGGTCAGATAGAGGCAGATTGCCCCGGGAATCTGCGTCATAATGACGGGGATTTTCCGGTTGTGGGCAAAGCGCGTATCCGAAAGCCAGCAAAAGAGGATAATACCGGCCGTACCGGCAAAGAAAGGCAGGGACGCCGTAATCCCCATCTTCGTCAGCTCAAAGCCTCTGGCCTTGACCAGATAACTGGGCAGCCACGACAAAAAGCCCCACAGGGTAATATCAAAAAAGAAGAAGCTCACAAACGTACGCCACACGGCCGGTACTTTAATGATTTCCCAAAAGGACACGTGACTGGTTTCAACCTGCGCCGTCTGATCGGCCTGCAATTCAGCCAATTCGGCCTGGCTGATGCCCTTGCTATGAGCCGGATTGTCCGGAATGAGCCGCCAAATGAGAAGGCACATGATCACGCCGGGAATAAAAAGGGAATAAAACACCATCCGCCAGCCCCATGGTTACGGAAGAACAGCTCAATCTGAAGAACATCAAAAAATCGGCGTG
>OKRY01004323.1_pt1 | contig 9953 bp, 10 predicted proteins | sample 1601121 | NCBI WGS metagenome assembly OKRY01 (sample SAMEA3541546, study PRJEB24748) | human gut metagenome | biome: human gut; feature: human-associated habitat; material: faeces | place: China | collected 2012
AGGTATTCCTACGATAAGTACCAGCGACTGGTGCGGATAGACGCCCACCACGACGCCCTGACGGATCGTATATTCGGGAAACTCCTGCTTGGGGATGTGAACCAGTCCGTAGATGCCGAAAACGAACAGGCAGCCCACGAGCAGGAAGGTGATGCGGAAGTTGCGCATCGACCACGATATGATATTGACAGAGCGTCCCATCACCACACGACTTTACTGCCTTCGCCGATCTTCTGCATGCCGTCCACCACGATCCGGTCGCCGCTCCGGACGCCGTCCTCCAGCACGACGGCGTTGTTCACCAGACGGCCCGTCGTCACGGCCGTACGCACGGCCGAGTCGCCGCGCACGGTCCATACGAAACGGCTTCCGTCGCCCGCCTGCTGTACGGCGCGCACCGGAAGCGCGATCTGCTCGGCGGCACCCGCAGGCTGAAAACCTCCTTGTAGGGTTCTTCCAGCGCGTGCAGACACTGGTGCACCGTAAAGGCGGCATCCTTGTCCACCAGCAGCTGCGCGATATCCGGGCTGTCGGCGGCTTTTGTTTCGGCATCTTCCAGCGGGGCGGCGTGCTTTGCGCGGCGGCAGTGGTCGTAGTAGGCGTTGCGCGCTACGGTGAACAGCCACGCCCGCACATCCTGCTTGCCGTCATAGTCTTTCAGGCCGTCCAGCGCCCGGAAAAAGGTCTCCTGCGTCAGCTCCTCCGCCAACGTCTCGCTGCGGGTAAGCCCCTGCAAAAACAGGCAGACGTCCCGGAAATAGAGCCGGTAGATGGTTTCAATGTCCATAATCAGCCCTTCTCAAACACGCCTTGTTCCTGTGTGACTACATCCTCGGGTTCGTAAACATAGGTCTGCGTTCCATCCTCTTTTTTCAGGATGAACCGCTCCACCCGCTGACCGTCCCTGTAATAGCGGGTCTCGTCGGCGCATTGCACCGTCAGCACCTGCGTACCGGAGACAGCAATGCTGGTATCGGAAGCCGATGTGCCCAGCAGCCCTTCCAGCGCAGCATGGATGTGCGGGAAGGTATAGCGCACCGCCCGGACGGTGACAGATGGGTTGCCCCAGTTAAAGGAGCCTTCCAGTTCCAGCCAGACGTTTTCGCCCTGCACTTCCAGCACACAGAGGTTGGCCTCGTTTTCCTTTTTGTTGTAAGTCCAGATTTTCGCCTGTTCTGCCGTTACCGGCGTTTTTGCGCCGCCCATCCAGAACACCAGCCCAAAAGCGCACAGCACGGCCAGAACCGCTGCTGCCGCTATGCGGATGCTCTTTTTCTGCATGGTCTTTCGGATGCTCCGCAGCGGTGCATCCGGCTGGGGTTCCGGCTGCACCGGCACCGGCTTTTCCATCTGTTCCAGCTCTGCACGGCAGGCTTCGCACTCTGCAAGGTGCTGCTCCACCAGCGCACTGCTGGCGGGGCTGGCAAGCTTTTCGGCGTACAGGGGCAGTAAGTCGCGGATCACGTCACATTCCAGTTTCATGGTCATTTCCTCCTTTGCGGGCTTTTGTGTGCCCTTTCACCCCAATAACGCACAAAGAGGAAAAACGTTACAGAAAAAACGCAAATTTACCGGACTGCGGCCTTTTCCCGCAGTTTTTTCGTTCCCTTGAGGAAGAGCCATACCAGCACTCCCAAAAGCAGGCAGATGCCAACGTGCATGGCTGCCATCATGTAGTAGCCCTGAAAATCGAACCGCACCGGCCATCAGGTAGGGCTGATGCCCCGCCTTATACAGGGTGACAAAGCAGGAGATGGCGTTGTACAGGCCGTACAGCCCTGCCGCTGCGCACACAATGACCCGCAGCAGCTTGCTTGTGATGAATTTTACGAACATAATTGCAGCTCCGTCCTCTCTCCGTCCTTGTAGCAGTAGATGCCCCCTGCGCGGGAGAAGTCCTTGTCCACCTCCACGCAGTCGAAGGCGCTGAAGGCCTGTTCAATTTTTTCGGGCGTGCAGACAAAGCCCCGGATCTTTAGGGCTGCATCCTCGCCCACCACCTCGTTCCACAGATGGATCGACCAGTAGCTGCAATTTTTGTCCACCGTCCATTTATCGTGCTGTTCCATGTAGTCCTCAATGACCTTCAGCTGCTCCTCCCCGATATTGGTGCTCAGAGACAGTCTGCCGGTGTAGCGGCCGTAATTGGCGATATAGCACGGTTCCAGATCGAACAGCAGCCCCGAAATTCCCGACACCGCCCAGACCGAGAAGGTGACCATCTCGCCGTCCGGAATGGCACGGTCTTTCAGGTAGACCGTGTGCCCGGTGCGGTTGTCCAGCCCGATCCATGTATGCCCAAAACACTTGAGGAAGGGCTTGGATTCGCTCTTGCCGTCAAAGGTGGTGATGGAGAGGATAAGCCCCTCCTCTTCACAGGGCAGGGTGCGGGCCGTTTTGCCGGCGGCGGCGCTGCACCACAGCCCAAGGGCTGCTGCGCATACCGAGAGCAGCACCGCCCATGCAATGATCCTCTTTTTCAATGTCGTTCCTCCTGCATCCTATGGCTCAGCCGTTTTCCTTCCAGAACAAGCCGCCGGAGGTCTGGAACAGCAGCCGGGGGTTCACGCTCCTGCTGCCCAGCTTGAAGTCCATGGTCAGCTCCTCGCCCAGTGCGCCCACAGCCTGCCCCTTTTCCACGGTCTGGCCCTTGCTGACCGAAAGCTCCTGCAAGCCGTACAGATAGCTGCGCAGCCCGCAGCCGTGGTCGATGACCACCGTATTGCCGGTAAGCGCCAGATTGCCCGCAAACACCACCGTGCCGTTGGCTGCGGCGCGGCAGGGCGCACCGGGGATGGTGTACAGCTTTGTGGAGTTGGAGCGACTGCCCTGCTGACCGTTCGTTACTTTAATTTGCCCGTAGTCCACCAAGGTCATGGAGTCCTCGGCGGGGGGCACAAAGCCGCCCTGCCACTGCTTGGCGGTGGCGGCAGCCTCGTACAGCGGCCAGATGGCACTGCGGAACTGGGCGTTGGCGCTGTCCGCAGCGGGCTCCTCGGCCTCTGCCTCCACCGTGCCAAAGTCCTTCGGCAGCACGGTCAGGGTGCGGGTGATGGTCTCGCCGTTCACCGTGATGTTAATCTCGTGCCCGCCGGAGGAGGCGTTATAGGCTGCCGGGATATAGGCACGCCAGCCCTCTGCGGCGCGCACACACTGCACGCCGCCAAGGTCGGTCTCGATGGTAGGCACAGCGTCCCCGGTCATACCGGAGATGCGCACGCCTACCGTGCCGCCCTGCTCAACCCGCTCGGCGGAAAGCTCCACCTCCGCGCTGGCCTGCAGGGTGAACCGGAAGCTGTACCGGTACCAGCCGGTGGGCTTTGCGGGGCGCTCCAGCCCCAGATTTTTGCGCAGCTGGCCGGTGCTGCCGCCCTCGAACTGGGTGATGGTGCCGTCCTTGGGCACGCGCCACGCGGTCAGCTCCGCCTTATACTCGCCGTTCGCAGGGAAGAGGAAGTTCTGGTACTCCCCTGCGCTGCCCGCAAACAGCGCATCCCCCGCCGCATTCTGAATGGTCAGGGCGGTGTAGCCGGTCCACTCCGGCAAAGAAAGTTCCGGGTGAGCGGTGTACAGCACACCCAGCTTCTGCACACTCAGGGTGGCGGGGCTGGCGAACACCTTATCCAGCTGACCACCCAGCAACGGCACCTGCCAGCAGGAGCCGTTGGCTTCCAGCGCCTGCCCGCCGAACTGTGCCGCACCGTCCGGACAGCCGCCCTCGGTGGTAAAGGCATAGCTTACCCCCATCACAGCCGCCAGCAGCACCACCACACCCAGCGCCACACTGATGATCCAGAGCAAAAAACGCTTCATGTTCCTTCTCCTTATGTACAAAAAGGGCGCACCGATGCAGTCCGTTCAGACAGACTGCTCCGTGCGCCCCGATGTGCTCATCTTCCCGGTAGTTTCCGGTATTTCAGGATCATTCTGCCTCGGTCTCGTCCTCGGCAGCAGCTTCCTCCGGCTCTACGGTTTCTGCGTCATCCTCGCCGAACAGCAGGCGCTCGTATTCGTCCAGTTCCTTCTCGCGGCGGTTCAGGTAAAGTGCCACAGCAGCCAGCGCACCAGCCACAGCAGCCAGAACAGCGATCACAGCGACCAAGCAAGATTTTTTCATAGATTCAGTACACTCCTTTTTGCAGTTGAAACGTTGTTTCAGCTTGATTTTTCCAGCGGGCGTCCCGCAAAAGGATCTTGATGCAAACGGCGATCAGCGCCGCTTTGTAGCTTTTATTATACCCGCTCCCGCCCAAAATTACAACCGTTGCACCCTAATTTTCACGCCCCGAAGGTGCTGCGGGGCACAGTTTGGGCAGTGTGCCGGTTTTGGCGCGGTTCATTACAGCAAATTGCCAATATCACAGCAACAGCGGCTTATACGCCCGGAACGCCCCGGGCAGGGCGTAGGTGGTGCGCAGCTGCTCCCGGCTTGCCCAGACATAGCCCGCCGGGGCACTCTGCACCGGAACGTGCAGCTGTACCCCGGACATGAGCCACTCGATGTGGGTAAAGATGTGCTTTGCGGCGGGCAGGGCGGCGGGAGCTGCCGTGCCGGTGTCCAGCCCCAGTGCCGCAAGCCGCGCCATCACCTCGGCCTGCAAAAGATGCTCGCCCTCCCACAAGACCGGCTGCCACAGCCCGGCCAGCAGGCCTTTTTCCGGCCGCTGCTGCACCAGAAAGCCCGCCGGGCTTTCCACAAGCGCCAGCGTTACCGGCACAAGTTTGCGGGGCTTTGGCTTTGCCTTTTGGGGCAGCTGGGCGGTGGTGCCCGCCGCCCGGGCAAGGCAGACTTCTGCCAGCGGGCACTGCCCGCACAAAGGTGCGCCATTGGGCACGCAGACCAGCGCGCCCAGCTCCATCAGCGCCTGATTGTAATCCCCGGCCTTTTCCGGCGGCTGATGCTCCATGACCCGGGCGGTAAAGGCCTTTTTTACCGCCGGTTCTGTAATAACTCCGGGGTCATTATACAGGCGGGAAAACACCCGCAGCACATTGCCGTCCACGGCGGGCACAGGAAGGCCGAAGCTGATGGACGCAATGGCCCCGGCGGTGTACTCCCCGATGCCGGGCAGCGCCCGCAGGGCGGCGTAGTCGGCGGGCAGCTGCCCGCCGTACTGCGCACAGACGAGCTTTGCAGCCTTTTGCAGGTTGCGCACCCGGCTGTAATAGCCCAGCCCCTCCCACAGCTTCATGAGCCGCTCCGTGTCGGCCTGGGCCAGGGCCTCCACCGTGGGGAAGGCCTCCATGAACCGCTGAAAATACGGCAGCACCGCCGCCACACGGGTCTGCTGGAGCATGATCTCCGACACCCATGTTCGGTAGGGGGATACCTCCTCCCGCCACGGCAGGATGCGCCGGTGGATATCATACCATGCCAGCAGCGGTTGGGCCAGCTGCTTTAGGATCTGTTCTTCCATATCGCTCCTATCATCCGTCCGATGCCCCTCATCGGCTGAACCGTGCAGCGTAGCCGCAGCGGCGGCACAGCTCCTCCGACGGCTGCCGCCGGGAAAAGCCCGTCGCCATGGCTGTGGCCCGTGGGGAGGCCAGTATCTCCGCCAGCTCCTGCCGGTGCAGGTTTCCCAGTGCCAGCCGCCCCTCGCTGTCCAGACAGCAGGGAACCACCGTGCCGTCGCACAGCACGGCGATCTGACTCCGCAGGCCGTGGCAGAACTCCGTGCCGCTGTCCGGAGCCGCCGGATCCGGCCAGTCAAACCGCTCCCCCGGCTCCAGAAACAGCCCCTCCCCCAGCCGCCGGTTGCCCAGACGGTCCGTAGGCAGGGCCGTTACGTCCCGGCCCAGCTTTTCCGAGAGGAAGGTCAATATTTCCCCGTTGCGCCGGTCCAGTCCGCCGCCGTTCCACAGCCGCAGGGCGCACAGGACGCCCCGGCTGCTGAGCCGCTGCGCCGCCTGCCAGACACCCTCCAGATACGGGGCTGCGGCATCCTGCCGTCCGTTTCCCTCGAAGCTGTGGAGGGAGACGCTGAGCTTGTGCAGGGCCGGGGAACCCTCCAGTGTGGGCAGCTGCCGGGGAAGCAGCGTGCCGTTGGTCACAAGGCACACCCGAAAGTCCAGCTCCCCGGCGATATCCAGCAGCTCCGCCAGTTGGGGATGCAGCAGCGGCTCCCCCATGACGTGGAGCATGAGATACGTCCCGTAGGGCCGCAGCCGGGCCGCCAGCTGCCGGAACTCCTCCGGTGTCATGAACCGCTGAGGCCGATCGGTGCCGGGACAGAAGGCGCACCGGAGATTGCACACGTTGGTGATCTCCAGATACATCCGCTTGAACATTCCATCCCTCCCCTGCCGCCCGCGCGGCCTGTTGCTCCCTGCATTATAGCAAAATCCCCGCCCCGGCGCAAGGGAAAACGGCCTTGTCTCCCCGGTGGGCAAAAACCGCCGGCCTTCCGCATTGACAGATCTGCCCCCGGCGGGGTACAATAACGATATATCGGTCATGCCATCAAGGGTATGGACCCCTGATATTGATTTGATCGGAAAGGAGCTGCCTGCCATGCCACAGATCCTCCTGTGCTGCGTTCTGGCGCTGCTGCTGGCGGCGCTGGGTCTGCTGCTGCGCTCCCTGCACCGCAGGTCCCGCCCCTCCGGCGGCAATGAGACCCTGAAGGTGCTGCTGGTCTGCTTTTTCACCTGCGGCATTCTGCTGCATCTGCCCATGTATGCCGCTGCCTACGCCGGAGAGCATCTGTCGTGGCTGAAGGCGCTGCTGGGAGCCGTACACCACACCCTGCGGATGTTCGTGCTGGACGGTGAGCTGGATCCTATCCATGAGTTCGCCATGACCCAGCCGGCGGTGTGGAGCGACCTCTATTTCGGCGCCGCCATTGTGGTGTATCTGGTGAGTCCGCTGCTGACCTTCAGTGTGGTGCTGTCCTTTTTCAAGAATCTGTCCGCCATGTGGCGCTATGCCTTCCGCCGCTGCACGGAACTGTATATCTTCTCCGAGCTCAACGAGAACTCTCTGTATCTGGCGGGCAGCATCAAGGAGGCCCACCCCAAGGGGCTTATCGTCTTTACGGACGTCTACGAAAACGAGAGTGAGGAGTTCGGGGAGCAGATGGCTGCCGCCCACCGGCTGGGGGCCGCCTGCTTCAAGACGGACATTGCCCTGCTGCGGCTGCGGCGCTCTGACCGCTCCCGCCCGGTCTACTTCTTCCTGATGGGCCGGGACAAGGCGGAGAACATCCATCAGGCGGTGCTGCTGACCCGCCGGTGGGGGACCCGCTCCAATATGCACCTCTATCTCTTCGCCACCGGTGCCGAGAGTGAGCTGCTGTTCCAGTCCGCCGATCCCCACGGGATGCGGATCCGCCGGGTCAACGAGGTGCGCTCACTGGTGCAGCTGCTGCTGTATCAGCAGGGTGAGAAGCTCTTCGAGACGGCGGCTCCTCTGCCGGAGGGCAGGCATCAGATCTCGGCGCTGCTGCTGGGCTTGGGCCAGTACGGCACGGAGATGCTGAAGGCGCTGGCGTGGTTTGGCCAGATGGACGGCTACGACCTGCGGCTCACCGCCGTGGACGCCCGGCCTAACGCACGGGAGCTGTTCACCTATCGCTGTCCGGAGCTGATGGATCGGCGCCACAACGGACGGTGCATCCCCGGCGAGGCCCAGTACGATATCCGCATACACGCCGGGATGCGGCTGGAGAGCCGGGAATTTCTGGAGCTGGTGCAGACGCTGCCGCAGCTGACGTATGTGTTTGTGGCGCTGGGCAGCGACACCCGGAACATCGAGGCGGCGGTGCGGCTGCGGGAGCTGTGCCAGCGCCGGGGTCTCCACCCGTATATTCTGGCGGTGGTGCAGGACCCCTTCAAGACGGTGGCTCTCACCTCCGTCACCGACTACCGGGGTACCCCATACGACCTTCATTTTCTGGGCGCACGGGATATGCTGTACTCCGAGAGCAACATCCTCCACTCCCGGCTGGAAGCAGAGGCGCTGACCCGGCACCTGAAATGGGGAGACGAGGATGTGTTCTGGCGCTATGAGTTCAACTATCGCTCCTCCATCGCCTCGGTCATCCACCATCGGCTGAAGCTGCGGCTGGGTGTACCCGGTGCAGATAAGCCTCCGGCGGAGCGGACGGAGGAGGAAAAGCAGCTGCTGCGTGTCATCGAACACCGCCGCTGGAATGCCTATATGCGGACCGAGGGCTACTGTTACAGCGGCTCCACGGACCCGGCCAGCCGCAACGATCTGGGGAAGCTCCACAACTGTCTGGTACCCTTTGACGAGCTATCCGAAAAGGAGAAGGTCAAGGATGACGATTAAGGCTGAAAAGCACAGCGCTCCACCGTCATTTATGACGGTGGAGCGCTGTTATGCTTGGAGGAAGCAATTACTCTGCCGCTCCGGCAGGGGCGGTGGCTGCAGCGACAGACTCCTGCGGTGCGGGGGTCAGCACCTTCACAAAGCAGCGGCGGCGCTTATGCTGCTCCAGTGGGAAGTCCTGCCACTGGGTCTGGACCTTCTCGTTGGTCTCCAGCATGGGGCCGGTCTCCGCCTGCTTCACGCCGATCTTGAAGCAGCCGTGCATGACCTTGCTGATGATGACGGCGTTGACGCCCTTTTTCTGGAGGTCGGGACGCACGGCGATCAGCAGCAGATCGATGGTGTCGTTGCGGTGGAAAGCCTTCAGCACATCCGCCCAGCCGGTGGGGAACAGGCGGCCGTCGTGCTTTTTCAGGGCGGCGGCGATGCTGGGGGCCGCCACGCCGAAGGCCACCAGATCGTCATTTTCATCCATGACGAAGCAGGTGAGCTCGGGCTTGACGAGGGGGGCAAACTTCCCGGCGTACTTGCGGATCTGGTCGTCCGACAGCTCCACGGTGCCGTACAGGGGGGCATAGGCCACGTTCACCAGCTCAAAGACCTTCCGGATCAGGGGCGGGTACTCCAGACGGCTGCGCACCTGATGGATGTGCAGGTGCTGCCGCTTCAGAACATAGGCGGCGATCTTCTCCCAGCGCTGGATGATCCGCTGGTCCGTGGGGACGGAGATGAGATTCTCGGTCCAGTCCACGTCCTTGACGTAGCCCAGAGCCGTCAGGTGGTCAATATAGTAGGGGTGGTTATAATAGGTAAAGAAGCAGCTGGTACGGTCAAAGCCCTCCACCAGCATCCCCTCCCGGTCCATGTCGGTGAAGCCCAGAGGGCCGTGGATCTCCGTGCAGCCCAGCTGACGGGCCCAGTCCTCCACCGTCTGGAATAGGGCGGCGGATACCTCCCGGTCGTCGATGAAGTCCACCTGCGTGAAACGCAGGCGGTGGGTACCCCACTTGTCGTTGGACTTACGGCTGAGGATGGCACCGATGCGGCCCACCAGCGTGCCGTCATCCCGGCTGGCCAGCCAGCAACGGGCCTCGCAGTAGCTGAAGGCGGGGTTTTTCTCACGGTCCCAGTCTGCCAGATCGTCGCTGTATGTACCGGGGATGTACTGGGGAACGTCTCTATATAAGTCGATGGGGAAGTTCACGAACTGGCGCAGCTGTGCCTTGGTCGTGACCTCGGTGATATGGATCATGGTTCTTTCCTCCTGAGTGATACGCAGAACATACACAATAAGTTTAGACCCTTTCCCCGCAAAATGCAAGCCCTGTGTTGACTTTCTCATGAAAGGGGGCAAAATGCCCTTTGGGGGAAAAGGTGACGCTGACCCTTGCCAGAAAGGGAAAAATGCGATAAAATATTTCTGTTGCCCACCGAAAAAGTTCTGTGGGCCTGCAAGGAACGATACCGGGAGCTATCCCGGCAGGAGGCATATATGACCAAGAAGAAAACCTATGACAACGACAGTATCTCCAGTCTGAAGGGGGCGGACCGGGTCCGCAAGCGGCCCGGCGTCATCTTCGGCTCCGACGGGCTGGAGGGCTGCGAGCACGCCATGTTCGAGATCCTCTCCAACGCCATCGACGAGGCCCGTGCAGGCTAT
>OKRY01004324.1_pt1 | contig 9953 bp, 9 predicted proteins | sample 1601121 | NCBI WGS metagenome assembly OKRY01 (sample SAMEA3541546, study PRJEB24748) | human gut metagenome | biome: human gut; feature: human-associated habitat; material: faeces | place: China | collected 2012
GGGGCAGCCAGTGGCATCACGGTAGCTGCTCCGGCTTCTTCCAGACGCTTGCACAGGGTCGGGTCGGCCTGGCAGTAAGGCAATACCACGAATCCCAGTTTCACCAGCTCTTCCGTCGCCTTCAGGGTCTCGGTAGAATCCGGCAACAGGTAGCGCGGGTCGGGATGGATTTCCAGTTTCAGCCAGTTGGTGCCGAAGGCTTCGCGGGCCATCTGTGCGGCGAACACGGCTTCTTCTGCGGTGCGCACGCCCGAGGTGTTCGGGAGCAACTGGATATGGGGGTGGATGATATGCTTCAGCATGTCGTCTTCCTTGTTGTCAAGTTCGATACGTTTCATGGCTACGGTCACCATTTCTGTGCCGGAAGCCAGGATGGCTTCTTCCATGAGTTGGTTGGAGTTGAATTTTCCTGTTCCTAAGAATAGGCGGGATTCGAATTCTTTTCCCGCAATGATTAGTTTTTCCATTGTTTTATCTATTTTGTTTATTGTTTGCTCTTGTTCTTACTTTTTCTTTTGGCTTGCTCTTACTTTTTCTTTTTGGCGGCAAAAAGAAAAAGGTAACAAAAAGAAAAACCGCCGTCTGCAGTTTCGGACCGGCTGCGAAGCTCCGCTCGTCGGAAGCGCAGGAACTCGCTTCGCTCAAACAGCCTGCGCTTCTTTTCGCCGTGCTCTGCTTCTCCGCTTTTCGGTCCGAAACTGAGGACGGGATTTTTTGTGCTGGCTGGTCGCTCTTCGCCTTTGGCGAAATCGCTGTGGGGAGTTTTTGCTTCTTTATTCTTTAATCCGTTTTTTTGTTTTGGGGCTTCCTTTGGGGCGAAATCGCTTCGGAGCTTCGTTCTTTTTTTGGTTCCTTTACTCGTTATTCTTTGTGGTAAAGTAGGAATTTCTTTACCGGCAAAGGTGAGTTGGAGTTTGTGATGAAATTCTGAAAATAAGAGGATTTGAAAAATATGTTTCTTTTGTTCTTCTGTCTAAAAATGAACACATCCACAAATTTTTCGTTTCCCGTTTTTCATTCTTCATTATTCATTCTTAATTGACTTACGATTTTTTTCGTTTCTTCCACCGGGTTCGCTGCCCGCAGGATGGTGCCGCTCAGGGCAATGCCCGTCACGCCGGTCTGCATAATGGCAGGGATGTCTTCCAGGGTGATGCCGCCGATGGCTACGATGGGCAGGTGGATGTCTTCCGCCTTCATCTGCTGTACGATGGAACGGTAGCCCTCCAGTCCGAGGATGGGGCTGAGTTTTTCTTTTGTGGTGGTGAAGCGGAACGGTCCGCAACCGATGTAGTCGGCTCCGGCTTCATAGTGTGCCTGTACGTCGTCGAACGTGTTGGCCGTACCTCCGATGAGGAAGTCCTTTCCAAGGATTTTTCGTGCTTCGGCTATCGGCATGTCGTTTTTGCCCAGGTGCACTCCGTCGGCCTTCAGCTTGCGCACCAGTTCCACCCGGTCGTCGATGAGGAAAGTGGCTCCGTACGTGCGGCACAGTTTCTGTACCTCTACGGCCACCGCTTCCGTCTCCTCGTCCGAGGCGTGCTTCATGCGCAACTGTACCCAGCGGCATCCCCCTTCGAGGGCCATCCGGGCCGAGTCGAGATACGAATACGTGTCGGTGAAATGTGTGATGAACTGCAACTTGAAATGATTCATGTCCATGGCCTTATCCTCCACAAGCTGCTTTGATGATGACCAGACTGTCGCCCTCGTTCAGGACGGTGTTTTCCCATTCCGCACGCGGAACCATGCGGTTGTGCAGCGCGATGGCCACTCCCTGCTTCGGAAGTTCCAGCTGCTGTGCCAGTGCGGCAATTGTATAACCTTGTGTAAGTTCCGTCTCTTTGTTGTTTACCAATAGTTTCATAAGCATACTGTTTTAGGGTGTAAACCAAAGAGAGCATCCCGCGGACGGGGAAAGGAAATAGATGTCAGAATCAACAATCCCTTCGTCGGTATTAACCGCATCAGGTTCGTAGGGTATAATCTCAGCCCGGACACATCCGTGGGGCACCCCTTTGTTTACTTTCCGGCAAAGATAACGAAAACTTTGGAACGGCGAACGGCTGCCGTTCCTTTTTTATCTTTTTTTGCAGGCTGTGTCTATTCGTCTCTGAACAGCTGTACTTTCACGCCGAACGACAGGCGCAGGATGTCGCGCATGGAGAGACTTTTGTTGGTTACCTTGCTGATGAGATACAGCTCGCAGGTACTCAGTTCATAGAACAGGGAGACGTGGCGCACCAAGTCGTGGTGGGGACTGAACCCGAACCGCTGTCCCACGAAGATATAGGGGCGCATCTTGGTACTGAAGTTATAGTATTTGTTGGGATAGCGTCCCGGTTCCTTCTTCCAGAACTCGTCGCCCGCAATGGTGGTGATGTACAGACCGCAGTAGAAGGGTTCGGCCATCCAGTGCTCCTTGAAGCAGATGCTCCAGGGAATGTAGTTTTGCTTCACGGTAAATGTGAGACGGAATTTCTCGGCATACTTGGCCGGAAGGAAACCTACCAGGAAGTCCGTTTCCCACTGGCAGCGGCGTCCGTAATCCCAGCCCACGCCCACTGAGTTGAGTCCCATTCCTCCGGCGTACTGCCATTTCAGGTGAGTGGGCTTCAGGCGTTCCCACCGTTCATCATAACGCAGGTGCTCGCGCTTGTCCCAGCGACGTTCCTTTACGGCCGGAGCGATACTGTCGTTTTGTGCGCAAAGGGGCAGGAGCGTCATTCCGGCCATTCCTCCTGCCAGCAGCAGTTTAAAAATTGACCACTTCATAGGTATAGCCGTTTGAGTTGAGGGTGAAAAACAGATAAGAGCGCTTCTTGGCGCAGGTACATTCGTAGTACTTGATACCGTCGTCGAAGAACTCGTCTACACTGATATTGTGCCCGTGACCGTAGACACAGAACTGCAGGTCGGGCATTTCCCGGAGATAATACTGAAAATACTCGGCGATGTTGTTGTTGAACTGTTCGGAGAAGGGACCTGCATGCATGGCCACCACGGTTTTTTCCACTCCTTCGGGCACGTGGTTACCTTCTTCGCGGATAAACTGGATATTGGGTACCGCCGACGAGTAGTCGAACTCTAGGGCATTGGTGTTCAGGCACAGAAAACGCACGTTACCGGCAGTAAAGGCGAAATCTTCCGTGCCGAATATCTTGCGGAACACATCGAGTCCCGTAGCCAGGCAATCATGGTTGCCCAGCAGGCAGACAAAAGGCACCTTCAGTCCGCTGAGAATGTCGCGCTGTTTCTCAAATTCCAGTTTCAGACCGAAGTCGGACATGTCGCCCGTGTGAAGCACGAAATCCAGGTCGTTGCGCCGGTTCAGGGCCTCCACGGCATCTTCCGTCTCGTCGTACCAGCGCTGTGTGTCACTGATTACGGCAAACCGGATTTCCTCTTTCCCGTAAGTAGCGGTTTCAATCCGTTCGATGTTCCGGCGGTTTACGTCCGTTTCCCCGTCAATGTCGAGGTCGTACGGGTGATATTCAATCATGTCGCATCCGCCCAGCAGCAAAACTCCCAGGTAGAAACACACCTGTGCGATGTCGGAGCGGAAACGACGGAAATGCGTAAAAAGAATGTGCATAAGCAAGTTGTTTTGTTTATGCAAAGGTACGGTACAAATATCAATCGTACGTTTTTCGGAATGTCGGATTTTCTGTCTTAAAAGTCGGAAAATGAATTATTCCGGATAAATCTCGTGTGGAGAAGGAAGCTGTTTCCATCCTTCGCCGAAGGTGTCGTACGCATCCGTCACCACCACAAACGCCCTCGGGTCGGCCTCCTTGATTTTCAGTTTCACACCCTGCACCTCCTGGTAGCTCACCACGAGGAAAATCATCTCCTTGTCCTTGCCCGTGTAGAGTCCCGAACTCTTGATGCATGTAGCCGTGCGGTCTAAATCTTTCAGAATATACTGGTGAAGCGGCTGCAACTCATGGTCGCTGATGACGAAAATCAGCTTGTCGTTCTTCGCCCCGTTAATCATGTAGGCAATGACCCGCGAGATGATGAAGATGGAAATGAGCGAATAGAACGACAGATGCCACGAAGGCTGTGTAGAGTCGCTCGCCGTACCCAGTCCGAAACCGATAACCACCAGTCCGAAGCACACTACGGCCCCGTCCACCAGCAGGATAGCCCGTGAGAAACGGATGTGCGCATATTTCTGTAGCAGCATCCCCACGATGTCACTTCCGCCCGTGGTAGCCTGACTGCGTATTACGATGCCCGTACCCACACCGATGATCACTGCCCCGATGATGCACGTCAGCATCAGGTGGTCCGTCATGTTCATGCTGCCTCCCAGCAGTTGTGCCGGGTCCAGACTCTCCAGTGCTTCGCGGGTAGGGTAGACCAGCCGCGACATGGTGTTCATCAGCAACGGAGTAAGCAGGGCCGCCACAATGGTACGTATCCCTAACTTCGCCCCCAACAACAGCACCGACAGGATGAGCAGCGGAATGTCGAACATATAGCCGAACTCACTGTTACCTTTTTCCTCTTTACAACTTTTATTGATTTCACGGCTGGTTTCTTGCTAGATCCTGTTTTCATCGTTACTACGTCAGATGGATCTCCTGTCATACCATTTGCATAAGACTGTAAACGGAACTTGTAATTTGTCAAAGGCTTTAATCCTTTTATCGTAACTGGATTACTGGTACCGCAAGAGTTGTATCCTATTGTTTTTGCTGTCGTCCATTTACCTTTTTTCAGGACCTGAATCCTTACGGAAGTGTTCCGTTTATTCGGATAATCTATCCAGAACTTCGCAGAATTATAACCAGTAGCCACACGTGGTTTCTTCAATTTCTCTGCCGGACTGATCACGTAAGTTGTAAATGTCTTTCCATTTGTTGTCTTAAATGTGATCCATGCATGTCTTCCTGGTGTCGTAGCTTTTGATGGGATTCCATCATAATCAACTGTGTTGGAATTATACCAATCCCATGTCTTTCCACTAAGGTGATCATATACCTCGATGATCTTATCGTCAGAATTCGCTGGCATCGTCTGTGCTATAACTTTTTTCTTGCCTATATCCTCAAGATTGATCTCACTTGGTGAACAAGTAACTCCATTAGCATAAATCCAGTTGTGACCGTTTAGGTTGAACATGAATGTTGCCGGATAATAAGCTGACTTATCAACAGATATACATACATAATATGTATCCTTTGTTAAAGTTATCGGACCTGGATTCCACTGTTCTACCTTACTACTCAAGTCACTTTTTGCTGTAGCTTCTTTGTATATCATTTCACCACGAGAATTATACATTCGAATATAAGTATTGTTAAAACCAAAATGACCGCTTCTTTCTTTTTCAGCCAACTCAAACGTTGGATTGATCACTGCTCTATCACTAACATTAAACTTATACCAACGCTCATCTTTTCCTACCTGGGCTGTAACACCTTCAAAGAGACTGTACTGCATACCAGATAATGGAATTTCTATTGCTGTATCTTGATTAAGACCAATGGCTTTATCTTTACTCTTTACTTCTTTATTGAGATACTCTGATTTCATAGTAATCGTAGCTGAAGTTGAAGAATCAAAAATAACTTCACAAGCATTCTTCATTTTCTGCCCTGGATACAGATAAAGTATATTTGCATCAGCCGGCACTGCATTTTCACGGCTAACACACTCATGACCTCCCACTTTTATCCGCATACGATAATTCTTACTCTTTGGTGTGACATTATTATCCAATGTTATTTTCACTGGTTTCGCTGTTTTATTAGTTATCGTAAAAGAATGCGTAGAATCTGATGATTTAGACACGGTAATAGATGATGATGGTTTTATACTTCCTGATTCATCAACATAAATATCATGCTCCTTTGCATTAACATCAACACCTACTATAAATCCGAATCCAAACACCAAAGCACATAGCAGCAATGCCTTCATAAAATAGTTACATATTCGTCTTTTTCTCTCTTTTTTCATAATTCGCCCTCCTGTTTATTCTCCAACGAAGTTGGGTGGGTTTCCGTTCTAAAACCATTAAGTTTTCTATGAAAATTATAACAAATATGTTCTATTTTTACCCTGTCCTTAAGTACAGGTTTCTTGTTTTTGTTGTATATATAGACTGAATTATCACATATATTTTTCTGGGCTGCTTGGAATAATAAAGTTCTTATTCGTGACTGCAATCGCAAGCCTTGTTTTATTGGCATATCCAGTTTTGGATAAAATATTGGATATATGAAACTTTACCGTTCTTTGGGATATGTGCATGCGTTCAGCAATTTCACTATATTCAAGTCCTTCACATACAAAGCGCAGCACTTCAATCTCTTTTGCGGTAAGCTCTGAACTATCAGCAAGCCCCAGCTTTACACTCGGTGTCTTATCCGGGAAAATACTTTCTCCTGCCATTGTTCGTTCTATGACATCGATCAGGTTCTCCGGGCTGATATCTTTATACCAGAAACTGTCCACTTTCGCTTCCTTGGCTCTCTTTAAATATCCGACTTCTACCATTGAAGTTACGATAATTATTTTTATGCCTGGAAATTCTGCTTTAATTTCTGTTGCCGCTTCTATGCCGTCTTTATTCCCCGCTGTGCATACATCCATCAAAATCAAGTCGATCTGTTCCCGTCTACAAACGGCCAGCGCAACATCTGCTCCATTTACGCTGGCAGAAAGTGCGTATTTGCCACTGTCTAAAAGTATTCTTTCCATATTTTCACGAGGCATCCTCTGATCCTCTACGATCAATACTTTCTTCATTTTTGCTCTCCTTCTTCTGAAATGTTATTGTCAATGCAAAATACGGAATAGACTGTATCTGCATTTCCCCGCCATGATCAAATATATGCCGGGAAAGATTATATAGTCCCCCTTTTGGGACAACTTCTTTCTCCGGTGCTGCCCCATTATTTGTAATGCGAATACGATAAAAATCATTATTTTCCTGCATCGTTATAAAAAGTTCTGTCGCACCAGCATGACATACACCATTCGTCAGACACTCTCTCATCGCAAGTATATATATATTGGCATAATCTTCGTTCTTCGGCAAAGAGCCAATGCATTCTATCTTCACACCAAGAGTTTTCGCATCCTGCAGAAATTGTTCAAATTCTCCTTCCCCAAAAGGCTGCTGATTATCATTCCAGATTGTATTTACCGCCTGACAAAGTAATCTGACCGCATCGATGTAATCTTCACTTCCCTGCAATAAATTCTGCCGGATCGCTGTCAATCCCGCGCCCATCTGATCATGCAGTTTTGTCTTGGCAGCAAGCACTTCCCTTTCTCTTGTCAAGATCAATACATTGTCAGAAAGATATCGAAGTTCCCTTGATATTTCTTTCAGCTTCTCCGTCTGCTTTGTCAAATTTATTTTCTCATGATATTGCTTTGTAACATCCATAAAAACAGCTTCTATATAAATCTTACCATCTCTGTCTCTGACTTCATTTTCCCGATAATCCCATACCTTCCCATCTGGGAAAATATAAGTGTCTTTTTTACCTGCAAGCCTGATCACACCGTTTTGTATACTTGTATGAAGTGCATCTCGTAACTCACTGAATTCTTGCAGATCTTTATGCGCAAGAATCCTAAAAAGCTGATATATCTGCGTATTGGCAAGCTTCACTGTTCCATCAGAATTAAAATAGCAGATGCCTGTCGGAAGAAGATTCATCGCTTCTTTGATCGAATTCCGATTAACTTTTTCTTTTGATATCCTTTTTAATCTGATGCCTTCCCAAATAAGCAAAAAATCAATGGCACCGACAATACACCAAATAACCCATATCGGAACAGGCAACACTTCACAATAGTTTGCTCCCTTATCGATCTGCCCGAACGAATATACCAGATGATTCAACAGGAAAAACAAAAGTAAAAGAACTAAAACATTCCAATTCCATTTCTCCAGGCGCATATCATAAAATATAATAAGCAAAAATAAAGCACCTGCCAGACTGAACAACACCATCGTCATCAACAACGTCTGCATTACTTTTCACCTGCCTTTTTTATGGTAAATGTAAATTTCCATATACCATCTTCATTTTCACCTTGATCCGTCTTGTCAAAGAATGAGTTCAGATCATCTTCACTTTCTACTTCCATACAAAAAACCATCTCTTCTCCACACGGACGAATCTTTACCCACATAAATTTAATAGAATCTACACAGGCTTCTAATATTGATTCAAAAAAGCTATAAATGCGAACCGCATCCCTCACATAAATACGCTCCCCTGCTGGGGCTGTAAGCGCACATTCTATCCCCATCAGCCTCAAGCTGCTAAAAGACTCCTCCAAACAAGCTCCAAGCTCTGCAATATCTGACACGGCTTCTCTTTCTCCAATAAAGATCAAATTCCCATATCTTTTTATGTATGTTCCGATCAAACTGATCTTAGCCAGCAGTCTGCGGCTCTCTGCCAGATCTTCTTCCTCTTCGTATCGAATCAGCAATTCATTCAACAGCCCAATCTGTCCAGCAGTCTGTGTCTGCAGTTTGTCATATAAGCGGTTCTTTTCCCGCAACATATAAATCTTTGCCTTTGTCTGATAATTTTCCTGTTCCAGACAATTACTCTCTTCGATCGTCTTTCTATTTTCTTTCAATCGATCAAGCAACATCATGATATCTTCAATATCTTCCTGCCATAAAATATGTCCGCCCTGAATCGGCCTGTTTTTGATCATTGTTTTCTTATCAATCCTAACTTCTTCCTTCTCCGCTTCCCTCATCACCATTTCTGAAAGCTTCATTGCATTAGCAGAAGTATATATGACATGATAATCCTGGTCTGTGATCTGCGCTCCCATTGTACATACTTCAAATAGCTGTTCATATCCTGTATTTGTCTGAATCAACCCGCAGTGAAGGCAGCTCTCAAATATACACATAAACATCAGACATAACGCCGCTGTGATATCTCCACCAATAACCTGCATCCACTCTGCACCACTTGCATAAATAATGGCATAAATAATAGAAATACAAATCCCTATGATCGGCAAATACTTCTTTCTCCGAGATGACCTGCACTTATAAACCATTAAAACAAATGCCGATACTGCACAAATAACATCCCACAACAGTACGATATAATATCCCCACGCATAACTGTAACCTTTATCCGTCCATACTTCACCTGCCGAAAAAGAAAACACGAGCTGATGAAAATCATTTGTCAAAACAAGCAAGGAGCAAAGCGTTGTAGGAATATATAACAACTTTGACCATTTCGGTAAAGTATACTCTTCTGGCTGTCCAAGAAGAACTGCCATCTGTACCGCAGCCTGGGGAATGAACAACATCGGCAGATAATAACTATACCATGAGTAACGCTCTACATTTACATCCATCGCAAAAAAGTACTTTATACTGCGCACAATAAACCAGAAGATCATTAATCCTGATATAAAAAGCAGTGTATTTTTTGCGGCTTTTTGAACGACTCGCTTATTAATACTGATCCCCCATCCAATATATAGTCCAATATAGATCAATGTTCGTAAAACCCCAGCGATAATATAAATATATCTTGAACTTACCTTGCCTAAAATACGGCATATTATTGCAGCGATCACCAATCCTGCAATAATAATTTTATTCAGATTTCTACTTTTCTGTCGTTCTTTTGTATTACAGCGCACATGCCACTTCCTTTATTTGAAATGTTTATTTTAACACTTACATCATAGCAATTAATATTTTTATTGTCCACGTCTTTGACATATACACATAAAAAATAGTCACCCTGATTCTTGGCGGAACGAGTGACTATTTAAACGAATTTTGCCCGAATCGGATAGGTTTCAGCTATCCTTTCCAGTTACCTTGTTAAGTATATTATAATCATTTTTCTTAGAATTATCAATAATTCTGTAATTGTTTCATATCCTTACTAACAATAAAGACAATCCCTATTGGTATTTTCACTTTTCCT
>OKRY01004331.1_pt1 | contig 9940 bp, 10 predicted proteins | sample 1601121 | NCBI WGS metagenome assembly OKRY01 (sample SAMEA3541546, study PRJEB24748) | human gut metagenome | biome: human gut; feature: human-associated habitat; material: faeces | place: China | collected 2012
AGCGCTATGCTCAAAGAAAAGTTTGGATGTTTTTTGGAATTTGCTCATTCATAGTACTCTCTTAAAATCGTAGTATTGATTACTCTGACAATGGACAATTCCGTCGTTCCTGCTCCATACCCATTGGGTAAACCTTGGAATACTACTGATTTTCTATTTTGAAAACACGGTGTGATTTTTGCTACACCAATATCTCCATCTGCAAAATGTGTAAAGCCTTTTTTGATTTCTCCCCACTTTTTCACTTCAAAAGTATGACTATTCCTGAATCCATCTGACACACAGGGCATGGGAATAAAAGCTGTATCCAAATGATCATCCAGATCATTTTTGGGATTGAGCGTAACAACCTGTGCAACTCGCACCCACTTCCAGCTCTCCGGAATCTCAAACGGCACTTCATCCTCTGCAATTTCGGGCAGGGGCTTCTCTTTTTTGATTTTGCCTTCTTGAATCAGCCGCTTCTTTTCTGCCTGAATCTGCTGATACAGTTCTTCGCCCGTGCCTTCCTCCGGCCTCTGCTCCACGAGCTTACCCTGTATCGCCAACTGTAAAATGCTGCTTTTCAGCTCCTGCAGCGTCATCCCTGCCCACCCCCAAGAATCGCGGTGATCTGCGAGAGCACGCGGTCAATCTCCGCGTTCAGCGAGGCGCGTTCCTCTTGATACCGCTGAATCAAATCCATCGGGTCGAGGATTTCCTCCTCCTCGTGGGGATAGCCGCACTGATCGAGGTTGTAATGAAGCTCCTGTGTCAGCTGCTGCGCGGTGAAGCGCTTCGCCTTGTCAAAGCCGTCCGCCGCGATCTCCTGCCGGTTGTGCCACCACTGAATCGCCGGGTCGAAGTGCTCCAGCTTCATGGGCTTAGTCTTGGAGAAATGCTTGTAGCCTTCCGGCATGTCCAGCCGGTAGAACCACGTCTCCTGCGTCGAACCAGTGCGGTCGAAGAACAGGATGTTGGTGGTAATGGAGGTGTACGGCGCAAAGACGCTGCCCGGCATGCGGATGACCGTGTGCAGGTTGAACTCGCTGAGCAGCTTCTTCTTGATGTTCACCTTGGCGTTGTCCGTGCCGAACAGGAAGCCGTCGGGCAGAATAACCGCCGCGCGCCCGCCGGGTCTCAGCCGGTACATGATGACGGACATGAACAGATCCGCCGTCTCGCTGCTGGTGAGGTCATCCGGGAAATGGTTCTTCACATCCTTCTTCTCGCTGCCGCCGTAGGGCGGGTTCATCAGGATCACGTCGAACTGATCCTTCTCCGTGTAATCCAGCACATCGTGCAGCAGGCTGTTGTCGTGGAACACCTGCGGCACATCGAGGCCGTGCAGCAGCAGATTGGTGATGCAGAGCATGTAGGGGAACTGCTCCTTCTCAATGCCGTAGATGGAATCCCCGTATTTCTTCGCATCCGCTGTGTTCTTGATCTGCTTTTGCAGCTCGCCAAGCCAGCTGGTGATGAAGCCGCCCGTGCCGCAGGCAAAGTCCGCCATCTGTTCGCCAATCCTCGGCTGAATCATCCTCGCCATGAAGTCGGTCACGGCGCGGGGCGTGTAGAACTCGCCCGCGGAACCGGCGCTTTGCAGCTCCTTGAGAATGCCCTCGTAGATTTCGTTGAAGGCGTGGCTCTCCTCGTAGTCGGACAGATCCAGCTCGTCGATGACGTTGATGACCTGCCGCAGCAGCACGCCGTCCTTCATGTATTGGTTGGCGTCCGCGAACACCGTCTGCACGATGGCCTTTTTGATGGGCGTCTGCGCCGTCACCCGGATGCCCTCAACGAGCGTTTTCCCGCTGGCGTCCTTGACGTCCTTGCCCTTGAGTACGGGAAAGAGCGTGTTGTTGACAAAGCCAAGCAGCTTGTCGCCGGTCATGGCGCTGCCGGACTTGTCATCGTGCGCCCAGTTGGCCCAGCGGCACACCTCCGGGAGGATGGACACATAGCGCTCGTCGTCAAACGCCCAGTCCTGCTCCTTCGCGTCGTAGACCTTCAAAAACAGCATCCACGCGATTTGCTCGATGCGCTGTGCATCGCCTTTGATGCCCGCGTCATTGCGCATGATGTCGCGCAGCCGTTTGACGAATCCGGAAAGGTTACTCATAATCTTCCACCTTCTTATCAGTACCTCGGTTTTCCCACTCATCGTGGATACGCATATATGTTGAACGGGTGAACAGCAGAGATACCGTCCTATTCATTTCTTTGATCCGTACTATTTGATTGAATTGCACTAAGCCCATCTCAATAACCATCTTGGAAAGAAACTCGTCGATAAATGAAGAACTCACCATGTCTACTTTTGAGAAATCAAGGCATATGGGAACAGATGCACGGCGGATCATGTTGGTAACAGTATTGCGTAGTAGCCTTCCTGCTTCTCTGGTTGCTGTTCCTTTGCAATGCTCGAATACATCAAATTGGATGATATCATTATCGTCCATGTACTTCTCAATGGAGTAATCTATTTCATCGTAGCCACCAATACTGGCAAATGCATCCGAAAGATTGACTTCTTTGTTAAGATGCATTTGGAAATCAACGATTGTTCCTGGATATGTGCGATTTACATAGGGCAGTCGATCATATTTTTTAATTGATCCATTTTGCGACAGCATTATTGATGCGCCATGAGACATAATTGTGAGGCGCCCGCCATTTGACTTGATGATTTGATAAAGTCCAAACAAGCCATTTCCTTGCCCTTTACCATCACCGATTCCTTCCTGTATAGCTAGGGATATAGCATCAATGTTTGTTGAAGGGCTGTGTTTGGATTTGCGCAACGAATTAAGAATACCGATACCAGAATCAGCGATACAGAAAACAACGCTTTTATGTTGCTTGTGGAATTGAGCCATCACGAAACCATAACCTCTTTCGCTATGCACATTAACATTGTCCATTACTTCATTTATGCACCATTGCAACCCATCAAGTGCGCCTTTCTCGCATGTTTCCTGTTTGGTGATATAGTCAATACATTTTTGTGTAAAGGCATAGACTTGATGAAAATTCTCATATCTTATGAGGGCATTAAATGGGTTAGGAAGAGCGTAGATTTCCTCTTCACTTAAAACCATTGGATGACGAAAATGGCAGCTATTCAAGAAACCTTTGTATTCGTCAAAGCCAATGTACTCAAAAGTGAAGCCACATTCGCTGATAAAGAAATCAATCATCGAAGCAATCAGGACACAGGCGTTAGGATAGATGGCAACATCAGTACCCGTCCAAACAATCTGGATATCCGAATAACCAGCTTTCTGAGCATGAATCATTTCCCATGCAAAGTCAGTTACGCATCGGGGATGATTCATTGCTTCGATTGTAATGACATTGTCTTTGCGAGTAACATACACTTTTCGTTGTAGTTCTGACACGCTTTTCCCTCCGCACTTGAGATTAAATCGCATACAGGGCTTGTGACAGTTCCCTGACCGCCTTCATGTATCCGTCGCGCCCGCCGAAATATCCGGCAATCCGCGCGGGCTTGCCCAGCTTTGCAAACGGATCGAGCTTCAAAATGTCGGTCTTTTCGATCTCGTAAATGCCAGTGTTCATGTACCGATCCAGCAGCGCCTCCAGCACCTCGCGAGCCGCGCCGCTGTATCGGCTCAGGAAGTCCCGCTTCTTCACGTTGTCGGCGCGCTCCCTGCGAGTCAGCGGTTTTTTGTCGAAGGCGACATGGCAGATGAAATCGAAGTCATCCACGTCGCCCATCCCCTGCTCCGCCTTCATCAGCTCCAGATCGATGCCCCGCTCCCGCAGCAGCTTGCCGTTGGTGTCATAGACGGAGACCGTCTTGTTGATGATGCGCACCGTGCAGCCCTCCGCGTCCACCACGGGCATCTGGCGCGGCGGATCAGGATCGACCAGCGGATCACCCTCGCCGCCCTCCGGGCTGCCTCCGCGCGGCACACGGCTGCCGCCCGGCGCAAAGCCCTCGTCGATCTCGATGGGGCCGTCCCAGTCCGGGTCGGCAAACAAGCGCGTGACCGCTCGGAAGTCCATCACGACGAAGTGCGTCTTGCCCTCCTTCTCGCGCAGGCGCGTGCCCCGGCCGATGATCTGCTTGAACTCCGTCATGGAGCTGATCATTTCATCCAGCACGATCAGCTTGGTCATCTTGCAGTCCGCGCCCGTGGAAAGCAGCTTGGAGGTCGTGGCGATCACCGGGTACTTCGCCCCAACGGAGATGAAATACTTGAGCTTCTTCTTGCCCTCGATGTCCCCGCCAGTAATCCGCACGACGTAATCCGGGTTCTGCTGCATCATGTCCGCATTCAGCTCCGCCAGCGCGTTGCGCATCCGCAGCGCTGCGTCCTCCGTCGCGCAGAACACGATGGTCTTCGCCATGCGGTCCGTGCTCTTGAGGTAGGCCGTGATCTCCCTGGCCACCTGCCGGATGCGATCATCGATGACGATGTTGTAATCGTAGTCGCTGTTGTTGTAGATTCTGTCCTCGATTTCGTCGCCGTAGATGTCGCGCTGCCCCTTGTACGGCCGCCAGCCGTCGCTGATATCCGTCGTGATATTGATGACCTTGAAGGGCGCGAGGAAGCCGTCCTCGATGCCCTCCTTGAGGCTGTAGGTGTACACCGGGTCGCCGAAGTACGAGATGTTGGAGATGTACCGCGTCTCCTTGGGCGTGGCGGTCATGCCAATCTGTGTCGCGGAAGAGAAATATTCCAGAATTCTGCGCCAGCGGCTCTCCTCCTTGGCGGAGCCGCGATGGCACTCATCGACGATCACGAGGTCGAAGAAGTCCGGCTGAAACAGCGCGGAGTAATGCTCCTCCTCGTCGTCCCCGACGAGCTGCTGATACAGGGAGAAGTACACCTCATACGACGTGATGCTGCCGGGATCGTCCTTGGCCACATTGATCTTGTGGATGGTCTTTTCCAGCGGTGCAAAGTCCTGCTGGATGGACTGATCGACCAGTATGTTTCGGTCAGCCAGATACAGGATTTTCTTTTTCATGCCGCTGCGCAGCAGGCGGTAGACGATCTGGAACGCGGTGTAGGTCTTGCCCGTGCCCGTCGCCATGACAAGCAGAATCCTGTTCTGCCCGCGGGCGATGGCGTCCAGCGTGCGGTTCACGGCGACGCGCTGATAGTAGCGGGGCGGATAGGTGCTCTGGCTCGAATAGTACGGCTGCCCGATGATGGCCTCCTCTGCCTGCGTCAGGCCCGCGCCGCCGTTTGCGCCCTTCTGAAAGCGCGCGTACAGCTCGTCCGGCGTCGGGAAATCCTCCATGGCGATGTCGCGCTCGGTACCCATCAGGAAGTCGTGCTCCCGGAAAGCGTCGCCGTTCGAGCTGTACGCGAAAGGAACGTCGAGCATCTGCGCATACGTCATGGCTTGCTGCAGTCCGTCCGCCACGGCGTGCTGATTGTCCTTGGCTTCGACAATCGCAATCGGGTTGTTCGCGTTGATGTACAGCACATAGTCCGCCCGCTTCGGCTGCGCACGCGACACCAGATTGCCCCGCAGATTGATCTTTCCGTCGGTAATCTGCGTCTCCATCGTCATCCGCCCGTTCCACTTTGGGGAAAGCGCCGGCGTGATGAAGTTGAGCTTGATGTCCTCTTCGGTCATTTGCCACTTGGGAATGATGTCGCTCATCCTCGTTCCCTCCACAAAATGCTGCCCGATTCCAACCGGCTGCCTGTGCCGGAAGATTGCATAACCCGTCCATAAAGGATGTTTATTCTATTGTATCACAACGGCGGAGCAGCAACAAGCATGGATTGGATACGCTCTGTTTCTCAATGCTGTCAGCGGCTGCGATGTCCCACAGTCAGCGCGATATTCTCACGTTCCGCTGCACGGCTTACACTGCCTTATCGCACGCAAACAAAATATGCTAAACAACTGCTTTATTGGTTCCTGCATTGGCAAAGGATACGCATAAGCAAACTTGAGACAGTTTAGGACAACTTGGGACAATTCCGGACAGTTTGGTACAAAATACTGTGCTATAATGGTAGGGTCAAAGAGGATGGTTCTGGTCTATCCTTTGTCTATGAGTTTTTTCCACCCAACGGGTTTTTCGCTGGATGCCGAACAGTCTGTCTTGCACGGAATGCTCGTCATGCCCCGCATAAAGTCATTGGTACCCTGCCTACGCGAATCGAACCCTTAAAAGGTGTCGCACAATGTCGCACGATGTCGCATGATGCCCAAGTCAATACGTGCTATAATGTAAACTGTCAAAGAAGGACGAGAGCGCATACCCTGCCCGGCGCAACCCGAACTCAAAAAGTTGTCACCGAATGTCACCAAAAGTCGCGAGACAGACGAGTCAATACGTGCTATAATGCAAATTGGTAAAGAATGATGAGTGCGCATGATGCAGCCCCGCATCGGAGAAAACCATCCATGGGCAGTACATCCGGATGATCAGATAAACCCAAACCAGCGTTGGCGGAATCCCCGTCAGCGCTTTTTCTTTGCCCAAAACCTGAAAGGCGGTGATTCTATGTGATTCCCACATCCCCTTTCCTGTCTCCGTTGTCAGGCGGAGCGTCCCCCTTATCCGGACAGGCTTCATGGCCTGTCTTTTCTATTCTCACCAAACAACTGAAAGAGAGGTACTTTATGAAACAGCTTAAGAACATGCAAATCATCGGCATCGACCACGGCTACGGCAACCTGAAAACCGCCAGCGGCATCTTCCCCGCCAGCGTGCTGACCCTCAACCACGAGCCTGCCTACGCACAGGACTTGCTCATTTACGAAGGCAAATACCACGTCATCGGCAGCGGACACCGGGAGTTCACCCCGGACAAGGTCAGCAACCCGGATCACTATGTCCTGACCCTCACCGGCATCGGTCAGGGCTTTGGAAAAACAGGATGACCAAAGCCCGCGTCTGCATCGCCGCCGGTCTGCCTCTGACCTGGGTGGAGTCCCAGCGTGAGAGCTTTCGTGCCTATCTGCTCCAGAACGACCATGTGGATTTCACCTGGCGCGGCATCGAATACCACGTCGATATCGTGGGAGCGGATGTGTATGCGCAGGGCTTCTCCGCCATCGTGCCCATACTCAGGCAGTTCAGGGGCGTGAACATGCTCTGCGACATCGGCAACGGCACCATGAACATCATGACCATTCAGGACAGGCGCGCCGTCATGGATCAGTGCTTCACGGAGAAGTACGGCACCTACCAAGTGCATGCTCCGGGCGCGTGAATCCCTGACGCAGCGGTTCGGACGCACCGTGCCGGATGCCGTCATCGACGATGTGCTCCGAAACGGCGACGCGGACATCGGGCGCGACTACGTGGACACCATCCGCGAGGCCGCAGCCGGTTATGCGGCAGAGATCATGCGCAGGCTGCGCGAGCACGAATACGATCCACAGACCATGCGGCTGTGGGTCGTGGGCGGCGGATGCCTGCTGCGCCACTTCGGCGAGTATGAGCGAGAGCGTGTAACCATCATCGACAACATCCACGCCAACGCCGAGGGTTATGAATGCCTTGCGGAGCGGCGCCTCAGGCGCGAGGGTATTGCCGGATGAGCCAGATGTTCCGCACCACCCTCCGGCTTGATCTGGACAAGCCTGCCAGCGCAAATGCTGTCGCTCTGCTGCGTCAGCTTCATGCAGAGCGCGGCTTGTCCTACAGCGCGCTGATCGTTCCGGCGGTCAATGCTTATTATGGCAAGCCAACCGTGGATGAAGGCTTGCGGGAGACGATTCGCTCCATCGTCCAGGAGGAGCTGGCAGCTCCATCTGTTCAGCTTGGTGATCTGCTGCAAACGCTGAACATAGTCACATCTTCGACAGCTCCTTCTCCCATCCGAAGTGACGAGCCGGACGAAGATGATCTCGATGATGCGCTGGACAGCTTCGGCTGCTGATGCTCTTTGGTGCTCATACGCACTACAATTCCATCTCCAGCTTCGTATCGCGCGATACCTTTGGCACCAGAACGCACCACCGTGCACCAACCCCGCAAAGCAGGAAGCCATGCCGTCAAAAGCATGGCTTCCTGTCTTTGAGCCGAGTGCAGGGCGGCAGCGCCTGCCGGGTGTGCAGAGGGCAGCGTCCCTGCCCGGAGTCCAGAGGCGGAGCGCTCTGGCCCACGGCACTTTGCTGGATTCCGCAGGAAGACAGAAAGTGTCATAGTGGGTAGTAGTTACACTTTCGCAAAAAGTGCCGTGCCCCCGTCACCCCGTGCCCCAAACGAACCATCATCACACCCACGAAAGAAAGGAGGTGCTTCCATGGCAAGAAACGATGGCGTGGATCGCACCACCGTCCGCAACCAGCCCCGAACCGAAAGCAATATCGCCGACGCTGAAGCCCACAACGAACGCCAGAAAACCTGCTACCGGAACGAGGATATTGTCCCCGAACGCAGTCATCTGAACATCCACTTCAAGGAGCCTTCCGGCAGCTATCAGGAGATGTTCCGGCAGATGGAGCAGGACGGCACCATCTCTACCCGGGGTCTCAAGCAGGACGCCGTTCACTACGGAGAGCTGGTCTTCGATGTCAACTCCGCGTATTTCCACAATCACGGCGGCTACGAATACGCCAAGGCGTTTTACGCCGAGGCATACCGGGCCGCCGTCGATATTGTCGGCGGCGAACAGTACATTCTCTCCGCCGTCATGCACGCTGACGAGCGCAACCAGGGCATGAGCAAAGCCCTCGGCTACGACGTATGGCACTATCATCTCCACGTGGTCTATGTGCCCGTCGTCGAAAAACAGATTCTGTGGCCGAAGCGCTGCAAGGACCCGGCGCTGGTTGGCACCGTCAAGGAGACCGTCATGCAGATCAGCCACAGCAAAAAGTGGCAGTCCCGGCACGTGCTGGATGAATTCGGAGAGCCCTTGCGCACGAAAACAGGCAAGATTGTCCTGAAGAAATCCTACAGCATTTTGCAGGATCAGTACCACGACGCCATGTTCGCTGCGGGCTACACCGACGTGGAGCGCGGCGAACGCGGCAGCACCGAGGAGCACCTGACCACCGTGCAGTTCAAGGTCATGAAGGAACAGGAAGCCCTCGATGCGATTATGGCGCAGCAGCAAAGCGCGGAGCAAGCCGTGCATCTGGCGCAAGCGAATCGGGAGGAGGCTGAGCATGAAGTCGAAGCCGCAAAAAGGAAGATAGATGCACTTGCGAAGAGCGACAAAGAGGTCAAAGCATTCGTACAAAGCCTGGGTTCCGCAGACGAGCTTTTGCCCGACATCGGGATACTGGAAACCGCCAGGAGCTACCGTGCAAACAAAGCTCTCCCGGTCATCAAAAAGCTCGTCCGCAAGCTGAGAGAAGTCTATGCTTTGCTGTTCAACGAGCGCCAGAAGAACAACGATATGCTCAGAGAAACCGCGTACTGGAAGCGAAAAGCAGAACCCAATGAACTCATGCAGGAGAAAGTTTCCAAACTAGACAGGCTGACCCGCACGCTCGGCTCGGATGAAATTGACAGGCTGCTGTCTCAGCGCAGCACCCATGAACATAGCCGATATAAAGCATGGGAAACCAACCGATAACCTGAAAACTCATCTTCAACAATCAATCCCTACAAAACTGGCAGAATACAAGGAAGTGAAACATACGAGAATTTTCGATACCCTCAAGACCCGCGTGACCGTTCCGCAGGCAGCTGCATATTACGGCGTCAGGATCGGGCAAAACGGCATGTGCCGCTGCCCGTTCCATTCGGACAAGACGCCCTCCATGAAAATCAATAAAACCTATTTCTACTGTTTCGGCTGTCACGCCACAGGCGACGTGATCGACTTCACTGCCCAACTGTTCGATTTATCTCCCTTCGATGCAGCGCGCAAGCTGGCATTGGATTTCGGCATCGACCCCAACACGCCGGCTTCCGCCGCCGTCGCACTTCCCCGCATCCGGCAGGAAGAATCCCAGCGGGAACGGGAAGGGCACTGCGCCTCCGTGCTGATCGAATATGAAC
>OKRY01004332.1_pt1 | contig 9938 bp, 10 predicted proteins | sample 1601121 | NCBI WGS metagenome assembly OKRY01 (sample SAMEA3541546, study PRJEB24748) | human gut metagenome | biome: human gut; feature: human-associated habitat; material: faeces | place: China | collected 2012
TTTATGCCATAAATTACACAAAAGAGGGCATGTCACAGGTTTATGACACACCCTCATTAATATATAGATATTTATATATATACTATATTATATATATTATTAATAGATATTATCTATATATAATATAGCTTATGTTATGAAGAATGATAGATTGATGTATCTTGAAATAAGTGATACTGTCCCTATGTGAGTAGAAAAAATCTCAATGGGAGTAGAAAGATTCCTGATATGAGTAGAAACTTGCGGAAACATTTGGTGGTCTTGGATATTTTTCGTAATTTTGTAGTGTGTTGAAAATAACTTCAACCGTCAACTAATAAATACTAAACAAAATGGAAGAAGACAAAGAGAATCAGAAAGATCTTTTGTTTGAAGACGAAGAGGAGGAAGAGGAACTTCCCCCTGCGATGCCGGAAAAACTGCCATCGCTTATCAAGCTCCTAGTGAGTCGTACCCCTGACATCTACAAGCCAGCCGTGGCTCATGCCGTATTCCCATCTCTTGCCGCCCACCTCTATCAGGTAAGCTTCGAGTATGTAGATGGTGTAGAACACGAAGCAACACTGATGAACGTGCTCATGGCCCCCACAGGTGCAGGAAAGAGCTGCGTGAATGCTCCGATTAATCACATCATGGCCGATATCCGCAAGCGGGATGAGGTGAACCTGCAGCGAGAGAAAGAGTGGAAGCTGGAGGTGAATACGATGGGTACGCACAAGTATAAGCCGAAGCGTCCTACCGACCTGATGGTGCAGGAAGTGGATCCGGACATGACTTCGGCTGCCTTCGTGCAGCGCATGTATGATGCCAAGGGCCATTTCCTCTACTCCAACATGAACGAGATTGATCAGTGGGATGCCATCGAGGATGGCGGAAAGGGCAAGCAGAGAGGCAGAAAATGGACTATCATGTGCCTCGCCTTTGACCCCGGTAACTCCTTCGGGCAGACCCGCGCCATGCCCGGTTCTGTGAACGAAAGGGTACACATCCTCTATAACTGGAATGCCTGTACCACCATCGGTCACGGTCGTCAGTTCTTCAAGAAGGTGGTATCAGACGGTCCGCTCTCCCGCATCAATTTCTGTACCATTCCGCCCCGTGAAATCGGTTCTGATATGCCGGTGTATGGCGATTATGATGAGGCATTCGATGAGGAGCTTCGTCCTTACATCAATCGCCTGTGCAAGGTGCGCGGCAAGATAGACTGTCCTCAGGCCGTCCGTCTCATCAACGAACTCATGGAGGAATGTCGTGATTTCTCTATCTGCAGTCAGGACCGCATCTACGAGAATTTCTCATTCCGTGCTCTCGTGATAGCTTATCTCAAGGCTTGTGTGCTCTATGTGGCAAACGGTTGCAAGTGGGAGGATGAGATAGATGATTTCATCCGCTGGTCGCTGCATTATGATCTGTGGTGCAAGATGCGCTTCTTTTGGGATCTGATAGATGATGAGAGACATCAGCGTTTCACCTCCCGCGGTCCGCAGAATCTTCTCCAGCAATTGCCTGATGATTTTACCTGGGAGGCATTGGAAAAGCTTCGTGACGAGGCCAACCTGAAGCCTGGCGGTACCCGGGAGATGCTGAAGAGCTGGATGAAGCGAGGGTATCTGGAATATGATGTGGTGAGCAGAAAGACGCTTTTCCGCAAGAGTGCTTTCGGAAAAGCATAGTCGAAATGTAGAATAAGATAATCTTTCGATAAAATATAGTCGAAATGTAGAATATGATGCTCTCAGATAGGGGCAGTTTCAGTTGTTTTTTCAGACATTCAACTGAAGCTGCCCCCTCTTTTTTATATGAAGTTTTGGGAAATGCAAATTCCCAACCTGCTATGGGAAAGCTGGTTGGGGAAATTATGATAGATTTCGCTTCTATCAGAAAATATCCGAATGTGAATTAGAGTGGATATTCCTCGAAAGCGTAGAGTACAGTGCTCAAATAACGCTCGCCAGTATCTGGCAAGAGGGCAACAATCTTCTTGCCCTTGTTTTCAGGACGCTTCGCAATCTCGGTGGCTGCAAAGGCGGCAGCACCTGATGAGATTCCTACCAGCAGACCCTCGGTCTGAGCCAAATCACGACCTGCCTTGATGGCATCATCGTTCTGAATATCCAATACCTCATCGATATATTCTGAAGAATAGGTCTCTGGAACGAAACCGGCTCCAATGCCCTGAATCTTGTGAGGACCGCTCTTTCCGCCGTTCAATACAGGCGATGTGGCTGGTTCTACGGCAATCACCTTCACGTTAGGATTCTGCTCCTTCAGATATTTGGCGATGCCCGAAATGGTTCCACCAGTACCTACACCGGCTACGAAGATATCAATCTCGCCATCGGTATCAGCCCAGATTTCTGATCCAGTTGTGGCATAGTGCTTGGCAGGATTGGCTGGGTTGGTAAACTGTCCCAGAATCACGGAACCAGGAATGGAATCGCGGAGTTCCTCGGCAGCCTTGATGGCACCAGGCATTCCGTCCTTACCGCTGGTCTGCTTCACTTCTGCGCCGTAAGCCTTCACCAGGTTTCTGCGTTCCACACTCATGGTTTCTGGCATGGTGAGGATGAGGTGATAGCCCTTTACGGCTGAAACCAGAGCCAGGCCTACACCCGTATTACCGCTGGTTGGTTCGATGATGGTGGCACCTGGTTTCAGGATGCCCTTCTGCTCAGCGTCTTCGATCATCGCAAGTGCGATACGATCCTTTACGCTTCCGCCAGGATTGAAGAATTCTACCTTAGCAATCACAGGAGTCTCCAAACCCTTGGATGCTGAATACTTACCCAATTCTACCAATGGGGTCTTACCGATCAAATCAGTAATCTGTTTATATATCTTTGTCATAACTGTACTCTTTAAAATCATTAATAATTAGCTACTACTTACTAGTCATTTCTCCCTATTCATTACTTTACATAGGTGAATGCCTCATCGAGTGCCTCAATCAGGTCGTCGATGTTCTCGATACCGATGCTCAGGCGAACGGTAGAAGGATAGATGTGCTGCTCCTCCAATTCCTCTGGGCTCAACTGAGAGTGGGTGGTTGTTGCTGGGTGGATAACCAGAGACTTCACGTCGGCTACGTTAGCCAACAGAGAGAAGATGCGCAGGTGGTCGATGAACTCCCATGCCTCTTTCTCGCCGCCCTTGATATCGAAGGTGAAGATAGAACCTGCACCGTTAGGGAAGAGCTTCTTGTAAAGCTCGTGGTCTGGATGAGACGGAACGGCAGGGTGATTTACCTTAGCCACCTTAGGATGGTTCTCCAGATACTCTACCACCTTCAATGCATTCTGAACGTGACGCTCTACACGGAGGCTCAATGTCTCCAAGCCCTGAAGAAGAATCCAGGCATTGAATGGAGAGAGGGTTGCACCGGTATCACGAAGGATGACCGCACGGATTCGGGTTACGAAGGCTGCTGCTCCGGCTACATCTGCGAATACCGCACCGTGATATGATGGGTCTGGCTTAGCGAGAGTAGGGAACTTGTCGGCATTTGCCTTCCAGTCGAACTTACCGCCATCTACGATGATGCCACCGAGAGATGAACCATGACCGCCGATGAACTTGGTAGCAGAGTGAACCACGATATCTGCTCCGTGCTCGATAGGGCGGATGAGGTATGGGGTGCCGAAGGTGTTGTCGATAATCAATGGGATGTTGTGGCGATGAGCAATCTCTGCCAACTTATCGATATCGGTTACATCAGAGTTCGGATTTCCGAAGGTCTCTGCATAGAGTGCCTTGGTATTGTCCTGGATGGCAGCCTCTACCTGCTCGAAGTTGCGAGGATCCACGATGGTGTAGCTGACACCCTGTGTGGATAATGTATGAGTGATGAGGTTATAAGTACCACCGTAGATGTTGTCGGCAGCTACGATGTGGTCGCCATTCTGAAGGATGTTCTGCAGAGCGTAGGTAACGGCGGCAGCACCAGAAGCGACAGCCAAACCTGCTACACCACCCTCGAGGGCAGCCACACGGTCTTCGAATACACCCTGAGTAGAGTTGGTCAAGCGACCGTAGATGTTACCTGCGTCACGGAGTCCGAAGCGATCGGCAGCGTGCTGAGAGTTGCGGAACACGTAACTTGTGGTCTGGTAGATAGGCACCGCACGGGCATCGGTAGCTGGATCTGGATTTTCCTGACCTACATGCAACTGAAGTGTCTCAAAGCGAAGTTTCTTTTCAGTACTCATAATCTATGTCCTTTCTTTAATTTTATGTTAATATTCCATCTTATTCATTTATATAAATATGTCGCCCAGAAATCAGATTGATGTTCTCTTTGAAAGACATTATACTGTTTGTTCTGATTGACGCTGCAAAGGTACGGCGATTTTTGGGATTCTGAAATAGCATATGAGTAGTATTCCTGCTACCACGTTTGTGGTATTCGGGCATTTTTTAGCTGCTTTGATGGGCTTATACCTTATTATTATAGGAGCAATTTTTATTATATATAGGATTTTTGAGTCTGTATCCCATCCCAAACTAGTCTTTCAGGCAGCCGATAGGTACCACATATACTCCGTCTTCTCTGCGGTAAGCATAGTCGCCTACGGCAGTAAGTACCATCATGAAAGATGGAGCTTTCATCTTGGTCGTGTCTATCTTATCTGCAAGAGCAGTTAGTGTAGAGACTCCTTTTTCGATGGCTTGTGCACCACCCAGCTTGATTTCGATGAGGCCGTATGAGCCGTTGCGAAGATGGATAACTGCATCACATTCCAAACCGTTCTTATCGCGGTAATGATATACGTTGCCGTCGATGGCATCAGCATATACACGAAGATCACGGACGCATAGGGTTTCGAAGAGCAAACCGAAAGTCTCCAAGTCGTTGATGAGATCATCAGGACCTAGACCTAATGCAGCCACTGCAATGGATGGATCAACGAAATATCGGGTTTCAGCCGAACGGATGGCTGTCTTGCTGCGAAGGTTCGGATTCCAGGCAGGCATGTCCTCTATGACGAAGATTTTTTTGAGCGCACCGATGTAACTCTGTACAGTCTTGTCAGCCAGTGTCTCATCATCGTTTTCCATCATATCTTGTCTTATGGCTCCGATACTTACTTGCCCACCTTGTGAACGGGCGTATGAACGCAGAAGCAGCTTGGTTCGTTCGCTGTTTCTGCTGATTTCATCCACTCTTGAAATATCAGTCTTTACCACCGCATCGTAATAGTCGTAAGCCTGTCGCAAAGCGGCTCTTGGGTTCTTGGTAGTGGCACTAGGCCATCCACCTCTGCAGACGAGATATGTGATGTCTTCCAGTTTCAATTTGTTGAAACCTTCCAGGTTTGCATTTCCCTTGAACAGTTCGCTGATGCTAACTTCTCCTGTAGATTCTCCTGATTCCCATAATGACATAGGTCGCATGGTAATCCAGGCGAAACGTCCTGTACCCGTGTGATGTATTTTTTCGGAAGATGCAGGCACGGCAGATCCAGTGAGGATAAACAAGCCTTCCTCACCCTGATGGTCCACTTCAAATCGGATGGCATCCCAGATTTGCGGTATGATTTGCCATTCGTCAATGAGTCGTGGCTTTTCTCCTTTCAGGAGCATTTTTATCTTTAAATTTGCCATTTCCAGATAGTTATTTTGATTGTCTGGATCTGCCATATATAGCACGCTTTTGGCCTTTTGTTCTGCTGTGGTAGTTTTTCCACACCATTTTGGTCCTTCTATCAATACGGCTCCAACTTCTTCGAGTCTGTATTCCAATAGTTTATCTGCAATTCTTTTCTTGTATCCTTTCATATTGAATCTCCTTTGTTTCGGCTGCAAATATACGATAAAATCTTGGAATTACCAAATTTGGCGGCATATTTTTACTTAATTTGGCTGTGTTTTGTTACCCAATTTGGCTGCGATTTTCGAAATCTGTTACCCAATTTGGCTGTATTCAACTCCCGAATTTGGCCGATTATTTTTCCCGAATTTGGCCGTTTTTAATTCCCGAATTTGGCAGAATACAAAAACTGTCCTCATCTGAATGAGTGTTTCAGATGGGGACAGTTTCAGTTATGTTTTGCTACATTACAGCTATATTTCTGCTACATTGCAGCTATGTTACAATCTAAATCCTAAGCCGATGGTCATCGGGTAGCACTTGGGAGCCTTGGTCTTGTTGAGCAGCGGGGTTATTCCGGCACGGGCGTAGAGCATCACTCCTGAGTAGCCGGCACGGGCCTCGAGGTTCACGCCGATAGGGTTGAGGTTGATATCGCCTGTTTCGGTATGCTTGTGCTTGCCTATGAAGTAGCGGGAATGCTCGTGCCAGCGGTATTCTACCGATGGACCTAACGCCAGGAATGCATCATGGCATCCTATGCGCTTCTGCCACTCCAGCATGATAGGCAGGCGGAGCACATTGTAGCTGATATAGCTTTTCTTCAGCGTCTCGCCTTCTATCGGAGTCATTGCAGATACCCCGTTTTGGGTGCTTAATACATAATTGTCCTTGAAATGGTGGTGTACCTGTCCGATGGAGAGAGAGGAGGTGAGCGCCATTTCGTTGGAAAGGCGGAAGCAGAGACTGGTGAGGGTAATGCCCCATTCCCACGACTTGGAGTCGCGACTGTGCATCTCGTTGTTGCCTCCCATGCTTCCTCTGCTGCCTGGCAACTGGCTGCAGCCGAAGAAGAAGGTTGGATAATGACTCTCCAGACTGCGCTTGCGCTTGCTCAAGGTCTGAGGGATGAATGGTGAGGTGACAAATACCTTTTCTACTTCCTGACCATCTACGAATTGGGTTTCGGAAATCTTGGTCATCTCGTTGCCGTTCATCTTATATATCTTCACAGAAGTCTGTTCACCATCCTGCTTGATGACGATGTTCTGGTCGTTCACTCTGATTGTGGTGTCGTTAGCCTCTACCGAGGCTAGTGCACTGTTGCTGTTGGTTTCAGCAAGGGCGAAGGCTGGCATCATGGCAGCCATCATCATTACGTTTTTGATATTCATAATACTTTATTTTATGTTGTTTCTTATTCTTATTGAGAGGATTCCTGTAGGAAGATGCTGTTGCTATCTTCTGGAATAGCAGAGTTGCATGATATCTTCGGGCGACAGGTTGCCTTCGATATAAATCACGGTTCCCTTGCTTTCACTCGGATTGCTGAAGAGGATAAAGCGGTTGTCTCCATTGCTCAAGGGTGCCATCATGTAATAGCCGCTCACCATCTTGCCATTCTCCACCACCTCTCTGATCTTTTTCGCAGCTTTGCGGTCGGACTTCAGATAGTGGGCTATTTCCGTGGCATGGTTCTTATATACCAGGCTCTTGTATATCTTGAGCCTGTAACCTTTGAGTTGCGCATTCTGCATCGTAACCATCTTGCATCCCTTGGCGTGCCCGAATCGTTGGAATATACTTTTTACGTATAGTCCCTCCTGGGCATAAGCCGAAATCGAGGCTACCACGATAAGAAGCAGTCCGATGAAGAAGCGTTTTATCAAGTTGCATCGTTTCATATTCTATACCTTATTATATATATTATACTTTATAGTTTGATTGATAGTTTCATCTAAAAGATGAATTTATTGTTTCATCATATCCAGGGCACTGAATGGATCTTCGGAATCTGCCGAAATATCTTCCAGGGCATCCAGAGCTTCGTTATGAACGAACTCCTGGTCGGTATAAACCTTTCCATCGATAACCGCATAACATTCAGGCTGAGGCTGGGCTATCTTCTGGATGCCCACAATCAGGAATGCGATGATAGCGGCGGCTGCCACAGATGTGCCGAAATATTTGAGCCATCTGCTGCGAGAAGCTTCCTTCTTTGGGATTTCTTTCTTCTCGATATCTTTCTTTTCGAAATCCTCCTCCTTCTCTTCTTCTCCTTTTAGAATTTGAGAAAGATTCATCTGTTCGAATCCGATATAGCTGAAGAGGGCGCGATAGGATTCCCATTCTTCAGGAATATCATTGCCATGCTCTTCGAAATATTTTCTGAGCGTTGCCTCTTCCTCATTGGAAGTGGCTCCATCCATATACTTGTCGAGCAAGTTCTGTATTCTTTTTATTTCATCATTCATAACTTTTCCTCCTTCTTTATTTTGTTCTGTTCTGTTTCACGATATTCATATAGGTCTCTCTGATTTTGAGTCGGGCTCTGGAGAGATTCTTTCGGAGATTATCAGCTGTGCATCCCGTTATCTGCATGATTTCATCGGCAGTATAGCCTTCTATCTCCTTCATGCGGAATATCTGCTGCTGCAAGGGCGGGAGCTGTGCCACTATCTGCTTGATGAGGTTAACCTCGTCCCGTTGCTCTGCCCGCCGGTCTTCTATGGGTACTTCCATTACCTTGTCGGTGGTGAAGTTCCGCTCCTCATGTCGGCACTGGTCATAAAACTTGTTGCGCATGATGGTGATGGCGAGCGCCTTGAGGTTATCTTCTGCCTTGATATTCTGGCGCATATCCCACAGCCTGAGCATGATTTCCTGCACGAGGTCTTCGGCATTGTCGTCACTCTCAGTCAACCTTAGCGCATACGCTTTCAAGTCGCTGCGCATCGGTAGGATGATATGGTTGAATTCTTCTGTTCTCATAACCTTTACATTCTATAGACGTATGAAATTGAAAAATCGGACATCTTAAAAAAGATTTTTTTCAAAAAATGCTTTCTTTTTTCAAAGAAAAATGTTATTTTTGCAGTCATAAACATAAAATTTAGCAATCGAAAACATTAAAAAACTGAATGGCTTATGGCATCTGTAGTTTCTATTATTCCCATCGTGTTGCTGTTCATCCTGATGCTCGGCTTCAAGATGGCAGGTCATAAAAGCGCCTTGCTGACGTACTTCGGAGAGTAAGGTTTGTTGTCCTTACTGTATTCAGCCGGTTCATTATTCGCGTTGGCATAAACACGGAAGATAGAGAAGTCGCCGGTATGACGCGGCCACATCCAGTTATCCGTATCACCACCGAACTTACCTACTGAACTAGGTGGAGCAAATACCATGCGGACATCACGGAATACATTATATACAATGAGGTAATACTTGTTGTCTGAATAGAACGGGATAACACTTGCCTGCTTGAACTCATCTACTCCAATCGAATCACACAATACATTTCCGATAGAGTCGGCAGCCATCAGACGTTTGTATTCATCGTCAATCTTGCCAATGACACTATTGATCCGATCAGATACATCGATAGTCTGGCGAAGATACTTCACGGTCAATCCCGGTACAGGCAATTCCTGTTCTTTACTTTGAGAAACAAAACCATCTTTCAAATAATCATGTTCCACACTACTAAGTTGCTGGATAGCATCATAACCACAATGGTGATTCGTGAAGATCAATCCTTCCTGTGAAACGGTAATACCGGTACATCCGCCACCAAAGATAACAACGGCATTTGCCACACACGGATCCGTTTCGCTATACAACTGTTCATACGAGGGTGTGAAACCCAATTCTTTCATGCGAGCCAAGTTCTGCTTGTTCAATTCTTTCAACACCCACATGCCCTCATCGGCATACACTTGGCCTAAAGCAGCAAACAGAAGCAAAACACTCCAAATCAGTTTTTTCCAATTCATTCTCTTATTCGTTTTCTATTAATAATTTAATTGTTTTCACCTGGGTTCGTGCCGACAACCATTCCGTCAGCTTCCGCTTGTTTTCAGCCGATATTTTCTCAGAACTCTTGACATAAATCAGCATAATCGGCTTCTGGGTGTCTGAGTCCACCGGAATCAGACAAGTATGCGTACAGGAAATCTCCCGTACAAAGGGGAAGAGCACCTTCACTTCGGGCTTGATCTGCTCTGCCAGAAGCCGATCGTCATGATAACTCTTCAACTCACGTTGCAGCGAATCAATCTGCATGGCCTGCGTCCGCAATACCTGTTCGCTGTTCTTATATAAATCCTGCATTAACAAACTCTTCAACTTATTG